>Ga0066709_100000218_pt1 | contig 26501 bp, 26 predicted proteins | sample GraSoiAngelo_158_FD_79665 | JGI IMG/M metagenome (GOLD analysis project Ga0066709, IMG submission 79665) | Grasslands soil microbial communities from the Angelo Coastal Reserve, California, USA - 14_1009_16_30cm | ecosystem: Environmental > Terrestrial > Soil > Grasslands | place: USA...
TAGTCGATCGACCGTTCGCGCCGCGCGGTTCTGCGTGGACAGGATGGTGGCCCGGTTCGCGGCCGGGGTGCTGTTCGGCTCGGTCCAGGACGCGGCCCGCGAGAGCGAGCGTATGGCCATCGAGGCCGGCCACCCCGAGCCGAAGGTCATGTGCAGCTACTTCGTGTCGGTCGCTCAGAGTCCGGCCGAGGCCGACCGGGCGCGCGAGCGCCTGCTGCACTACCTGCACAGCGTCCTGCCGGTCTTTCCGAGCGACCGAAGCACGGCGCCGCCCCACATCGCCTACTTCGTGGACATCGTCGAGCGGCTCAAAGCGATGAAGCCGAGCCAGCTGGGCGATCGAAGCATCGTCACGGGCGACGTCGAGCACTGCATCGAAGTGCTCAAGCGGTGCGAGGAGGGCGGTCTCTCCGAGGTCATCCTCTACTTCAACTTCGGCGAGCTGAGCCACCGCGACACGCTCGCGGCGATGGAGCGCTTCGCCAGGGACGTCATGCCGCACTTTGCCGAGAAGAAAGAATCGGTCGCGGCAGGGAGGGCGTCATGAATATCGGCTCGAGCCGTCCCGTTGCGCAGGTGGGCAACGATCCGAAGCTCGTCGCCTTCAGCCAAGCCGCGCATCGCAGCGGCCTGATGCCGGGCTGGGAGTTCCAGGGCGGCGTGTCCGACGCGCCGGTGCCGGCCGAGCAGGCGTACCGCTGGAGCTGGGCCGAGGTCCTTCGCCCGATGATGGTGAAGGCCTACGACGTCGTGGACCCGGTCAAGGCCGAGCGGCGCAACCTGATCATGGCCAATCCCGGCCTCGGGCGCGCCGCGACGACCCAGACCCTGATCGCCGCGATCCAGGGCGTGTTGCCCGGAGAGATCGCCCCCGCGCACCGCCATACGGCTGGCGCGCTCCGGTTCATGATCGAAGGCCGCGGGGCCGCGACGGTCGTCGACGGCGAGCCCTGCTACATGGAGCCGGCGAGCCTGATCCTCACGCCTCAGTGGTGCTGGCACGATCACGCCAACGAGACCGATCAGCCCGTGATCTGGCTCGACGTCCTCGACGTGCCCTTCATCATGGGGATCAACCAGTGGTTCTGGGAGCCGTTCCCCCACGAGATCCAGCCCCGATCGCGTCCGCACGGCGAAAACCTCACGCTGTTCGGAGCCGGCATCGTCCGGCCCGCCGGCCCGCGCGTCCACGACGGCCCCTCACCGCTTCTCGTGTATCCGTGGGATCGAGCCGAGACGGCGCTGACCGAGCTGGCCGACCTCGACACGAGGGACGGCGGCGTGACCGTCGAATACAACAATCCCGTGACGGGTGGGCCCGTGCTCCCGACCATCGCGTGCTTCGCGCATCGGCTCCGGCCCGGCGGGCTGACCCGTGCGCGCCGGACGAACTCGAGCGCGATCCTGCACGTCGTCCGCGGCCGTGGCCGTACGATCGTCGGCGATCAGAAGCTCGAGTGGGAGACGGGCGACTGCCTGGCCATTCCCCACTGGACCTGGGTGCAGCACGAGAACCGCTCGGCCACCGAGCCCGCCTTCCTCTTCAGCGCGACCGACACGCCGATCCTCGAGGCGTTCGGCATCTATCGCGAGGAGCTCGCCCGGGCAGGCGCCTGATGAAGTTCGGCCTCAACTTCTTCCCGTCGTTCCGCGCGAGCGACTACTCGACGGCGGAGTACTTCGCCCAGTGCCTGCGTCTGGCCGAGCGCGCCGACCAGCTTGGCTTCAACTCCGTCAAGACCGTCGAGCACTACTTCTTCGATTACGGCGGCCACTCGCCGAACCCGGTGGTGCTCCTGTCGGCGATCGCGGCTCGCACCCAGCGGATCCGCCCCATCACCGGTGCGGTCATCCCGGCCTTCAACAATCCGGTGAAGCTCGCGGCGGAGCTCGCGGCGCTCGACAACATCAGCAACGGCCGCCTCGACGTGGGTTTCGGCCGCGCGTTCATCCCGAAAGAGTTCGAGGTGTTCGGCGTCAGCATGGACGAGAGCCGCGCCCGCTTCGAGGAGGGCATCGACATCGTCACCCGGCTCTGGACCCACGACCGCGTGTCCTACGAGGGCACGTTCCATCGCTTTCGCGACGTCCATCTGATGCCGCGTCCCGTGCAGAAGCCCCACCCGCCCATCTGGGTCGCCTCGGTCGCGTCGGTCGAGTCGTTCATCTGGGCCGGTCGCCACGGCTACAACGTGATGATCGTGCCCTACGCCGGCAGCATCGAGAAGGTGCGGGACATGGTTCGCGCCTACCGCCAGGCGTGGCGCGAAGCCGGCCACCCGCCGGGCAAGGAGCAGGTCCAGAGCTCGCTGCATTGCTACGTGGCCGAGACTCACGAGGCGGCGGTCGAGGGCGCGCGGCCGCGCGTCGAGCGCTACATCGAGGTCTTCACCGAGGCCGTGAGCTCGTGGGCCACCCACCAGTCGGGCCAGTACGCGAACTACGGCAAAATGGTGGAGGCGATCGCCCGGACGACCATCGAGTCGATGCTCGCCGACCGTCAGGCGCTGATCGGGACGCCGGACGAAGTGATCGAGCAGCTCCAGTACCACGTCGACGTCTTCGGCGACTTCGAGCCCTCGATGCAGGTCAACTTCGGTGGGATCAGCGACAAGGAAGCGCTGCGGACTCTCGAGCTCTTCGCCAGCGACGTCATGCCGAAGTTCCCCTTGCCGACCGCGCGTCGGTAGGCCACGCTCGAGGCGGCCTGACGAGTCGCGATTCTCGAGCCGTCGGACGCAGCGCCGTGCTGTGGGAGAAGACTCATGGCCGTCCGGATCAAGATCGCCGTCTATACCAACAGCGACGACGCGTTCGTCGCGTGGGCTCCGAGCGCGGCCATTCCGGGGTGTCGGGGGTTCTTGTTGGAGCGGGGGCGCAAGACCGGCGCCGGCCAGAAAGTAGAAATCGTCGAGAACCGCGTTGGGTTCAAGAAGGACAAGCCCAAGTCCGGCGATCACAGGCCGTCGAGCGAGTGGCCGTTCCAGCGGTTCACCTGGACCGACCATGCCGCCGACGTAGGCAACCAGGTCCGCTACCGAGTCACCGCGATGATCGACGAGGGCAGCGGTCGCCCGTACACGAAGGGCCCCGCGAGCCCGTGGACCCGCTGGGCGAAGCTCTCGCCCGACGCCGGCGGGGGCTTCTCGTGCTTCTTCAATCGCGGCCTGGCCCTTTCGCAGTTCGTCGCCCGGTACCTGAAAGCCAAGAAGCTCACGCCGGCCAACTTCAAGGCCCAGCTCAAGAAGAGCGTCGATCCGAAATTCCGAGCCTTTCTCGAAGGTGATCTGGGCGCCAGGCTCGGCGCGATCTTGACGGATGCCCAGGGCGGCCACGCCGAGCTCCACGCCGCCTTGTACGAGCTCGGAGACGAAAAGCTCGAGGATGCGCTGATCGCCGTGGCGGCGCACCTGCACCTCATCCTCGCCAATGGGTCGGACAAGTCCGGCGACGGGAACGCCGCGGCGCGCCAGCACTTGAACGACAAGGGGGTCCCCACTATCGATCGACTGCTCAAGTCCAAGGGGCTCGGCCACAACAAGTTCGTGGTTCGGTCGGACACGGGTGGTCCGCGGGCGCTCTGGACGGGGAGCACCAACTGGAGCACGACGGGGTTGTGCACCCAGATCAACAACGCGCTGCTCATCGACCACACCGGCGTCGCCGCGTTGTATCGGCAGCAGTGGGAGCTGCTGAAGTCCGCGTCGCCGCCCGCGCTCGATCCCGCCGGGTTCCCCCCGGGGCTGGTCGCCGCCAACGACACGCCCCACACCTTCACGGTCGGCGGGGCGGACGTCACGGTGTGGTTTTCCCGCACGTCCGACGGGCGCGATATGGCGGCGCTGCGCGACGTCATCCGCTCGGCGAAGGACGCGATCCTGTTCCTCATGTTCACTCCCGGGAAGCAGGGCCTGCACACGCTGGCCGGCCAGCGCGCCAACGAGAAGGACATCTACGTCCGCGGCGTGGTCAGCACGCTCGGCAACGAGCCGGGAGACAGCGACAAGAACGTGCTCGACGTCCGCCTCGTGAGCAGCGACACGAAGTTCACGCCCGATCGCTACACGATCGTGCAGCCGCAGGGGATCGACGTCGCGCTCGGGCCGTGGATCGGGGAAGTCACTCGCCGGGATTTCCTGTCGCAGATCGGCCACGCGATCGTGCACTCGAAGGTGCTGGTGATCGATCCGCTGTCGAAGAATCCGGTGGTCGTGACGGGAAGCCACAACTTCTCGGCGCCGGCGAGCGAAAGCAACGATGAAAACCTCGTCATCGTGCGCGGTCAGAAGAACCTCGCCATCGCGTACGCCGCCCATGTCATGTCGGTGTACCAGCACTACCGCTATCGGTCGTACGTCCGCGAGATGCTGGCGCAGGGCAAGACCCCCTGGGGCAACCTGGACGACGACGATCAGTGGCTGAAGGACGAGCTGAAATCCAAGGCGCTGGAGATCGGCTACTGGACGTGACGTCGCGCGTACCGTCGAAGCGCGTGGTGTATTCTTGGCCGCATCCGGGGAGGGTCTCATGAACTACGGAGTCGTCCTGCCGATCTGGCAGCTCACGGTCGCCGAAGCCGAGTCGCTGGCGGTACGCGCGGAGGAGCTGGGCCTCGACGGCGTCTTCGTGCCCGACCACATCCTCGCCAAGCCCGCCACCACGCAGCACTACGGCGGCCATTGGCCCGACCCGTTCTCGCTCCTCGCCTATCTCGCCGGGCGCACGCGGCGCATTCGTCTCGGCGCCAGCGTCATCGTGCTGCCCTACCGGAGCGCGCTCGTGGCGGCCAAGGCGGCTGCCACCGTGGACCAGGCGTCGGGCGGGCGCTTCATCTTCGGCGTCGGCGTGGGCTGGGACGAGGCCGAGTTCCTGGACCTGCGCCTGCCGTTCCGGGAGCGCGGCCGGCTGAGCGACGACTACATCCGGGCGATCAAGGCCGCCTGGACCAGCGACGTGCCGGAGTACAAGGGCGAGTACACGAGCTTCAGCGGCGCCACGTTTTCCCCTCGTCCGGCGCAGCGGCCGCACCCGCCGATCTGGGTCGGTGGCTCGCCCGGCATCGTCTCCGGACCGGCCGTGCGTCGGTGTGCGACCCTGGGCGACGCCTGGCATCCGCTGGCGCTCAGTCTCGACGACATCGAGAAGGGCTTCGCGACCTTGCGCGACCTCGCCTCGCGGAACGGCCGGCGCGATGCGCTCGGCCTGGCGCCGCGCAACCCGCTCGACCTCACGGACGCGCCGAAGGGCAGCGGCCGCGCCGCCTTTCAGGGCTCGGTGGCCGAGGTCGCGTCCGACATCCGCCGCGTGCAGGCCCTCGGCGCCGCCTGGACGACGTTCGACCTCCCACGGGCCGGCGTGTCGGCGATGGCGCGCGCCATGGAGCGTCTCGCCCGCGAGGTGAAGCCGGCCGCCGCGTAGGACGTCAGTCCCTGACCTCGGGAAAGAGATTGCGGGTCGGCGCGTGGGCCTTCTTCCACACCAGAACGCTTCGCACGTAATCGATGACGACCTTGCCCTCCTGCTGGATGCCGCGCGTGCGCACCCGGACGACGCCCCGCTGCGGGTTCGAGCGCGACTCGCGCGTCTCCAGCACCCGCGACTCGGAGTAGAGCGTGTCGCCGGCGAAGAGCGGATGCGGCAGCTTGACCTCGTCCCAGCCGAGCGCCACGCCGTTCTCGCTCACGTCGGCCACGCCCATCCCGGTCACGATCGCCAGGGTCAGCGTGCTGTTGATCAGGCACTTGCCGAACTCGGTCCGCCTGGCGAAGTCGCTGTTGAAGTGGATCTGGTTCGTGTTACTGGTGAGCAGGGAGAACCAGATGTTGTCGGCCTCGGTCACCGTCCGACCGAGCCGGCATCGGTAGACGTCGCCGACGTTGAAGTCCTCGAAGTAGCGCCCTTCCCACCCGGGCACCACGGGCATCACATCGCTCCCTTCGTCCGGACCGACGGCGCCGGTGCCAGCCCGACGGTCGTATCGGCCAGCACCTCGCGGTGGCCGATGCCGAGCGTCTTGATCCATCGCTGCTGTCCCAACGTGAGCGCGATGAAGAAGCCGAGCTCGACCAACTCGGGGTTGGAGAAGTGCCGGCGAAGCTTCGCCCACAGCGCGTCGTCGGCGAGGTCGGCGTTCCAGACGATCGCGCTCGCGTAGGTCAGGGCGACCTTCTCTCGCTCGGTGAACCTGGGCGAATCGGCAAAGTGCAGGAGATCGTCGTACTTGTCCTCGGTCAGCCCTTTCCGTCCGGCCTGGACGGAGCGCTGCACCCCTCAGTACTCACACTCGATGGACTTGGAGACGTAGACGCGGCAGAGCTCTTTGATCGCGTGATCGCACACCCCTTGCCGGAACGTGAGCTCCCATGCCTGCGAGAAGGCGCGGATCACGCTTGGACAATTCGCACGGATCGCCTGGCTCTCTGGCCGCGGCGTGCCTTCCTTCCGCGCGCGCTCCAGATAGCCTAGAATCTCCGGGTCGGTCACCGTGGACGGGTCGACATAGGGAATGTGCGGCATCGGTCCTCCTCTTCTTTCTAGGCGCGCCCTAGGCGCGCCTCGGCCGGCGGGGGCCTTTCTAGAGCTCGCCTCGGGCCTGGGGGCCCCAGCCCCCGGGCGGCCCTGCGGCTCGCACGACGGCCCCGCGACGGCCTGCAGCGCGCACCGCCTCTAATCCCAGACGCTCGTGCCGCCGAACCGGCGCTCCCAGCGGGGAATCACCTCTTTGTTGTAGACGTTGTCGGGCACCTCGCCACGCAGCGCGCACAGGACCGACTCGGTCGCCCACTGGATGCCCGGGCCGAGCCCGCTCCCCACGTTCGAGGAAACCATGTGAGGCGACAGCAGCACCTTATCGCCGAGGTTGCGCAGCTGACTGTCGAGCGCCAGCGGCTCCTCCTCGAAGACGTCGAGCGCGGCGCCGCCGATCTGGCCCTTCAGCAACGACTCGATGAGCGCCGGCTCCTGCACGCACAGGCCGCGCGAGGTGTTGATGAGGATCGCGCCCGGCTTCATCAACGCGAGCTCGCGAGCGCCGATCATGTGCCGCGTCTCACGGGTCAGCACGACGTGCAGGCTGACGACGTCCGACTCGCGGAGCAGCGTCGGGAGGTCCACCCGCGTGACGCCGTGCTCGGCGAACCGGCTCTCGAGCACGTACGGGTCGGTGGCCAGGATGCGGAACTTCCACGGTCGCAAGAGCGTCGCGACACGGCTGCCGATCCGGCCGAGACCGATCAGCCCGAGGGTGATCCCGGCGTAGCCGTCGCCACGGGAGCCGAGATAGGTCCCCTGCAGCTCGCATCCCTCCAGCCTCCGCCGTCCTTCAGATGCCGGTCGCGCTCCCGAGCCTTCTTGAGCATGGTGAGCATCGCGGTGACCGTGCCTTCGGCGACGCCGCCCCAGTTCGACTCGGTCGGGCCGTGACAGACGAGGATCCCGAGCTCGGTGGCGGCCTCGACGTCGACGTCGTCGACGCCGATCGTGTACTTGGCGACGACGCGGAGCGCCCCCGAGCTCTCCATGATCTTCCGACTGATGGGCACGTTCCGGATGGACGTCCCCATGAGCGCGTGGCAGCCGACCGCCATGCGGACGAGCTCGGGCTCGCTGTTGCCCTGCGGCGTGTCCCAGGAAGCCTTTCCCAGGCGCAGCTCGCACCCGTGCTCCTCGAGCTTCTTGTGGCTGTCACGCGCATCGTCGACCGGGGCGAAAATGAAGATCTTCGCGGCGCTCATCGGAAGAGCCCTCCTCGCGGGTGCACCTTGCCATTATCCATCGCGTCGGCCAGAATCCGGGTGGCTCGGCCCTGGGTCACGAGGTAGCTGATACCGGGCGAGGGACGAAGCTGTCAAGGGGCGCACGCCGGGGGTGCACCCGAGGGGTGCACCCGAGCGTGCGCCCGAGGGGTGCACCCGAGGAGGGCGCGATGGTCGGGTTCTCCGTGAACGACGCCGACGGCCACATCACCGAGTCGACCGAGCAGCTCCGCCCCTACTTCGACGGGCAGCACGGCGAGCGCGGCCGTTGGGTCGGGCGCCGCTCCTACTACCCCGAGGACGGGTGGGACCGCTCGCTCGGCGGCACGCTCGGGAGCAACGTGAGCGACGCGAAGAGCTGGCTCCGCATCATGGACGAGGGCGGCCTGGAGACGACCATCCTCTACCCGACGGCGGGGCTCGCCATCGGCTGGGTGCGCGAGCCCGACTTCGCCGTCGCGCTCTGTCGCGCCTACAACAACTTCGTCCACCAGGAGTTCCTCACCGTAAGCCCGCGCCTCAAGGCCGTGGCGCTGCTCCCCTTCCAGGACGTGTCCGAGGCGGTGAAGGAGCTGCGCCGGGCGGTCACCGAGCTCGGCATGTCGGGCGCCTTCGCGCCGGCGGTGGGACTCCGGCTGCCACTCGGACATCCCGAGTTTCATCCGATCTATGCGGAGGCGGAGCGGCTCGGATCGATGGTGGCCTGTCACGCGACCGTGCGGGGCCCGCACTTCTTCGGCGCCGACGGCTTCGACAAGTTCATCGAGGTGCACACGCTGTCGCATCCGGTGGCCCAGATGATCCAGCTCACCGGCATGATCTTCGAAGGCGTGCCGGAGAAATATCCGAACCTGCGCATCGGCTTCATGGAAGCCGGCTGCTCCTGGCTGCCGTTCTGGATGGACCGCATGGACGAGGAGTGGGTGAAGCGCAAGGTCGAGGCGCCGCTCTGTCGCAAGAAGCCGAGCGACTACCTCCGCTCGGGCCAGCTCTTCTTCGCCGCGGAGGGCGACGAGAAATCCGTGCCGGAGGTCGTCCGCCGGCTCGGCAACGACATCATTTTCTACGCGAGCGACGTGCCCCACTGGGACCACGACTATCCCGACAACGTCCGCGAGCTGGCCACGCGCGAAGATCTGAGCGTCGAGACTCGCCGCAAGATTCTCTACGAGAACACCCGCCGGATGTACGAGCTGGCGCCGGCGCCGGAGATCAGGGTCGGGCGGTAAGCAGGTCCCCGCAGCCCGCTCGCACGGCCCAGTACTCCCACGCCCGCCACATGGCCGGGTCGTCGGGCTTCATCGACGCGTGCGCCTCGATCTCGCCGCGGGACAGCGCCTTGACCTCGCCGAGCCGCATCGCCTCCGTCAGAACCCGAGCGTTCAGCGGCAAGTAGACGGACATCCGAATGGCCTCGGGCAGCGAGCGCGCGGCCGCGGCGAAGCCGTGCCCGCGCATCAAGACGACGCGCTCGGCGCCGAGACCGCGCGCCAGATCGCGTCCCTGCGCCATGTTCACCACCAGGAGATTCGTGTCACCGAAGCTGTCCCGGATGTCCCACACGGGGATGCGGGCGCCGATGAAGCTCGCCATGTGCACGACGGGTCGCAGCGGGGTCGTCGAGACGGTGAACGGCAGGACCGCCTCGGCGTGGGCGTGCACCACCGCCTGGACCTCGGGCCGCGCCTCGTAGATCGCGCCGTGAATGAACCGCTCGAGGTACGGTGGGCGGGTGTCGCCGCCGATCGGTTTGCCCTCGAGATCGAACTCGATGACGTCGCCGCGCTCGACGAGCTCGGGAGCGCGCGAGCGCGACAGCAGGTAGCGCGTCGGGTCGAGCGGATGGCGAACGCTGACGTGGCCGTACGCGTCGACCACGCCCTCGTTGGCGAGGATACGGTTGGCGATCACCACGTCGCGGAAGGCCTTGTCGAGCACACTCTGTGTCATGGCATCCCCGTCCGCTCAGCGAAAGTGACGGCCCGACGTCGCGTCGGGCACGGTCAGCCCGAGCCCCTCGATGAGCGGCGCCACCTCGGCCATGTACTCGGCCCGCGCCCCCTCGTTCGAGCGCCGTTTGAGTCCCCAGTGCTGGTAGCGGGCGGCCCGCCTGGAATTGGCGAGCCCGAACATGTCGAGCCCGCGCGGATACCACCGGTCGAGCGCCGCCTGGGCCTCGGCGCGTCCCTCTTCGGTCCGCACCATGTCGCGGAGCTTCACCAGGCCGTAGCCCACGTGCGTCTTCTCTTCCTGGATGATCTTGGGCAGCGCGCGATCGAGCGGTGCGTAGGAGCAGCCGACGAACTCTTCCAGCTGGTACTGGCCGACCCGATCGATGAGGAAGCCGAACACGGCGACGTCCGCCCACGTCGGCATCGCCTGCCGGAACGCCTCGAGATCGCGCCGCGACTTCTCGATGTACATCAGCTCGGAGGCGTCCTCGCCCAGCTCGTTGAGGAGCCGGTTGATCTTGCGGAAGTGGTCGATCTCCTCGCCCGCGACCTTGGCCAGCATCCACTGGTCGTCCGCCGACGGCGCCGCCAGGAGCCACTGGTTCACGTAGAGATGCGGCCCGCCGATCTCGCAATCGGCCTGGATCCGCAGCACGCGCTTGAGCAGGGCCTGATACTCGGCCGGCATCTTCGACGCGTCGTGCGCCTCGACCTTGTCGCTGAACGGGCTGTCCGCGGTCATGACGGGGACCCCTTCGGGCAACGCTTGACACTGCGCAAGATCATCTCGACGTAGCGGTCGGCGATCGCTTCGGGGGCGAGTCGACCGTCGTCCGAGAACCAGGTCGCCACGCCTGTGCACATGGTGAGGATCGCCATCGCCGTCAGCCTCACGTCGGACACCTGGAAGACGCCGGCCCGGACGCCGGACGTGAGGAGACCGCGGAACACGCGCTCGTACTCGTCGCGGCGGGTGAGGACCAGCCGCAGGTTGGCCAGGGTCAACGAGCGCAACTCGCTCCCGCTCAAGAAGGCCTCGTGCTGGCTGTCGGTGTGGAAGAGCACGTGGAAGCGCACGGCCGCGCGCAGCCGCGCCTCGGGGCCCTCGACCGCCGCCACCGCGCGGCCCACGCCGGCCAGCAGGTCGTCGAGCGTGCGGTCGAGGATCGCGAAGAGGATCTCCTGCTTGGACGCGAAGTGGTAGTAGAGGCTCGCCGCCTCCATGCGGAGGCCGCGGGCCAGCGTGCGCATCGAGCTGCCGTGGTAGCCGCGCTCGCGGAAGAGGGCGGTCGCCGCGCGCAGGATTCGCTCGGAGGCCGTGACGCGCTCGTGCGCGGCGACGATCGTGGCCATACCTATCTAACGTTCGTTATGTACCCGGCAAGGCGCCCCCTTGTCAAGGGCCGGCGTGATAGCATCCCGGCCGAAAGGAGCCCGTCGATCGACTTCCTCCACGCCAGCGTCACGGGGCTCGTGCAGGTCTTCGCGTGGCCAACGTTCGGGCTGATGCTGATCGGCATGGCCCTGGGCTTCGTCGTGGGCCTGCTGCCCGGGCTGGGCGGGCCGACCACGCTGGCCCTCATGCTGCCGTTCGTCTTCAAGATGACGCCGGTCGAGGCGTTCGCCTTCCTGCTGGGTATGCTGGCGGTCACCGCTACCACCGGCGACATCACGTCGATCCTGTTCGGAATCCCCGGCGAGCCGACGACGGCCGCGACCATCGTCGACGGCCACGCCATGGCGAAGAACGGCGAGGCCGGGCGGGCCCTCGGCGCGGCGATGATGAGCTCGCTCATCGGCGCGGTGTTCGGCGCCCTGGTCCTCGGGCTCGCGATTCCCGTCGTGCGGCCGCTCGTGCTCACCCTCGGCTCGCCGGAGTTCTTCATGCTGGCCCTGCTCGGCATCACCTTCGTCGCCTCGCTGAGCGGCGAGGCGCTCGTGAAGGGGCTGCTGGCCGGAGGGCTCGGCCTCTGGCTGGCCACGATCGGACTCGATCCGGTAACCGGCATCCAGCGCTACACCTTCGGTCAGCTCTTCCTCTGGGACGGGATCGGGCTCGTCCCCGTCACGATCGGCTTCTACGCCGTTCCGGAGCTGATCGAGATGGCGATCGCGGGGTCGAGCATCGCGAAGCTCGACGTGGGCCGGGTGGGCGGCGTGTGGGAAGGCGTGCGCGACACCTTCCGGCATTGGCTGCTCGTGATTCGCTGCAGCGCGCTCGGGACGTTCATCTCGATCATCCCAGGGCTCGGCGCCGCGACGACCCAGTGGCTCGCCTACGCGCACGCCGTCCAGAGCTCGTCGGGCCGGGAACGATTCGGCAAGGGCGCGGTGGAAGGCGTGCTCGGCCCCGGCGCCGCCAACAATTCCTCGCTCGGCGGCAGCCTGGTCACGACGGTGGCGTTCGGCGTGCCGGCGAGCGTCGCCACCGCGATCCTCATGGGCGCCTTCTTCGTCCAGGGCCTGGTGCCGGGACCGGCGATGCTGACGCCGGCGCCGAAGGGACACCTGGCGGTGACGCTGGCGATGGTGTGGACCATCGTGATCTCCAACATCCTCACGGTCGCCGTCTGTCTAGTCTTCATGGGCCCGCTGGCCCGGATCACCCAGATCCGCGGCACGCTGCTCGTGCCGTTCATCATGATCCTGGTCTACGTCGGCGCCTTCGCCGAAAAGAACGTCTTCGAAGATCTCGGGGTCGTCCTGGCGTTCGGGGCGCTCGGCTGGGCGATGTCAAAGCTCGACTGGCCCCGGCCTCCCCTGCTCCTCGGCCTGGTTCTGGGCCCGCTGGCCGAGAACCGCCTCTTTCTTTCGACCGACAACTACGGCGCGGCCTGGCTCGTCCGCCCGGGCGTGCTGATCATCCTCGGCGTCATGGCCGTCGGCCTAGTCGTGCCGATCGTGCGAGAGCGCCGGAGTCGACGGACGTCACCCGTGATCAACGCGCCGGCGGCGCCGGCGCCCGGCCTGCGGCTCGACGCCGCGACGATGTTCAACCTGGGCCTCGTCGTCCTCTTCGCGGCGGCGCTCTGGCAGAGCCGCCACTTCGACGCGCGCGCCGGGCTCTTTCCGTGGACGATCACCACGGTCTCGCTGGTTCTGGCAATCGTCCATGTCGTCGGCGAGCTCACCGCGCGGCGGCGCGTCGCGAGCGCGCCCGGGTCCCCGGCGGACGCCGGCGCCTCGTCAGACTGGACGTCGCGGCGCACCGCGGCGATCTGCGGATGGATCGTCGGGATGTACGTGGCGATCTGGCTCCTCGGCTTTTCGCTGGCCACGCTGCTGACGACCCTCCTCTACCTCAGGATGGCCCGCGAGCGCTGGCGAATCAGCCTCGCCCTGAGCCTCGCGGGCTTCGCGTTCGTGTACGGGCTCTTCGAAAAGGGCCTCGGCGTGCCATTCCCGCCCGGTCGCCTGCTGGTCTGGCTCGGCTGGGGGAGCTGAGCCGCCCGGGCCGATGGCGCTCGCGGTCGTGATATAAGCGGTACAACCGTCGAGAGGGAGGAGACGCCGCGACGTGGGTTTTCGAGTCACGCTCCGGCCCAGCTGGCACGCCTACGAAGTTCCCGACGGTCAATCCGTGTTGACGGCCGGGCTGGCGGCGGGCTGGAGCCTCCCGTACAGCTGCCGCGCCGGCACCTGCCGGACGTGCCGCGGCCGCATCCTCGAGGGCACCGTCGACTACGGCAGCGTGCATCCCACGTATCTGCCGGACGCGCACAAGGCGATGGGGCTGGCGCTCCTGTGCAAGGCGACGCCGCTCAGCGACCTCGTCGTCGAAGTCCAGGAGCTCTCGCTGCAGGCGGTGAAGCCGACGATCGTTCCCTGCCGCGTGCGCCAGATCCAGCGACTGGCTCCGGACGTCGCCGTGATCACGCTCAGGCTGCCGATGAACGAGAACATGATGTTCGCGGCGGGCCAGTACGTCGACTTCCTGCTCGCCGACGCCAAGCGCCGTAGCTACTCGATCGCGACGCCGCCCGCGCCCGAAGGCGTCACCAACATCCAGGTCCACGTCCGCCACACGCCGGGCGGGCTCTTCACCGACCGCGTCTTCTCCGGGCTGAAGGAGGGCGAGATCCTCCGCTTCGAGGGGCCGCTGGGCACGTTCTATCTCAGAGAGGAAAGCGCCAGGCCCATCGTCTTCCTCGCCAGCGGCACCGGCTTCGGGCCGATCAAGGCGATCATCGAGTACGCGTTCCGACGGAACGTGACGCGCCCGATGACGCTCTACTGGGGCTGTCGTGCCCGGCGCGATCTCTACCTGCTCGACCTCCCGACTGGCTGGGCCGCGGACCATCCAGGATTCAGCTTCGTGCCGGTGCTGTCGGACGCGGAGCCGGACGATCGGTGGGCCGGTCGCACGGGCTTCGTGCACCGCGCGGTCATGGCGGACTTCCCCGATCTGTCCGGCCACCAGGTCTACGCCTGCGGCGCGCCGGTGATGGTCGACGCCGCGCGCCGGGACTTCACCTCGATCGCGGGCCTGCCGGAAGGAGAGTTCTTCGCCGATGCGTTCCTGACCGAAGCCGATCATCTGAAGGAGGACCTCCGATGAACATCACCGATGCCGCGTTCGAGCCGAAGAACCAGACGTCAGTCGTGAGGCCGTACGTGCTCTCGCACGGCACGCTCGAGTGCTACAACCTCAGGGACTCGCGCACGTTCTACGAAGAATTCCTGGGCCTCGAATGCGTGCGCCACGCCCGGCCGGCCATGGCGGTCCGGTGCGGGCTGAAGTTCCACATCGTGTGCGTCGAGGTCGGCCCGGCCCTGCACCCGTGCAACGTGCTCAACCACTGGGGCGTCGACGTCGGCAGCCGCGAAGAAGTCGACCGCGTCTACCGGCAGGCCAAGGAGCTCAAGGACCGGTTCAAGATCCGACAGATCCTCGACCCGGTCGCGCAGCACGGCGTCTACTCGTTCTACCTCGAGGACCTGGATCACAACTGGTGGGAGATCCAGCACTACGACGGCTTCCAGCACGACGACATGTTCGAGTTCGGCGACCGCTTTCCGGCGGACGAGGACGCCGGTGGCGAGAGCCTCAAGGAGCTGGAGGTGCGGACCTCACAGTGAGGCGGATTTGAGCCAGTCCATCAGAATGGCGCGCTCGTGCTCTCGCCGCACCAGGGCCGTCACGTTCTCGTCCCGACGCGCCATCTGCCAGGCCGACGGGCCGTACTGCCGCAGGAGGTCTCGCCACCGCGCGGCGTAATAGCGATACGGCCATCGGGCATCTCGGCACGCCGGGTACATGCGAGCCAGGGCCTTCTTGGACGGGAACACGGTCTTCATCAACAGGGACGCCTTCTCGGGAATCCGGCTGACGCCCCACATTTGCGCAAACCGCGCCGACACCGAGACGGCGGAGGTCCGGCCGAGGATCTCCGCCCGGGCCAGCGCGATCAACCGCGGCTCGAAGCCACCCGGCTCGAGGGCGGCCAGCGCCCGAGCCGGCACGTCGGCTCCCAGGAGCTGCTGGGCGAGATGCAGCGTGAGACAGACGTACTTCTCCACCCCCCAACGGCGGGCGCGCCGCTGAAGCTGCTCCCAGTCGATCGCCCTGCCGCAATGCCGGATGGTCTCCAGGATGTCCCAGCAGCCCCTCAGCCCGAGCACGAGCTGGTGATGGAAGGCGGTGTGCAGACAGAGATGCAGGAGCAGATCTTCCGGGGACAAGACCAGCACGTCGACGCCGGCGATTTTGGCCCCTCGGGCGCGTCCCCAGAGCCCCTCGACGTCGATCGCGAAAGGCTCCGTCGGGCTCTCGATCGTCCAGTGAATCTCGATCGGAGCTCCGCCCGGCTTGGCCAACGGGTGCAGATGCTGGCACGTCGAGTAGTCTTCGTCCGTGTGAGGCTGCTCGCGCTGGGAATAGCCCATCGCGAACAGCTTCGCCTCGACTCTCGCGAGGTCACGTTTCCTGACGAGAAGATCGACGTCGGTCATCGGCCGGAGGGAGATGTCACCGTAGACGACCTCCGCCAGATAGGCGCCTTTGAGAACGATGACGTCGATACCGTCACGACGGAGGGCGCCGAGCACCTCGGCGAGCTCGCGGTAGAGCCGCAGACTTTTCACGGCGTTGCCGATCGCGAGCTCGCGCAACCGCTCTGCGACGCGCGGCGGAACCTCGGCGCGGCGGCCGGGCGCCTGGACACGGCGGTAGAGCAGCGGCGTGATGCCCTGCCGGGCCGACTCCCGAATCACGTCGCCCCACTCGCCCTCTGACAACGGGGGCAGCTGGTCGCCCGGCCCCACGCCGAGGCAGTGGAGCAGCACCTCGCCCGCCGGCTCTCGATCCATTCTCATGCCTCAGAGCCCCACCATCGCGTCAGCGGTATTGTCGAGCCTGGGTTTCGTACAAGCGTCCATACCGGCCCCCCTCGCGCACCAACTCGTCGTGAGTACCGCTCTCGACGATTCGCCCGTCGCCGAGCACGTAAATCCGGTCGGCCATCTTGACCGTCGAGAGTCGATGGCTGATGAGGATGGTGGTCCGGCCCTCGGCGAGCCGCCGAAACTGCTTGAACACCTCGTATTCGGCCTTCGCATCGAGCGCACTGGTCGGCTCGTCGAGCACGACGATCTGCGCGTCGCGCATGAACGCCCGCGCCAGGGCCACCTTCTGCCATTCGCCGATGCTGAGCTCTTCGCCGTGGTCGAACCACTTGCCCAGCATGGTGTCGTAGCCGTGCTTCAGTCCCCTGATGACCTCGTCGGCGCCCGAGCGGCGCGCCGCCGCGACGATCCGATCGTGATCGGCCGCCGCCTCGACGTTGCCGAACCAGATGTTCTCCTTGGCCGTCACCTGGTACTGGGCGTAGTCCTGAAAGATGACTCCGATCTCCCGTCGCAGCGCGGCCGTTGCAAAATCGCGGACGTCGACGCCGTCGATGGTGATGGCCCCCCCCGTCGGGTCGTAGAGACGGCACAAGAGCTTGACCAGGGTCGTCTTCCCCGAGCCGTTCTCGCCCACCAGCGCGATGCTCTCGCCCGGACGAATGGTCAGCGAGACGTCCTGCAGCACCTCCCGCGTGCCCGTCGGGTAGTGGAAGGTGACGTGGTCGAACACGATGCCGGTGCGTAGGGGCCGGGGCATGGGTTTGGGGGCTGGCGGCTCGAGGACCTTGCGATCGAGGTCGAGGAACTCGTAGACGCTCCGAAGGAACAGGTGATCCTCGTAGAGACCCGCCAGACCGGTCAGCATCTCCCGGAGAAAGTCCTGGCCGCGCTGAAACGCCTGGTAGTACATCACAAGGTCGCCGATGGTGATCGCGCCCTGCACCGCCCGGTAGGCGATGAACGCGTACGCTCCGAAGACCGCGAGGATCAGGCTCGACTGGCCCGCCAGGTCGGCGGCGCAACGTCGGGTCGCGAGCCCCAGTCGCTCGCGGCGCAAGCGGGTCCGCGCGTCACGGAATCGGCCTCTGAACAGCGGCCCCAGATCGAAGAGCCGGACCTCCTTGGCGTGGACGATCCCCGTGAGGAGCCAGTGGAAGTACCACGCCCGCCGCTCGGCCGGGGTGTTCTGACGCTGCCAGCGATAGACCTGCCCGGTGTATCGGGCGCGCAGAATGACGCCGGGAACCGCCGCCGCGAACAGGATGACCGCGACGCCCCAATGGAACGAGAAGAGCAGCCCGGCCATCACCAGGAGGGCGATACTGCTTTGCGCGACCTGGATCAGCCCGTTGAGGATGTGGGTCGGCCGAAACGACGCTTCCTGGAGCGCGCGCTGCAGCGTGTCGTGGTACTGCGAGTTCTCGTAATGCTCGAGATCCACTTCGACGGCCTTGGCGTGGAGAATGTCGTGCATGTGGTCGGTGACGGCCTGAGCCTGCCCCTCGCTGACGAACCCCGCGAGCGACCGGCACACGGCGCTCACCAGAGCCACCGCGCCGGCCAGGCCGACGAGCGCCGCCACCCGTCCGAAGGCGACGGCCTTGTCGGCAATCGCCGTGGCCACCGCGTCGACCACGAGCTTGATGAGGTAGAGCGTCAGCAGCGGGAGCGCCGCCTGAACGACCAGCAGCGCCACGCTGGCCACCGTCCAGCCTGGTCCGCTTTGCCAGACGAGCCGCAACGTCCGGCGCAGCTGGACGATCACGGGAACACGCATCAGTCTCATAGCGTTCTCGGCCGCGGGTGCGTGGCGTTCATAACGAGGGCTCGTTCACAACCAATGCACCCGGCTATACCGAAGCGCTCAGCGCCGACCCGGCGCGCAATCGGCGGCGGCCGCCTTCACTGCGAGCGCGTCGTCGAAGCCTCGCTCTCGCGCCAGGTCGTCCTCGACGAGGCTCGCGACGTCGCCGAGCGCCCGGAGCTGCCGGGGCCTGATCAGTCGGTGGACGCTCACGCTGTTCACGAGGGTCGCGCACTGCCGGAAGTGCGAGGCTGCGGCTTCGCCGACCTGGAGCAAGCGATCTCCGAATCGAAAGCCATACCAGTGGGGCATGAGTGCGATCAACGCCTCGTGAGGCTGAAGCGGCTCGATCGTCGGGCCCGGGCCTTCGCCGAGCAGGTAGATGCGTCGGAGCGGGAGACGTCGGTAGGAAAACCCCCGGATCGCCCGTCGGGCTCGCTTGTCGAAATCGGGGTGGATCTGCGGCAGTGCCTCGGGAGCTTCTCCCAGCGACGCCACGGCCTCGGGCCAGAGCTTGAGCTGGGGAAACCCCGGAAACACCGTGGAACACTCCGGGCTCACGGCGATCGCGGTCAAATCGTCCGCCACGAGGGCGCATCCCCGGGCATGGAGGGCCGCGGCCAGAGTGGACTTCCCCCACCCCGACCCTCCCGTGAAAGCGACGGCGTCGCCTGCGCTCTCCACGGCGCTCGCGTGCAAGACGAACCGCCCCCGCTGATGGAGCAAGAGAGCAAACGCCGGCCCCAGGATGGACAGGCGAAGCACCCGCTCGTCGGCGCCGGGGACGGGGTCGACGATGATCTCGCGTCCGCGCCGAACCAGGCACGTCCCCACGTTCGCGAGTGAACGGCATGCCTCGTCGGCCGTCGCCCAGAAACCGTCTCCCTGGGCATCCAGTTCCAGGGGTGTTCGATCCACCTTCCCGAGGCGCAGGACTACATCCGGCGCTGCCTCGCCGACGCCAAGCTCCGGCAGCGGCAGCTCGGACTGGATGCCCAAACCATACGCGACGTAGGAATACACCTCTCGTATCTCGCCCTTATCGGCGCAATCCGCTCCAGCTCGAGGGATGTCCTCAGCTGGCGTTGGAGATCGGCGCGCCCATGAACAGGAAGCCGTCGGACAGACCAAGCTTCTTGTTCTGATCGGCCGTGATCTCTTCCACGGTGCCGTGCACGATCAGCTCGGGCGCAACGTAGACCTTCTTCTCGCTCTTTTGAGTCTTCATGGCTAGAAATCCTCCGGTGTGTCGATCTCGAACGTTAGTGTGTCCTTCACTCTCCACGACGGCCCCGAGCGGCCGGTGTTGCGCGCACCTACTGCCTTCCCACCTCCTTGACGGGTTGCGGTGCTCATGCCGCCAGGCCTGTCCGCCGCAGCCAGAGGGCCAGGGTGACTGCGCTATAAACGGTGAGCGCATCGTCCTCGGCCATCGGCTGGGACGCGTATCGGCGATACGCGTCGCGCAGGGCGGAAACATCGACGTAGTCCTCGATCACCTGCGGATCGTTGACGATCACGTCGTCCAGAAGATCGCGGTCGCGGTCCCAGAGCCGACGCTTGAAGTTCGGGCTCAGATCGGCCTTGCCGACCCGCCAGCGGACTGCGTCGGGAAGGATCTGGTCCATCGCGCGGCGCATGACCACCCGGGTCCATCCCTGGTGAAGCTTCTGCTCGGGGGGTAGCGCCAGGCAGAACTCCATCAACCGACGGTCGAAGAAGGGGTAGCGCGGCTCGAGCGAGAACGCTGCGGCGGCCTTGTCCCCGACCTCCAGCGCGTAGGGAAGCAAGGGCGAGGTGAGGCCGCGCCAGTGGCCGTCGCGTGCGGTGCGCGCCGACGTGTGCTCCTGCTCGCGAAGACCTCGCGCACGCTCGGTGAGCCCGACGCGCCGCGCGAAGACTGGATTGATGGCGGTGTTGCGTCCCCACGATGGGCCGGTGCGCTTGCGCACGGTCCGCCAGACCTGCCGCAGGGGCTCGGGCACCAGCGGCTCGAGACCGAACTGCCAGAGGATTCTCCGCGGCGAGGCGTGGTGACGACTGGCCAGCGCCATGACCTCTCGACCCAAGGTCCTCACCCTGCCGGCGCCGGCCAGCTCGCTCAGATAGTCCAGGCCGTGAGAAACCGTGGTGTCACCGTCGACGCCGTCGAGCAGCGTGCGAACACTCTGTTGATGCGCCGCGCGGTAGAGCGCCCAGTGCATGTACAGGTTCGGCGCGAGGAACGCCTCGTCTTCGTGCCAGAAGACCCGGTCCAGCTCGCTCAAGGGGCTCAGGCGGTCAGCGTGCACATAGTGGGGCGTGAGCCCGCTCATGGCCAGGACGGCCTCCATGAAGGGGCGCTCGTCGATCTTCGGAAGATCCGACGCCGGCAGACCCGGAAAGATCGCCGAGAAGGTGTGCAGCCGACGGCCGTCCTCTGCGAGCACCCGGCGCGCCGCGCCCACGATGGAAGACGAGTCCAGCCCGCCGCTCAGCAGGCTCCCCACCGGGAAGGCGCTGCGCAGCCGGCAACGCACGGCGTCGGTGAATTGGTCGCGAAACGCGTCAGCGTACTCGTCGTCGGAGCGCAGCCGGATTTCGCGGGACGGGTCGAGCCAGCAGTAGGGCTGGACCCGCGATTCGCGGCCGCGGACAGTCATGCTGTGACCGGCCGGAAGACGGAGGATGTCCCGATAGAGGGTGCTGGTCCGGTCTTCGAAGATCCCGGCGAGGTAATCCGCCACTCTCACCGGGTTGAGGCGGCGCGGAACTTCCCGCGTGCTGAGGAGCGCCTTGATCTCGGAGGCGAAGATCAGGGCCCGGGCCGACTGGTAATAGTAGAACGGCTTGACGCCGCAATGATCGCGCGCGCAAAAGAGCGCCTGCCGGCGCTCGTCCCAGATGGCAAAGGCAAAATCGCCCAGGAGTCTTTTCGGAGAGTCTTCGCCCCACTGCTCGTACGCGCGAAGGATCAGCTCGCTGTCGGTGATCTCGCCGTGCGACCACTGGGCGAGTCCGAGCGCGGTGATGAGCTCATCGCGGTTGTCGATCCGGGCGTCGGCGGTGATGACCAGGTCGCCCTTCTTGCCGGTCAGGGGCAGCTGCTCGTGGAGGGATTCCGGCGTCGTCCAGAGCATCCGATGTCCCAGACCAACCGGCCCGATGTGCCACACGCCGGCACCGTCCGGGCCCCGGTGGGCGAGGCTCTCGGTCATCCGCTCCAGATCGGCGCGGTCGACGGGGTGGCCGTCCCTGCCGTAGAACCCGACGATGGCGCTCATCGCGTCTGCGCATCCAGCGCGAGCAGCGGCGTGTAGCGCTCGAGCTCTGACTCGGAACCGCCCGTCACGACCCGGCCGTCGGTCTCCATCCACGCGTGGGCCCGGACCTGTCCCCGGTCGCCTTTGGCGACGCCCAGACGAAGACGGGCCGGAAAGCCCCGCCGCACGAGCAGGAGCTGCGCGGCCAAGGCCTGGGGCAGACATGGTCTGACCCCGAGCACATACGGGCTTGTCACGCTCACGGCCCAGGCGATCCGGTCCGGCGAGAAGAGGCCGGCGGCGACGGACGGGCACGGCGCGCGATCGAGAAGCCGCCACAGCGTTCTGAACGGGAGCAGCCGCAGTCCAAGCCTGATCGCGGCCAGAAAAAGCGCCGCCTCGACCAGCAGGCGCCGGTCGGTGGCTGAAAGCGTCAGGAATCTACGCAGCCGTTTCATCCTTGACCTTGATGAGCGCTCTCCCCGCCAAGTCTCGGAGCAGCACAAGCAAATCACGCTCACAGAGGCTCGGGTCGACGTCGAATTCCTCCAGGATCGCATCCCGGATTTCCGACACGTTCCTTGGCTCCTGGACGAGGCTCCAGACTCGCGCGCCGACTTCATTCAGGCCGTAGTACACCCCAGCCTTGAGGTCGAGAACGACCGCCTCTTCGGCCATGCTGCAGGAGACCTGCTCCTTGGCCGCTACAATCGTGGAACGCCCCGAGAGTCTCTCCATTCTCGAATACTCCTCAGTCGGCGATAACGCCGTGGCGATAGCGCCTGTAATGAGCTCCGTTCTGTTTCCGGTAATTCAATCAAAGAGCTACGCGTCAATCGCTGTACCCGGTCTCCAGAATCGGCATAAAGCGACGCAACCCGCGTGCCACGCGAAGGTGCCGCTGGAATGGCGTATTCGTAACGCTCCGACGGGTCGAATGGACAACTTCCTGCCCAGAAGCTGCAAGATCTTGCATGGCTGTGGTGCCCGCTTCCCATCGTCGACTCTACTTCCAGAAATTGGTCGATGACCGCGCGGCAGGCGAGCGCGACGGCCGTAAGCGCGGGACGCGTGCGCACGCAACCGAAACCCCTTGTCCGGCGGAGGACCGATGCTTACGCTGCACAGCACCTGCGGCTATAAGAAATGAGCGACGCCGTCGCTGCTCGTCTGGTGGTACACGCCGATCGCCGGCTGGCGGAACGGGTCCGCGACCTGGCCGGCCAGCGGATGGTCTTCTTCGCCGGACTCCCGGGCACGGGCAAGAGTCTCCTCGTTCACCAGCTCGTGCACCTCGCCGGCGCCGCCGGGCGGACCGTCCACCTTCTTCAGTGGGACGTGGCGCGGCCGGTCTTCGAGGCCAGCCCGGCCGGTCAGCGCTATCCGCTCGCCGACGGCGTCACCCATGCGGTCATTCGGAGAGCGGCAGGGCTCTGGGTGCGCGCAGCGCTCGTCCAGTGGAACGCGCGCCATCGGCAGCCCGAGCACCTCCTGGTCGGCGAAACTCCCTTCGTCGGTCACCGGTTCATCGACCTGGCCCGCCGACTCGACGCCGACGCCGAGGCCATACTGACGGCGTCGTCGTGCCGGTTCGTGATCGCGCTACCCTCGCGTGAGGTCCGGGGCTTCCTCGAGGCCCGACGCGAGCGCCGCGCCGTCCGTCCTCTTCATCCGCGCGAGCGCGAGGATGCGCCGCCGCACGTGCTCCGCGACCTCTGGGCGAATCTCGCCGAGATCGCCCGAGGGCTGGAGCTCTCCGCGTCAGCGGCCGTGACGACCGGCTCTGGCTCACCGCCCGTCCGCGTGGTCGGCGGCGAGACGGTGCCCTACGATCCGGTCGTCTACGCGAGGGTCTACGAGCGGGTGCTACGGCATCGCAACGCCGAGTGCCTCGCGCTCGACGTGATCCTGCCGACCGAGCAGCTCTCGGTCTACGACTTCGCCGTCGCTTTGCACGACCTGACGCCGACCGAGGCGGAGGCCGAGACGTTCATTCGCGAGATCGAGCGTCGCTACGCGGATCCGGCGGCGCTCGAGGGCGAGGTCGCCCGGTGGTGGGAGACATGACTTGCTCGCCGTGGAGACGTAGGCTAGCTTCTCGTCCATGATGCGCGCTCTCCTGACGACCCTGACGCTCCTGACGATCATCGCGCTCGGCTCGAGCCCCACGCCGCAGGCCGCTGCACTGAGCTATCCGAACGGCCCCATCACCCTGGTGATCCCCCTGGCGCCCGGGGACGCGACCGACATTGCCGGCCGGGCCATGGCCGACGAGCTCGCCAAGCTGCTCAAGGTGGCCGTGGTCCCCGTCAACCGGCCCGGAGCCGGGATGGTGATCGGGACCGACAGCGTCGTCAAAGCCAAGAAGGACGGCTATACGATCCTGTTGACTCCGAACGCGGCCGTCGTCTCGGCCCGGATTCTCAACCCCGAGTCGGCGACGTACGATCCCCTGAAGGACTTGACGCCTCTGGGATTGACCACGAGGACGCCCATCCTCCTCGCGGTTCGAGAGGACGCCCCGTACAAGAGCTTCGCGGAGATGGTCGACTTCGCGAAGAAGAACCCCGGGAAGGTCCGCGTGGGCACGGTCGGGACGGGCTCGGTCGGTCACCTCAACGTCGAGATGATCAACGCGCTCACCGGAGCGGGCCTGACCATGGTGCCGTTCAAGGGCGGAGCGCCTGGTATCACCGCGCTGCTCGGCGGGCACGTCGAAGGCGGCGCGTTCTCACTCGGCGCGCTGAGCAGCCACGTGAAAGGGGGCGCGGTGAGGGGGATCGTCGTCTCGAACACCTTCCCCGGCTTCTCGGAGATCCCCACCTTGACCCAGCTCGGCCATCGCCAGAACCTTCTCGGCGTCTGGCTCGCGTTCTTCGCGCCGGCCGGCGTGCCGGCCGAGGTGACGAAGACGCTGGTCGCCGCCATCGAAAAGGTTGCGAAAAATCCGCTGGTCGCGGCAAAGCTCGTCAGCTTCGGCATCCTGCAAGACTGGACACCGCCCGAGAAGCTCGTCGCCGAGATCCGCGAGGAGCATCGAACCGTGGAGGAGCTCGCCAAGAAGGCCGGGCTGGTGAAGTAGACGGCCATGTCGCGCGATCTGGTCAGCGGTGTCTTCTGGCTGGCCGTCGCGATCTTCGCCGCCGTCCAGGGACTCGCCCTCAAGCTCGGCAGCCTCCACCACCCCGGGCCGGGATTCTTCCCCTTCTGGGGCGGCGTCGTGCTGGGGCTCCTCTCGGTCGTCCTGATCGTCGGCTCGTTCCGGCGAGGCGTGGTCGGCTCACGGCTCCGTCCCGAGTCGTCGAAGTCCCTGGTGGTGATCGGAGCGCTCCTCGCCTATCTCCTGCTCCTGGAGTCGCTGGGGTTCGTGGCCGTCACGTTTCTCTTCCTGTTGCTCCTGTTTCGCCTCGAGCGGCGAAGCTGGACGTTCAGCGCCGTCTCGGCGGGGGCCGGCGCGTTCGCGTCCTACGTGATGTTCCAGCTCTGGCTGAAGACCCAGCTCCCGACCGGTCCGTTCGGGTTCTGAGCGTGGAGATCTTTCGCGGCGCTCTCTACGGCTTCCAGGTCGCGCTCGAGCCGATCAACCTCCTCTACTGCTTCGTCGGCGTCTTCATCGGCACGCTGGTCGGCGTCCTGCCGGGGTTGGGGCCGGCAGCGGCCATCGCGCTCCTGCTCCCCTCGACGTATGCCGCCTCCCCGGTCGCCGCCATCATCATGCTCGCCGGGATCTACTACGGCGCGATGTACGGCGGCTCGACGACATCCATCCTCGTCAATATTCCGGGCGAGGCGGCGTCGGTCGTCACCTGCCTCGATGGTCACGCGATGGCCCGTCAAGGACGAGCCGGTGCGGCGCTGGGCATCGCGGCGTTCGGGTCGTTCATCGCCGGCACGCTGAGCGTCGTCGTTCTGACGTTTCTGGCGCCGTTCCTGGCCCGGGTGACGCTCAGCTTCGGTCCGCCGGAATACTTCGCCCTCATGGTCCTCGGGCTGACGCTGCTCACGTACTTCGCGCGCGAGTCGATGGTGAAGGCGCTCATGATGGCGGCCGTCGGCCTCCTCTGCGGCACCGTCGGTCAGGACACGATCAGCGGCCGATTCCGGTTCGCGTTCGGGATTCGGACGCTCGAGGACGGCCTCGGGCTGATCCCCGTCATCATGGGCCTCTTCGGAGTCTCCGAGGTGCTCCTCAACCTCGAGCGCCGGGAAGAGACGAAAGAGATCTTCGCGCCTCCCACGCGCGGCCTCTTGCCCACGCGGGACGACTGGCGGTCGTCGGCGATGCCGATTCTACGCGGCTCGGCGCTGGGGTTCTTTCTCGGTATCCTTCCCGGCGCCGGCGCCATCATCGCCTCCTTCGCGTCCTACGCCGTCGAGAAGCGAGCGTCCAAGCACCCCGAGCGGTTCGGCACGGGCGCGATCGAAGGCGTGGCCGGACCCGAAGCGGCGAACAACGCCGCGGCCGGCGGCGCCTTCATCCCCCTGCTCACCCTCGGCATTCCCGCGAACGCGGTCATGGCGATTCTCCTCGGGGCGCTCATGATCCACGGGCTCCAGCCCGGCCCGCTCCTGGTCAAGCAGGCCCCCGACGTCTTCTGGGGGATCATCACCAGCATGTACATCGGCAACGCGATGCTGCTCGTCCTGAATCTGCCTCTCATTCCGCTGTGGGCCCGGCTGCTGCGCGTGCCGTACACGATCATGTTCCCGTTCATCCTCTTGTTCTGTCTCATCGGCGCCTACAGCGTCGGCAACAACGTCGGCGACGGGATCGTGATGTGGGGCTTCGGGATCGTCGGCTATCTGCTGAAGAAGTTCGACTACGAGGGCGCGCCTTTGATCCTGGCCATGGTGATCGGCCCGATGATGGAAGAGGCCCTGCGTCAGTCGCTCATCCTGTCGACGGGAAGCTTCGCCGTGTTCGCGACCCGGCCCATCTCGGCCGGCTTCCTCCTGGCCTCGGCACTGCTGCTCCTCCTGCCCCTCGTACGGCGGAGTATAAGAATTTCCGACATGTAAGATCTTCGACGGCGTGTAGGAATGACGGGTAAGAATTTCAGGCCACGCGCCGGGCCGCCTCGACCGGAGCCGCGCGCAGCACGAAGACCGGAACGTCCGCCGTGCGGAGCACGGCTTCGACCACCGACCCGAAGAGCAGGCGGCGGAGACCGGTGCGACCGTGTGTCGTCATCGCGATCACGTCGGCCTGCATCTCCGTCGCGGCGGCGATGATCTCGTGGGGAGCCTCGCCCGAGCGCACGGTCGTGACCACGCGAAACCCGTCGAAGGCGGGCGTCGCGGCGACGGCGCGCAGATACTCTTCGGCCTCCTTCCGCTTTCGCTCCATCACCGGCGTGGTGTGTTCGCCCGCCGGGGTCGTGTCATCGATTGCCGCCGGCGA
>Ga0066709_100000220_pt1 | contig 26367 bp, 26 predicted proteins | sample GraSoiAngelo_158_FD_79665 | JGI IMG/M metagenome (GOLD analysis project Ga0066709, IMG submission 79665) | Grasslands soil microbial communities from the Angelo Coastal Reserve, California, USA - 14_1009_16_30cm | ecosystem: Environmental > Terrestrial > Soil > Grasslands | place: USA...
ATAATAGGCCGGGAGAATGTGTCTTTCAATCAGTAGTTCTGCCAATCGAAGCATTGAAAAACATTGACCCTTAAGCTGCTTCCGGCCATACTGGAACACGGCCCTCGAGTCGAAACCCTATAACGTGGGTGAGGCTTCTGATGCGTATCTTCTTGATTCATGTTCGAGACCCACAATTCTACGCGCTCCCGGCAAAAACCCGTGCGGTGAATGGGAATATTCGTGTAATGGGATTCCCTCCCATCGGCATCATGTCGCTCTCTGCTGTCGTCAAGCGAGCAGGCCACGAGTGCGTCATGTTTGACCAAGCGAATCCGGACACGCCTAACGATGTCATCGTCGGGGAGATGCAGAGGCAGCAACCAGCTCTCGTGGGCCTCAGTTTCTTGAGCACCACGAGCTACCCCTACGCCAAGATGCTGGCCCGACAGATTCGTGCTGCCGATGGACGCGTCCGTTTGGCATTTGGCGGAGTGTTCGCGACGCTCAATGCCCAACTGATCAAACTCCAGTGCCCCGAGGTGGATTTTGTCTGCCGTGGTGATGGCGAACAGCTCATTCTCGATCTTATTGAGCATCTGGAATACCCAGATGGCGTTGGGGGGCTAACCTGGGCGAAGGACGGCACGGTGATGCACAATCCTAACCGTCCGACTGAGCGCAATCTTGATCAGTGGCCGTTCCCGGATCGCGAGAGCCTGGCGTTGGACTTTGTCGAGTCGATGCCTCTCGATGTCCCCGCTGTGTTGTCCATGGAGCGCTTCACGACCATGCAGACGTCACGCGGGTGCCCCTGGCCGTGCGTATTCTGTGACATCCCGATATTCAATGAAGGGAAGTGGCGGTCCCGCAGTCCGCAGCACGTCGTGGCCGAGTTCACACACCTCCAGGAGCTCGGCTATGGGGCCGTAGCCTTCGTTGATGATCACTTTCTGCTTCAGCCGAAACGGATCGACGCGATCTGCAAGGGGATCAACGACAAGGGAATCACGATCCATTGGGGTTGCGAAGGGCGCGTCGACTCTGTCGCGCAGCATTTGTTTCCCGCGATGGCCAAAGCGCATTGCCGCACGGTGATGTTCGGCATCGAGAGCGGGAGCCAGAAAGTGCTGGATCGGTTAAAAAAGGAACAGACACTGGCGGAGATCGAGACCGCGGTCATGAATGCGAAGCAAGCAGGGATTGAGATCGTCCATGGGTTCTTTGTCGTCGGGAATCCGGACGAGACCGTCGAGGATATGCGCGCCACCTTCAGGTTTGCGTCTACGCTCCGTCTGGACACCTTCGGGTTTAACCGGCTGTGCGTCTATCGCGGCACGCCGCTCTGGCAGGAATATGTGAAGCGGGGATTGGTAAGCGAGCTGACCGACTGGTACAAGTACTTCAAATGTTCGGAGATCGACCCCACCTGTCTTCCCGGCGAGGCGATCAACGCGGAGCGTCGTGCAGGCCTGCGAAGGCTGTTTCTGTATAAGCTGACGCATTACCCGGTGCAAACCTTTCGTCTCTTGCGCCGCTTCCTCCGCTACATGCCGGTGCATGACGTCGCATATCTCATCATGAAGCCGTTCCTTGGGAAGAGACGGGGAGCGACGAAAGCTGAAGTGCTGTCGCGTGCCGTTGAACACGGGGCGATGAAGGAGGCTGCGGCCGAGCTCACGCAGGTGGCTGATGCCGTGCTCGAGCAGGTCATGAATGAATCCAGGGCCGAACGGCTCAGAATCCAGAGTGAAGCGGACCGGTCACAGGTGATTGCCCTCTCCAGGTAAAACGCTGCCGGGATATTAAGGAAGCCTGCTGATCGCAAGGTCAGCGGTCTTTTTTGTTTCGTGGGGGCGTGATTCATCACGCCATCCCTCTGCCGGATCGGAGCGGGTCCTGTCGCCGAACAGCCCAGACGTGCTCGCTCAGAAGAGAGATTCGCTGCGTGCGACACTTCCAAGGTTTGTTCTACATTCATTGTTTCTTCCTCACGACGGAAGCAGGCATGGACAAAACAGCTGAAATTGTGTAAGGCTAAGACCCTTTATCACGCCATGCAACTGTCCGAGAGTCGGCTGTGCGAGGCGCAGAAAGGAACTAGAGGAGAGAAACTTGGGATCAAACCTTCTGACACATTTCTTGAAATGAGAAAAAGGGGCGCTTATAGTGCAGCAAGCAAAGATTCATGTCTGATATGGAACAAGAATAATCCATCGCTAGGCCACTCCGCGGTTTATGCATAACCTTCGCTTAGAACGATTCTCTTATCGGTTTGCAGAACAGGTCCTCAACAGCAAGTTGGCAATTAAACAAGAGGTTGAGTCCATATTGAGTGGGAAGGTAGCCTGAGCTTTGAAAAAGTCGTCACCTACCTTCCTCACTTCAAGAGTGCCATCCAAGTTCCGATTTATGTGCTCGGCATCGATTTGTAATAAACTGGCCGAACCTAAACAATGGGCCGGGCTACTTTGCTTGGGGCAATACTCCGGGCCAGGGCAGGGGTCAGGGAGTGGGCGCTGGCTGGGGGCTAAATCGGGCGCGCGCGACGTTGCCGTGTTTTTTCAGGTTGCCGTGAGCTTATGCGCCCTGCCGTACAGGTCTCGTATCCTTGATGGTGACGGTCGGAGTGAGATTAGGAGAGGGAATAGCCAGCTTTCTCTCCTTCATAAGCGCCAGATGCTCTTCCATACCGGTACGAGCTTTCTCGAGAGAATCTTCGATAGATTGTCCCGTCCCTGTAAAGCCTTCGAGATCCGGCGAATAGAAGGCGAAGAAGTGCGGATCTTCCGTTGCTTCGATGACTAACGAATATTTCAAATTGAGCATATCAATTCTCTCTTTTCAGTCCAGCGGCCTCAAGGATCGCCTGACAGGTGCCTCTCGGTACTTCCTTGGCACCATGATAGTCAATTCTGATCAATCGGTCGAGTCCTGCCTTTGCATAATACCTGATGGATCCCTTTTCTTTCACAAGTTCGAAGCCGCTGGTCTCAAGCATTCTCACCAATTCGCTGAATTTCACAAGGGTCCTCCTTCCGCTTAGACCAAGGAACGGAGGAATGGTTAAATCTTCAAAAGCGCGCGGGCTGGAGCGGAATAAGGGGCGAGGGCGATGGGCGCAGGGTTGGTTTGGGCTGCGGGCGGAATCGGGCGAGCGCGACGCTGCATCTTGAAACTTTGACACCATGCTCGTCACAACGTAGTAGATAGACAAGCAGGGTCGGAATCCACCTTCTCGTCCTGAGCTCCGAGAACTGGCTGTGCCCCCACTTACCTGCCGACGCAGACTATTGCTTCAGCGGGATTGAGATGATCATCCCGCCCATGACGTCATTCTGCTTGAAGTCCCGCTTCGGACTGTCCGGGTGTGCGTTGTGGCACCCGATGCATGCCTGGGAGACGGCCTTGTCCGCATAGATCGCTTGCAAGTATGCGTCCGGCCCGTTCATGACCACTTCAGTATAGGGACGATCGGGATCCTTCAGTGTCTCCTGGAGCCCTCTATTTTCGAACTCGCTCTTCCCCCTATTCTGTTTATTGATCGGCCAGAGGCTGATAAGGCGGTATCCAATCCCGGTTCTTGTACTTCCTGCTAACTGGTTTGACTCCTTTAGGAACTGAGCAGGGAGGGGAAGGAGATTTGCGGACTGCCAATTTTCCGAAGCCGTCACGACACCTTTCGCCTGTAACCGCTCCACGACGTGGACCGTATAAAAAGTTCGGTCAGACTGAAGCACGGCATGCACGTATTCGGCCACTTTCTCTGCAGGAATTCCAGTTTGAGTGTCACAGTCCTTCGCGCCGGATGACATCCCCCAGTATCCCAGCACGGCGATCCAGATTGCGACTGTTCCCCATAGAAAGCCTTTTCTCCTCATACGCCACCTCACTCTCTGGTCTAGCTCAAAGCTACATTGTGATTCTACGGATCGTGCTCGACGGTGGGTATTATCTTTAAGTTCCAATTGAACAGCAAGCGACCTGCTGGCTATGATGGCTACTCATACCCGCAGATGTGGCGAAAAGAAAGTAGGTGCGAGTAGTACTTTCGCGAAATATTTCGGCCTGGGGGCAGACTCGAGTGCGCGCGACGCTGCATCCTAAAAGTTTGACACCATCCTCGCCACAACGTAGCCTGTCCTTTTTCACACTGCTTGATGGACAGAAAAAGAGGACAGGCTACTTTACTGTTCTTTGCCGGTTGCATGGAGCGTCCTCGCCTCATAAAAAAGTAGCCTATCCCCATTTTTCCGGCTCCAGTCGTGTTGTTCAGCTAAGCTGCACGGGTCGCTCTCCCTTCCTTGAAGAAGCCGAGCAGTTCCTCGTTGACCTGGTCCTTGAGTGTCGTGCACATGCCGTGCGGCGCGCCTTTGTAGACCTTGAGCGTCGCGTTCTTGACGATCTCGGACGAGAGCATGGCCGAGGCGCCGATCGGCACGATCTGGTCGTCGTCGCCATGAAGGATCAGGGTTGGCACGTCGATTTTCTTGAGATCCTCGGTCAGATCCGTCTCGGAAAACGCCTTGATGCAAAAGTACGAAGCTGGGAAACCGGCCATCATCCCCTGGAGCCAGAATGACTCGCGCACGCCTTCCGAGATCTTTGCGCCCGGGCGGTTGTAGCCATAGAACGGCAGGCTGAGATCCTTCCAGAACTGCGAGCGGTTGGCAACCACCGCGGCGCGAAGCTGATCGAAGGCTTCGATCGGCGTGCCGCCGGGATTGGTGGGCGTTTTCAGCATCAGCGGTGGGATCGCGCCGATCAGCACGACCTTGGCCACACGTTTCGTGCCGTGGCGGCCGATATAGCGTGCGACCTCGCCGCCGCCCGTGGAGTGGCCGACATGGATCGCGTTCGTCAGGTTGAGTGCTGCGACGAGCGCCTCGAGATCCTCGGCATAGGTGTCCAGATCGTTGCCGTTCCAGGGCTGGCTTGAGCGGCCATGGCCGCGGCGGTCATGAGCGATGCAGCGATATCCGTGGGACGCCAGAAAGAACATCTGGTCCTCGAAGGCGTCCGCGCTCAGCGGCCACCCATGGCTGAAGACCACGGGCTGTCCGCTACCCCAGTCCTTGTAGTAGAGATCTATGTTGCCTGCGTTTTCCTTGCCGACAGTAATGTATGGCATGGAGACTCTCCTTTCTTGTTTAGGCGACAATCTGTTCACGCATGCCGGCATAGATAAAGGTGCGGACCATCTTCCGATTTCGCACCGGCTGAGACGGCGCGGTTGAAGATGTGGGCTACATCGTCGACGTAGAGAAAAAACCCGACCGGTGAGCCGCCAAGGCTTTGCGGCCCGCGGCATCCCATCTCGGGACGTTCGTCACTGAGAAAGATGATCGAATCGCCCATCTTGACTTCCGCGTGCATGATGCCCTTCCCATCGGGTGTGGGGAAACGCATCCGTTTTTGCGGCGCCGAACGCGCGCTTGTAAAAGTCAATAGCCTGGCCGGCATCCTGCATCGTGAGGTTAGGGGTGACGCTATGAAGGCCTGATGGTACTGCTTTTGTTTTTGGTGTCATTGTTTCCTCCTGATATTGAGATGTCTGAAAGTCGGCGTTCATGCTACAGCCTAAAACACGGATCACATATTCCCAATCCGTAGCGGACACTATGGCGAAGGCAAGCTCTGGCCGCCACGGCTGCATGTTGTTACCTTTACTTAACACCTAGCAAGAAATAGGTTGTCGGTGCGCCCTATGCTGCAAACCTGGCCTTGCGTTTCTGACTTAAGTTCATTTAGACTCCGCCGCGTAGCCCAACCTAGCCAGTCAATCTAATCTAATGGAGGTGCGCGATGAAGCTGAAGAAATTGTATGGCGTCCTGGCAATCGTCCTGGCTCTTGTCGTGGTCTGTGCCTACGTGCCCGCGCAGGCTGCAGATGATGCGACATTTACGGCCGTGGAAAAGGACGGCGCGAAAATGTGGGAGGGTGGCGGCACGGTGGATCTCACCGGCCGGACCACCCCACTGATGCTGAAAGTGAAGAACACCCTGGCGGCAGAGCACGGTTTTGCCATCGACAGCATGAAGGTCAAGGAAGTGATCAAGCCGAACGAGGAGAAAACTATTTCGGTGCCGCTCGGGAACATCGACAAAACGGTCTCGGAGCACAAGGTGTACTGCCAACTGCACCCAAAGCACGTTGCCGCCACTCTGAAAACCACCGGCAAGTAATCATTGCGAGGCGGGGCGTAGCATCAACAGCTACGCTTCGCCTGGCTTTTCCTGCCCGTTGACAGGCTCTTGGAGCCCTCCTAGAATGGTTACACTATAACTCGTTGACAAACCAGCAGCTCTGTTTGGAGGCTTCTTCTATGAAGGATACCAAACCTGAGTCCATTCGGAATATTGTCCTCCTGTCCTACAATGGTGCAGGCAAGACGAGTCTCGTCGAAGCCATTCTCGCCACTACTGGAGCGGTCTCGCAGATGGGCTCCGTGACCGCCGGCACGACGGCGATGGATTACGAGCCCGAGGAACATCACCGCAAAATTTCCGTGCATTCCAGTCTGTGCCAAGTCTCCTGGCATGACACGGCCTTGAACCTCATTGACACTCCGGGGGCTCCGAGCTTTTACGCCGAGGCGAGGCAGGCGTCCTATATCAGCGATGCAGCGCTATGGATTGTCAACGCGTCGCTCGGGGTCAAATCTGAATGTGAGAAGGCATGGGAATATACGGCGACGGTGGAACTGCCGGGCCTGTTCTTTGTCACAGGATTGGATAAGGAACGCACATCTTTGAAGGCGGCAACGGATGTGATCGAACAATCCTTTGAAATCAAGACAATCATCGTGTCCCTTCCGATCGGACAGGAAGCGGGTATCGAAGGTGTCGTGGATCTGATCACGGGAACCGCGTATCGCTATCCCGGCGATGGCAGCGGAAAACGGCAAAAGATCGATATTCCGCCCACGATGAAAGAAGAGGTGGAGGCTGCGCGAAAGGTCCTGATTGAGTCTGCTGCCGAGGCGGACGATCAACTGCTCGAAAAATATCTCGCGGAAGGATCACTGTCGAACGCTGAGATTCTTCAGGGTTTAAAGCAAGGTACCGTCTCTCGTAAATTGTTTCCTGTTCTCTGCGGCAGCGCCGTCAAAAACCTGGGCACCATGGAATTACTCGACACTCTGGCGGCAGTGTTGCCATCGCCGGTCGAGCGCGCTGCCATGCATCCGACCCATGCCACGCACAACGGTGGAGAACCGGTCTCGCTATTGGCTTCCACGAGTGCTCCGTTGTCGGCCTACGTGTTCAAAACGATTATTGATCCCTTCATGGGGCACATGAATTATGTGCGGCTCTTCTCAGGCTCGCTCCATACCGACGCGGGATTTTTTAATGCTTCTCGAGGCGTCAAAGAAAAGGGCGGCAAATTGTTTCACGCAATCGGCAAGAAATATGTGCAGGTTGAAACGGCCGTGGCTGGCGACATTGTCGCCATTCCGAAGCTCAAGGATACACAGACCGGTGATACGCTGACCGCCGACGCCGCCCCGTTGATCATTCCCAAGCCCCCGTTGATGCGACCTCTTATGGCGTTCGCGCTCGAGCCGAAATCGAAGGCCGATGTCGAAAAGGTGAGCTTGGGTCTTCACAAACTTGTCGAAGAGGATCCCTCCTTGGAATTCACGAGGAACAATGAGACGCATGAAATGATTCTCAGCGGCATGAGCCAGCTCCATGTCGATGTGACATTTGAAAAATTGAAGCGAAAATACGGCATTGAAGTCAATGTCCATACTCCGAAGGTGCCGTATAAGGAAACAATCAAAAGGGCCGCCTCCGCTCAAGGGAAATACAAGAAACAGACGGGCGGGCATGGGCAATACGGTGATGCATGGCTCAAGCTGGAGCCGCTGAAACGAGGAACGGGGTTCAAGTTCGTGAATCAAGTCGTGGGTGGCGCCATCCCGCGCAATTTCATTCCTGCCGTGGAAAAAGGTGTCTTGGAGGCGATGCATGAAGGCATTCTTGCGGGCTATCCCATGGTGGACATTCAGGTGACTGTCTACGACGGGTCCTATCACGATGTCGACTCCTCGGAAATGTCGTTTAAGATTGCGGCGTCCATGGGGTTCAAAAAAGCCCTTGACCAGGCGGCGCCGGTGCTCCTCGAGCCGATCATGTCGGTGGAAGTCAGCACGCCGGACGACTTTGTGGGCGCCGTCATCGGGGACCTGAACAGCCGTCGCGGCCGGATCCAGGACACGATCCCGAAGGGGCATCACGGGACGATCATCAAAGCCGCTGTCCCGTTAGTCGAGATGCTGAAATACCAAGCTTCGCTCAATGCTCATACCGGCGGGCGGGCGACGTACTCGATGGATTTTTCGACTTACGAGGAGGTGCCGAAAGACCAGGCTCAAAAGGTGATCGACGAGCAGAAATCCATGAAAGCGGCGGCCGTGTCTTGATCCCGGCCACCGCCCTCACGCCTTCTTACTTTTCCTTGGGAACCAGGACAGAATAAAACGCCCGGTTTTCCCTGACCACGCGCAACAGGACCGAATCGCCCTTTTTCACTTGAGCCACGGCGGATTTGAATTCATCGGCCGTCGTCACGGGCTGGCGGTTGACTTCTTTGATCAAATCCCCTTCGCGGAGTCCCTGCTCTTGAGCGGCGCTCCCGACTTCAACTTTCCCGACAAGCGCCCCTTTCTTATCCTTGATCTTGAACTTCTCAGCCAGTTCGGGGTTCAGGTCCTGCACGTTAATGCCAAGTTTAAGCTCAGGGACGGGCGGGGGAGGAGGGATCGAGGCCACCACCGCATCTTCTTTGCGTTCGCCCAAATCCACGACGACCTGGCGGCGCTCTCCATTTCTGACGATCTCAAGATCGATCTTTGCGCCGGGCAAGAGGGCCGCGACGGAGCGCGACAAGCCGCTGGGCGTTTCGATCGGGCGGCCATTCACCTTCGAGATAATGTCCCCTGGTTTAATGCCTGCGCGGTACGCGGGCTCATTCTCGAAGACGTCGTTTACAAGCACGCCGTCAGTGTCCTTGATGCCGAATTTGCCCGCCAGCTCTGCCGTGACTTCCTGGATACCCACGCCCAACCACCCACGGACCACCTTGCCGCGTGAACGGAGCTGATCGACGACCTGCAGCACCATGTTGGAGGGAATGGCGAACCCGATGCCTTGCGCGAAATTAATAATCGCGGTGTTGATCCCGATCACTTCACCTTTCAGATTGAACAATGGCCCCCCGCTGTTGCCGGGGTTGATCGAAGCGTCGGTTTGAATAAAGGCTTCATAGCGCGAAAGCCTGACGGCATCCCGATCCAGCCCGCTGACGACCCCAAGCGTGACCGTGCGATCGAGCGCAAAGGGGTTGCCGACGGCCAGAACCCATTGTCCAACCCGCACCTTTGAGGAATCGCCGAACGGGACTGTGGCCAATTCTGTCGCGGGGGTAATCTGCACAATGGCAAGGTCCGTATCCGGGTCCCGGCCGATCACTTGGCCCACAAACTTACTTCGATTAGAAAGGCGGACTTCCACTTCTTTGGCATCGCCCACCACATGGTTATTGGTAACGATCAGGCCTTGCTTGTCCACGATCACACCCGATCCGCTGCCTGGGTTGTTGGGAGAGCGATCCCGAAGCGTTTCTTGCGACCTCGCGGAAGTGGATACCGGCGCGATATTGACGACGGCTGGCCGGACCCGTTCCGCCAGGTCGATAAAGACATTCTGGATCTGCTCGAGCAACTGTGCTCCCGTAGCTTCGGCGGCAAAGGCATCGGCAGACGGCAACAGGAGGGAACTCATGCTGAGAAGGAAAAAGAGAATGAGGCTCGCTCCTTGGAGCGTGGGTGGCACCATGTTCATTGTTGTTTCTCCTGAGAGACCTCTACGTTTGGAGGGAAAGATAGCGTTATCCTAACAGACGGTCTGCAACCATTACAATGTGGTGGTTTCAGTTTCGGAGAATATGCAGGGCTTCGGGAACGGCGGATCGCTTACCAATGAGTGTGATCTGGTCTCCGGCCTTCAAGATCAAATCGGGTGAGGGGATCATCGAGCAGTTGCTCCTCCGGATAAACACAAGGCGCACCTCCTCGGGAAGCGCCAATGCCCGAAGCACTTTGCCATCGGCATGAGCGCCAGGGCTCACCGTGACGCGTTCGACCATCGCGCCGCCTTCTTTCAGGTCCTCTTGAAGGCGCAGGAGCGATGCAGCAAGGGCTTCATCGTATTGAGATGCCAACTTATCCCGAAGCTCGAGAAGCGTCTGTCGTTCAGAGCGGATGCGTTCTTGGAGTGGGGGGAGGATGGTATTCGTCGGATCCGACAATTCGCGGTTCGCGAAGAGGTGCTGGCCGAGAGATTTGTATGCTTGCTCGAGACGCGCTTCGGCGTCCTGGGATTGCAGATGCAGTTTGCCGATGCGAACCCGAACGGCCACACGCTCGGCGACGGCGGTGACTGCCTCTCTCATCCCATCAATACTGAGTGACACCGTCCGTTGGGCAGCCTTCAGAAGGTTCATCTCATGAGACCATCAAAGTTAACATAATCTCTCTTATCCGACATGAAACCTTCCGAATTTAGGCTCATTGCCCGCGAACAGACGTCTCATGTTGCCCTTATGTCGAAACTCAATAAGTGCGGTCACAATCATCGAAAAGATAAGCATCCACCTCGCCTCTGGCTCAAGGAGCACAACCAAGAGAGGAAACACCGCGAAGGCCACGATTGCCGCGAGCGAGCTGGTGCGCCACAGTGCTGCTGCCAGTGTCCAAATCAGGACCAATACCCCGCCAAGCAATGGGTCAATCGCCAGAATAACACCGAGCGCTGTGGCCACGCCTTTGCCGCCCTTGAAACCCAAGAAAACGGGAAAAATATGGCCGAGAATGGCTGCCAAACCGACCGCTGGCTCCCACATGAGATCAGTGTCGCCTATGACCATCCGTGCGGCGAGCACCGCCAGGGCGCCCTTTCCCATATCACCCAACAAGGTCATGAGGCCAGGCACCGTCCCAGCGACGCGAAGAACGTTTGTAAAGCCGATGTTCCCGCTCCCTGCATGTCTAGGATCAATTCCAGCCCAGACGCGAGAGACCAGAATACCGATTGGGACCGAACCGAGTATGTACGCGGCGACAACGACGGAGAGGACTGGCCAATTCATCAAGATCCCATGCCGGTCCCCCACCGGGGGAGAACCTGTCGGATGAACTGGCGGCAGTATTGGGCCGCCGACACTAACGACAGGGCCATGGACAGCATCAGGATCACCGTCCCGAATAGATGAAGGTTTGCTTGCGCGGGGACGGTGCCATCTAGAATCAACAGGAGGATCGCGACGACCTGCGCCGCCATCTTATACTTCCCCGTTGTCTCGGACGAGAAGATAACGCCCTCCCTGGCGGCCACCCCACGCAATCCGGTCACAAAGAACTCTCGTCCCGCGAGAACGATCGCAACCCAGGCTTGCACCCGATCAAAGTCCACCAACAGAAAAAGTGCCGTGAGGACCAGCAGCTTATCGGCAATCGGATCCAAGAGTTTTCCGAGGCGAGTCACCTGGCCCCATCGCCGGGCAATATAGCCGTCAATGGCATCGGTAAGCGCCGCCAACCCGAACACGGCGGCGGCCATTATGGACCGTTCGGGAGTGGGCTCGAGGAAGAACAGCACGAACACGGGAATCAGGAGGATGCGGCTGACCGTCAGCGCGTTGGGCAGATGCAATAGGATGCGGGACGGGACACTGACACTGACTTGTCCTCCGGCGGCCATGCGATCCCTCCGTGAATTAGAGCGCCACGCGTCCGATGGCCGCTGCAATGCGGGCGAGTTGTTCCAGCAGCGACCGGACGTCGGCCAACGGCACCATGTTCGGCCCGTCCGACAACGCGGCGTCCGGATTGGGGTGGACTTCCATGAAGATGCCTTCGCAGCCTGCGGCGACGGCCGCGCGGGCCAGCGGAGCAATGAATTCCCGCTGCCCCGACGAGCGCGTCCCGGCCCCGCCCGGAAGCTGGACGCTGTGGGTGGCGTCAAAAATCACGGGATACCCCAATCGACGCATGATCGGCAACGCCCGAAAGTCGGTGACCAGATTGTTATATCCAAAGGACGCCCCGCGTTCCGTGAGCAGCAGACGGTGATTGCCGGTCTCCTCAAGCTTTTTCACGACATTCGCCATGTCCCATGGCGCAAGGAACTGTCCTTTCTTGACGTTGACCGTTTTGCCGGTTCGACCTGCGGCCTGGAGAAGGTCCGTCTGCCTGCACAGAAACGCCGGAATCTGCAGCACATCGAGAACCTTGCCGGCGGCCGTGGCTTCTTCTGCCGTATGCACGTCAGATAGAACGGGAATGCCCAGCTTGTCGCGCACAGCTCGCAGGACAGGAAGGCCGGCCTCCAATCCGGGGCCACGAAACGAATCAGCCGAACTGCGGTTCGCTTTGTCGTAGGAGGACTTAAAGATAAAGGGCAGCTTTAAGTCGCTCGTTATACGCTTCAGTTCTGCGGCCGTCTCCATCACAAGCCCGGCATCTTCAATGACGCATGGGCCGGCGATGATCACGTGCGGCAGGCCATGGCCGACACTGATATCGCCGATCTCGACGGTCCGCATCGTCACCCCCCGACCTTATGACGGAGCGCGGCCTCGACGAAGCCCTGGAACAAGGGGTGCGGATGGCGCGGCCGCGAGTTGAACTCCGGATGGAATTGGGTGGCGAGGAACCAGGGATGATGCGGAAGTTCGATGACCTCGACCAGGCGATCGTCCGGAGAAACGCCGCTAAAGACCAATCCCTGTTTGGCCAGCCGCTCCCGGTAGACATTGTTAAACTCGTACCGATGGCGATGCCGTTCCTTCACCTCAGTCTGGCCATACGCCTGATGCGCGCGCGAGCCTTTTTCGATCTTACACGGATAGGATCCGAGACGCATCGTCCCGCCCTTGTCTTCCACCGACCGCTGATCGTGCATAAGATCGATGACGGAAGCGGACCCTTGCGGAAGGAATTCAGAACTATTGGCCTCCGCAATGCCCGCCACGTTGCGAGCGAACTCGATGACCGCGCATTGCATCCCGAGACAGAGCCCCAGGAATGGCACTTGCCGCTCTCGCGCATGACGAATGGCGGCGATCTTCCCTTCGATCCCGCGATTGCCAAACCCTCCAGGCACGATGATCCCATCCACATCTGCTAGCACACGATCGGCACCCCGCTGCTCGATCTCTTCGGCATCCACCCAATGGATGATCGGTCTCGTGCTGGTATGGATGCCGCCATGCACCAGCGCCTCGGTCAGGCTCTTGTACGACTCCTTCAATCCGACATATTTGCCGACCAGCGCCAAGGTGACTTCGTGTTCCGGGGATTTGATCCGTTGGACGAGACTGTCCCATTCTCTGAGGTCCGGTTCGCCTAACTTCAATCGCAAATACTCCACGATGAGGCGGTCCAAGCCTTCCTTGTGGAAGACAAGCGGCACCTCATAGGGTGTCCCCACGTCTTTTGCCGTGATGACTTCATCCTTCTGCATGTTACAGAACAGGGCAATCTTCTCTTTCAATTCCGGCGGCAGATAGCGATCCGTCCGGCACAGCAAGATGTGGGGTTGGATACCGATCTCCCGCAACTTATTGACGCTATGCTGTGTAGGCTTGGTCTTGAGCTCGCCGGCTGCGCTCAAGTAGGGAACGAGAGTCACGTGGATGTAGAGGACATTCTCGCGGCCCACATCGTAGGGAATCTGGCGGATGGCTTCGAGGAACGGCAGGCTCTCGATGTCACCGACGGTGCCGCCGATTTCACAAATGACCACGTCCTTGTCGCTGGCCATCGCCCGGATGTTCGCTTTGATCTCATCCGTGATGTGCGGGACGACCTGAACGGTGCCGCCCAGATAGTCTCCCCGACGCTCTTTCGCGAGGACGTCATAATAGACCCGGCCGGTTGTAAAATTATTGCGCCGGCCCATGGTGACTGACGTGAACCGCTCGTAATGGCCGAGGTCAAGGTCCGTCTCCGCCCCGTCCTCCGAGACGTAGACTTCCCCATGCTGGTACGGGTTCATCGTCCCAGGGTCCACGTTAATGTAGGGGTCAAGCTTCAAAAACGTGATCTTGGCCCCGCGGCTTTCGAGAAGATTGCCGATGGACGCCGAGCTGAGCCCTTTCCCGAGGGACGAAACGACTCCGCCGGTTACGAAGATAAATTTTGCCATGCAGGTTCTCCTTGTATCAGAATCCGTTCGGCCCGTTCCAGATCTGCCGGAGTATCGATCCGAAGCGAGGCATGCCGGGTTTCCCATACCCGTATGCTGATGCCCGCCTCAAGCAATCGGAGTTGCTCCAGTTGTTCGCTTTGTTCAAGCGAACCCGTTTTCAGTTGGGCGAATTCAGTGAGGATGTCCCGGGTATAGGCGTAGATGCCGAGGTGCTTCCAATGGAGGCCGGGAATGAGCATCGCGTCGTCCTGCCGGCGGTCTCTTCGATAGGGAATCGGGCTGCGGGAGAAGTATAGCGCCTCTTCACGCAAATTGGTAATGACTTTCACGACATTCGGATCGAGCAGCTCTCGCTCGTCGTGCAATGCCCGTTTCAGCGTCCCCACCCTCGCGCCGGAAGCGACGAAGGGACGAATGAGATCTTCCAACAGGCTGGAGGACAGCGGCACTTCGTCGCCCTGGAGATTGATATAGACGGCGGCAGGAATGACTTGTGCGACGGCCGCGACCCGATCCGAACCGGTGCGAAGATCGCCGGGGGTGATGATCGCCTCGCCGCCGAACGACTTCACGGTGTCATGAATACGGGAGTCGTCGGTGGCGATGACCACGCGTGTCACGCCTCCTGCGGTGCGGACACGCTCGTACACCTGTTGGATCAGCGGTTTCCCGCCCAGCAAGGCCAAGGGCTTTCCGGGAAATCGGCTGGATTGATACCGGGCAGGAATGATGACCGCGACATCGGACCGGGAGCCGGCCTTCGGTCGGGTCTCAGCCACGCGTCAGCGCCTCATCGAGTTGAGCCGACGTCACGGTCCCCGTCCCGATCATGCCGACGACGATGCCTGCGGCATAGTTGGCCAATTTTGCGGCATGTCGCATCGGCGCGCCGGCAGCGAGCGCCAGCGCCAGCGTCGCGACCACCGTATCGCCCGCGCCAGTCACGTCGAAGACCTGTTGCGCAACAGTCGGAATGTGCGTCACATGGCCGCCTTCCTCAAACAAGCTCATGCCGCGCTCTCCACGGGTAATGAGGACCGCCTGGCATCCCAGGCGCTGATGAAGCTGCCTCCCCGCTTCCAGCAATGTCGCGTCATCATCTCCATGCAGCCCCGCCGCCTGGATGGCCTCCAGGTGATTGGGAGTTAAGACGGTGACGCCTTTATAGCGTCCGATATGCGTGACTTTTGGGTCTACAATGACCGGCGTCCCGCGGCGTCCGGCTAGATCGATGATGTCGGACATCAGGCGAGGCGTCACGACGCCTTTTGCGTAATCAGACACGACGACGGCCTTGGCCGACCCGATGCAGGCCGCGACATACCGGCTGAGTCTGGCTTCCAAGGCGCCGCTGATGGGATGGCATCGCTCGACATCAAACCGTACAAGCTGCTGGTTGTGGGCGATGACCCTCGTTTTCCGGGTCGTCGGCCGATCCCGATCGGTCAGAATGCCATCGTGACCGATCCCCTGACGTTGCAACGTATTCATGAACTGGCGGCCGGCGTCATCGCCGCCGATCACCCCGCACAAATCCACGCGCCCTCCGAGCGCCCGGATGTTATTGGACACGTTGGCGGCGCCCCCGAGCTGGAGAGTCTCGGAGGACACGTTCACGACCGGCACCGGCGCTTCAGGCGAAATCCGGCTGACCGGTCCCCAGATATACTGATCCAGGATGAGGTCCCCGACGACGAGGATAGTTCCGCTACGAAACTTTTTAATATAGCCGTGCAAGTCGTGTATCCTCATCGAATCACCTTTCCGATGCGGCTCCACCGGACCCAATGGCTGGGGTCGCCCCGTCCGTCCCATGACCAATAAATGAGGAACGCCTTGCCTTTGATTTTTTCCAGCCTGACAAACCCCCAAAATCGGCTGTCCAAACTCTGGTCGCGGTTGTCGCCCATCATGAAATAGGAATCCGGAGGCACCGTGATAGGGCCAAGGTTATCACGCGGCTGTGTTTGATGCGCGTAGATGGAGGGGTCGGTGTGCTGGGTATACGGCTCGACGAGCAGTTCGCCGTTGACCCACACCCGCTTGTTCCTGATCTCGACGCGATCACCCGGCAGGCCGATCACCCGCTTGATGAAATCCTTCGACTCATCTTCGGGGTATTTGAACACGATGATGTCGCCGCGCTGCGGTTGCGAAAAATGGATCAGGATCTTGTCCACGAACGGCAGCTTGATATCGTAGAGGAACTTGGTGACGAGGATGTGGTCGCCGATGGTCAGTGTCGGGATCATCGACCCGGAAGGGATTTTGAAGGCCTGAACGACAAACGTGCGGATAAAGAGCGCCAGCACGACGGCGATGATGATCGCCTCGAGGTACTCACGCCAGACGGATTTGGCGGCAACGCCGGCCTGCTCCTGCGGGAGTTCGCCGCGGCCAGCAGGCGCGGCCTCAATCGGAGGAAGCGCTAGTCCGTCACTTTCAGAAGAGCCAGGAAGGCTTCCTGGGGCACTTCCACGCGGCCGACCTGCTTCATCCTTTTCTTGCCTTCCTTCTGCTTCTCCCATAGTTTCCTTTTCCGGCTGATGTCGCCCCCGTAGCATTTTGCCGTCACGTTTTTCTTCATCGCCCCGACGGTTTCACGCGCAATGATCTTGTTGCCGATGGCCGCCTGAATGGCCACCTCGAACATTTGCCGAGGGATGAACTCCTTCATTTTCTCGGCCACCTGCCGGCCCCGCAGGGCCGCCTTGTCGCGATGGACGATGAAGGACATGGCATCCACGCTCTCGCCGTTCAGTAAAATATCGACGCGAACGAGTTCGGCCGGCTGATAGCCGATGATTTCATAATCCAGCGAGGCATAGCCTTGCGACTTGGACTTGAGCCGGTCGTAGAAGTCCAACACAATTTCGCTGAGCGGCATTTCATAGACGAGCATGACTCGCGTGGGATTGAGATAGGTCAATCCCTTTTGCGTGCCTCGTCGTTCCTGGCACAGCGCCAGAAGATTGCCGACGTAGGCTTCGGGCGTAATGATCGTCGCCTTGATGTACGGTTCCTCGAACCGCTCGATGAAATTCGGCTCCGGGAGCTCGTTGGGATTGTCGATGAGGAGGACGTCCTGCTTGGTCGTCGTCACACGGTACACGACCGTCGGTGTCGTGCTGATCAATTCCAGGGCGAACTCCCGCTCGAGCCGTTCCTGGATGATTTCCATGTGCAAGAGTCCCAGGAAGCCACACCGAAACCCAAAACCCAATGCCAGCGAGGTCTCCGGTTCGTAGACGAAACTGGAATCATTCAGGCGTAACTTTTCGAGCGCGTCCCGGAGATCTTCGAACTGTTCGGTATCCGTGGAATAGAGCCCGCAGAAGACCATCGGCTTCGCTTCTTTATACCCCGGGTACGCCGCCGCCGCCGGTCTCTCCGCTTCTGTGATCGTATCGCCGATGCGGGTGTCCCCCACGCGCCTGATGCCGGCGACGACATAGCCGACTTCACCCATCGAGAGCCTGTCCTGCTTGACTCGTTTCGGGTTGAAGATGCCGACTTCCTGGATCTCGAAGACTTTGTCCGTCCCCATCATCCGGACCTTCAGGCCAGGATGGATGTTGCCGTCGCCGACGCGGGCGAGCACCGTCACGCCTTGATAGTTGTCGAACCAGGAGTCGAAGACAAGCGCCTTCAAGGGACCATCGGGCGTGCCTGTCGGTGGGGGGACGCGTCTCACGATGGCTTCCAGGACTTCTTTGGTCCCGAGGCCGGCTTTGGCGCTCGTGAGAACGGCATCGTGGGTCTCCAGGCTCAAAACGTCTTCGATCTGCTTCTTGGTGCCTTCGACATCCGCACTCGCCAGATCGACTTTATTGATGACTGGAATGATCGTCAGGCCGTTGTCCATCGCCAGGTTGGCGTTCGCGATGGTCTGGGCCTCAACCCCTTGAGAGGCATCGACAAGCAACAGTGCCCCCTCGCACGCAGCCAAGCTCCGGGAGACCTCATAGGTAAAGTCTACATGGCCCGGAGTATCAATCAGGTTGAGGAGATATTCTTCGCCGTCTTCGGCCTTGTACCGGACCGTGACGGTATGGGCCTTAATCGTGATGCCCCGCTCACGTTCCAGGTCCATGGCGTCGAGGATCTGCTCCCTGGATTCCCGGAGGGTAATGGCACCGGTATATTCGAGCAAACGGTCCGCAAGAGTCGATTTCCCGTGGTCTATGTGCGCAATGATAGAGAAGTTTCGTATGCGGGTCTGCAACGGGTCTCCTTTGGGTGGAACACCGCAAATTATAATTGCCTTTGGGTCACATTGTCAAAGTAACTTCCCACCCCTATAATGCCCACTGATGAAGAAAATCGCCGTTTCCAACGTCCGTACGCGCCGGCTGCAAGCCGATGACCGGCGCTACCTCTGGCATCCCTTCACGCAGCAGCAAGATTGGGAAAAAGAGCGACCTCTGATTATCGAACGAGGACAGGGCGTCTACCTGGAGGATAGCGAAGGACGCCGGTATCTTGACGGCGTTTCTTCGATCTGGGTCAATCTCCATGGCCACCGAAAGCCGGCACTCAATCGGGCCCTGACCGCACAACTCGGCCGGATTGCGCACTCGACCATGTTGGGCATATCCAATCCTCCGGCCATCGCCCTGGCGAAAAAGCTGGTTCGGCTCGCCCCTGCCGGCCTCTCGCGAGTGTTTTATTCGGACAATGGCTCGACGGCGGTGGAGGTTGCGCTCAAGATGGCCTTCCAGTATTGGCGATACCAAGGCGAGGAGGGTGCGAACAAAACAAAATTCCTCCATCTTGGACAGGCCTACCACGGCGACACGCTCGGCGCCGTCGGCGTCGGCGGGATTCCGCTCTTCCATGAACGATACACGCCGTTGCTGGTCCCCAGTTACGAGGCTCATGCGCCGTACTGCTACCGGTGTCCATTAGGATTGAGCCTTCCCGGCTGCCGGATTGCCTGTGCGGATTCCGTCGCAGACATTCTCAAGCGCCATCATGCTGAGATCGCTGCGGTGATTGTTGAACCCCTGCTCTTGGCTGCCGGCGGCATGCTGGTTCAGCCGCGGGGCTATCTCACAAAGCTTCGCCGGCTCTGCACAGAGTACCACGCGCTGTTGATCGCTGACGAGGTCGCGACGGGGTTTGGCCGTACCGGCACGATGTTCGCGTGCGAGCACGAACGCGTCAAACCGGACCTGATGGCCGTGAGCAAGGGCTTGACCGGCGGTTACATGCCATTGGCCGCGACGTTGACGACGGAACGCGTGTATCGGGCCTTTTATGGCCGCTACGATGAGTTCAAGACCTTCTTCCACGGCCACAGCTATACCGGCAATCCTCTGGGCTGTGCGGTGGCCTTGGCAAACCTTGAGGTGTTCGAGCGGGAGCGTACACTGGAGAAGCTGCAGCCGAAGATTCAGGCCTTGCAACGGTGGCTCACACCGCTGGAGCAGCTCCCCCACGTCGGCGACATCCGGCAATTGGGATTCGTGGTCGGAATCGAACTGGTGCGGGATCGAGCGTCGAAAAACACTTACCCTCTATCGGAGCGCGTCGGCCACCGCGTGGCGGAAGAAACTCGGCGGCTCGGCATGCTCATCCGCCCGCTTGGGAACGTCATCGTCCTCATGCCGCCGCTCAGCACCTCCCTGAAGGAACTGCGGCAGATGGTGGAGATCCTGAAGCAGGCCATCACGACGGTAACCGGAGGACCGGGTCAGTCTCACTCGGTCGTCTGAAAGCCGCTCGCGTAGTAGCGCACGAGATCGCTGAGCGAGAGCATGCCGACGATCTTCCCCTCTTCAGTCACGGGCAAATGCCGGATGCCTTTCGTCTTCATGAGACCATGGGCTTCTTCGACGGTCTTATAGCCTTCGATGGTGATGATTGGAGCGCTCATCAAAGACTCGACCGATGTCTTCTGTGGGTTGACGTCTGTCGCCATACCTTTTCTCGCCATATCCGTTTCGGTGAGAATCCCGACAAGCTGATCGGCTTTCTTCACGAGCAGGGAGCCGATGCCGAACTGCGCCATCAACCGGCTGGCCTCCTGAAGATTGGACTCCGCAGTGACCGACTTCACGTCCCGCACCATATAGCGGGCAACTTCGGACAACGCCATCATTTCGTTTTCTTCTGGGGTCAGCATATTGACTCCGTATGGAAGTGCTGGATGAGGATATCAGTTCAGCAGGTTCGGAAAGTTTAGTCAAGAACGGGAATTTACCCGCTACTTAAGGCGCAGATCATGTCGCCGCATATAAAAAAGGCACCCTTCCGAGTGCCGATAAGCAAAACTGCCTATTTCCGAGTTTACTTTCCAGCATCTTCGAGCTACGTCCACATGGCCAGAACCGCGCCCATGACGAGCAGCGAGACGAGATAGTAGCTGTTGTTGATGAGATAGAGATCGCGTGACCACCCTGAAAAGAGATAATTGGAGAGCGTAGGAGCGGCGACGAACCCGACCCAGGACCACAGTCCGATGGTCACACCTTGAAAGATCGTTTTCGCTTGAGCGAAGCCGATAAATATGGCAAGGACGTATGCCATCATCAAGGCGGCGACAAACGCGCCGATCAACGCGACGCTCCTATTGCCCTTTTTGCACTCTTCTTCCGTTTTGCCGACAGCCATCATCCATCGCCGACCAAACATCGCCGGAGAGTACCAGAGGCCACCGATGACAAAGGTGATGACCGCGGCGATCAGCACCGCGAGGTAATTGATCGTGATGTTCAAGGTGCGCTCCTTTCCCCATTCAGATGTTTGACCATGAGAGCCACTCTCTCCTCTCGCTTTTCCTTCGCCAGGCGGCTTGGTTGGTGCTGAACGGTCCACACCGGCTGCAATGGAGCTGGATCATCGGCAAGCCGCGGGATGATATGCCAATGGATGTGCGGAAGCTGATTGCCGAGCAGTTCATAGTTGACCTTCACCGCATCAAACACGACTGTCAACGTTTGCGCGACTTCCGTCATCTCTTCAACGAGCTGACTTCGCTCTTCACGGGTGAGGTGAAACAGCTCGGTCGCGTGCCGCTTGAGCACCAGCACCGTCCAACCCGGGAAGAACTGATCCTCGTGAAGATACGCGACCGTGAGATTCAGATCAACGATCTTATGGTCCTTGAGCGGCCACGAGCCAGAGCAGGCTTTGCAGGTCATGCGAGCCGCACTTCGACGCGATCACCGACGCCTGCCTTCACGAGATCTGTGGCGCGGCCTTTGTTGGTAAACAGTTCCAGCAGGTCGTCGCTGTTGATCAATGCGGACAATGTTCGTGACGGAGAATGCGCATAGAAGTCTTGGAGGCCCTCCAGGTGTATGTTTTGAATGTGAAGACGCACGGTCTTCAAATGGTCGGCGCCGGCAAAGGCCACCAAATCGCCGCGACTGATGTTCGTGATCAGGTTGCCGAAGCGGTCAATATGGAGGACTTCGCCGATCAGCGTGTCGCCCTCCAGAGCCGGCCGCCTCACCTCAAAGCAGACGGGGTCCTTGATACGCGGACCGAAGGCGTCCGTCGGTTCATCGAGCGAGAGCCAGGCGGCCGCGGGTGCGAAAACATCGCGGCCGTGAAACGTGGACCCGATCGTACCGAGGAAATACTGCTTTGCCGTCAGGACCCGGACTTCGGCGCTGGGCTCCGCGGCCATGATGTAGCTGAGCAAGCCATTATCCGGCGCAAGGAACGAGTGCAGTGATGTCGTGACGAGGATGGGCCGACGCTCGCTTCCCACTCCTGGATCCACAATGGCCACATGGATCGTGCCGGGTGGAAAATGCCGCGAGGCCGAATGCAGCAGGTACGCGCCCGCCCGGATGTTATGCGCGGGTACATCATGGGTGAGGTCGACGATCTGGGCTTGGGGATTGATCCCAAGGATGACGCCCTTCATGCTGCCGACGAACACATCGGCGGCACCGAAATCGGTCAGCAGCGTGATCAGCGAGGTGGACGGCGTCGCCGTCATGGTTCATGGGTCCGAGTTAGACGACCTCGAAACAGATGGCGAGCACTTCGTATTCGGCCACTTTTGCCGGCGTGGTCACCTTCACGCTGTCGCCGACTCGTTTACCGATGAGTGCTTTCCCAACAGGTGATTGGACGGAAATCTTCCCCTCTTTGAGATCCGCCTCATCCTGGCCGACGAGCCGGTAGCGCTGTTCCTTCTCGTTGTGAAGATCCCGCAGCGTCACCGTCGCGCCGAATACGACCTTCTCGTTGGAGAGATTGGAGGTGTCAATGATCTCGGCTTCAGCCAATTTGTGTTCGAGGTCACGGATGCGGCCGTCGATGTGGCTCTGGCGCTCCTTGGCCGCTTTGAACTCGAAGTTCTCGCTGATATCGCCGTGGGCGCGCGCCTCTTCGATGTCTTTAATGTTCTGTGGACGCTCCACCTTCTTATAGCGCTCAAGCTCGGTCTGCAACGCCTCGTAGCCCTTCTTTGTAATCGGTATCTTGGCCATCGTGTCTCTAGGATGCGGTATGCGATGTGTAGTGCTCTTGGAGCGGTTTGACCGAGAGCGTGCGCCGGAGTCCTGCCTCGATGCCCATCAAGGCCGCTTTGGCTCCCGCCATCGTCGTGTAGTACGGAACGGATTGCACCAGCGCCGTGCGGCGAATGGAGGCCGAATCGGCCTGCGCGACCTTGTCTCCCACCGTATTGATCACCAGTTGGATCTCCCCATTCTTCAGATGATCCACCACATGCGGCCGCCCCTCTGTCACTTTATTGACAGTCTCCACCGTCACGCCATGGGCTGAAAGGTAGGCCGCTGTTCCGCGGGTGGCTTCCACGGCAAACCCGAACTCCAGAAACCGCTGGGTCAACGTCACCGTCCCGGGTTTGTCCTTATCCTTCACACTGATAAAAATTCTTCCGCTCATCGGCAAGGAGGATCCTGCGGCCGCTTGGGATTTTAAAAATGCGCTGCCGAAGTCCCCGGCAATCCCCATGACCTCGCCAGTCGAACGCATCTCGGGACCCAGCAGCACATCTGTTCCCGGAAACTTATTGAATGGAAACACCGCTTCCTTCACCGAGAAGTAGGACGGCTGCCGCTCAACGGTCATGCGTTTTTCATCGAATAACTCGCCCATCATGACTCGCATCGCGAGCTTTGCGAGCGGAACCCCGAGTGCTTTGCTGACAAAAGGCACGGTTCGCGAGGCGCGGGGATTCACCTCCAGTACATACACGAGCCCGTCGCGCACCGCAAACTGGACGTTCATGAGACCAATCACGCGAAGCTCCAGTGCGAGCACCATGGTTTGTCGGCGGATGTCGTCCACAATCTTGGCTGGCAACGAATACGGCGGCAGGGAGCAGGCGGAATCTCCCGAATGGACGCCGGCCTCCTCAATATGCTCCATGATGCCGCCGATCATGACCGTCTTGCCATCGGACAAGGCATCCACGTCAATTTCGATGGCATCTTCCAAATATTTGTCAATCAGGATGGGATGTTTCGGCGATACCTCAATGGCCTTGTTGATATAGGCCTTCAGACTTTTCTCATCATAGATGATTTCCATCGCCCGCCCGCCCAGGACATAGGACGGCCTCACCATGACGGGGTAGGTCAGGCCTGCCGCCACGGCTGCCGCCTCGTCGAAAGAGCGGGCCATGCCGCTGGCCGGCTGTTTCAATCCCAGCTTGTCCAGCAGAGCCTTGAAGCGCTCGCGATCCTCGGCAAGGTCAATCGCGTCCGGAGAGGTGCCCAGAATCGGCACGCCGGCCCGTTCCAACGGCAGAGCCAGCTTCAGCGGCGTCTGGCCGCCGAACTGCACCACCACCCCACGAAGATTACCCGCTCGGCGCTCTGTCGCAACAATGCTGAGTACATCCTCTTCTGTCAGCGGTTCGAAATACAAGCGGTCGGAGGTGTCGTAATCCGTGCTGACGGTTTCGGGATTGCAGTTCACCATGATGGTTTCATAGCCCATGTCACGAAGCGCCAACGCGGCGTGCACGCAACAATAGTCGAACTCGATCCCCTGCCCGATTCGATTCGGGCCGCCGCCGAGGATCATGACCTTCTCACGAGGTCCCGGTCGGCTCTCGCACTCCGACTGGTAGGTGGAATACAGGTACGGTGTCAGGGCCTGGAATTCCGCCCCGCAGGTGTCGACACGTTTGAACGATGCCGCGATGCCGCTTTCCAATCGCATCTGTCGGCATTCGGATTCGTGACTCCCCAATAACTCCGCGAGGCGATGGTCTGAAAAACCCAATTGCTTGGCCTCGAGGAGCTTCTCTCTGGATAGCGGCCGACGCTCGCGGACCAGCGCCTCCTCCCAATCCACGATCTCCTTCATCTGACGCAGGAACCATGGATCAATCCTGGTCAACTCGTACAATTCAGCTTCGGAGATGCCCATCCGTAATCCATCGGCCAGGTCCCATATACGTTCCGGGTCCGGCCGGCGCAGCCGCTCTCGTATCCGGGCAACCGTCTCCTCTGGGTCGCCTTCATGCAGCGAGCGCGAGGGCTCCAACCCGTAGCGATCCACTTCCAGCGAACGGATCGCCTTCTGGAAGGCCTCTTTGAACGTGCCCCCGATTGCCATCGCTTCTCCGACGGACTTCATCTGCGTCGTGAGCGTGCGGTCGGCCCCTGCAAATTTTTCGAAGGCGAATCGCGGTAGTTTGACGACGACATAATCAATCGTCGGCTCGAAGGAGGCCTTGGTGACGCGGGTGATGTCGTTCGGGATTTCATCGAGGGTATAGCCGACCGCCAGCTTCGCGGCGATCTTCGCGATCGGGAAGCCGGTGGCCTTGGACGCCAAGGCCGAGCTTCTCGACACGCGCGGGTTCATCTCGATGACCACGAGTTCGCCGTCGGCCGGATTGACGCCAAACTGAATATTGGAGCCGCCGGTATCCACGCCGATCTCGCGCATGATCTTGAGCGACGCGTCGCGCATGACCTGATATTCCTTGTCCGTCAAGGTCTGTGCCGGCGCGACCGTGATGCTGTCGCCGGTATGGATGCCCATGGGATCGAAGTTTTCAATGGAGCAGACGATGACGACGTTGTCCTTGGTGTCGCGCATCACCTCGAGTTCGAATTCCTTCCACCCGATCACCGACCGCTCGACGAGAATCTCCCCCACGGGACTGGCGCTCAGCCCCCATTCGGCGTGGGCCTCGAACTCTTCCCGGTTGTAGGCAATGTTCCCGCCCGTGCCGCCCAAGGTGAATGACGGCCGGACGATGGCGGGAAAACCGACCAAGTCCATGGCACGCAGGGCGTCCTCTCGCGAGCGGGCGACGGCGCTCGTCGGCGTCTTCAACCCGATCCTGGCCATCGCGTGTTTAAACTCATTGCGATTCTCGGCTTTGTGGATGGCCTCGTAGCTGGCTCCAATCAGCTGCACACCGTATTTGTTCAAGATGCCGTGTTCCGCAAGTCCGACGGCCGTGTTCAACGCCGTCTGTCCGCCCATGGTCGGGAGCAAGGCATCGGGGTGTTCCTGTTGAATGACTTGCTCTACGACGTCCAAGGTGATCGGCTCGATATAGGTGCGATCGGCCAATTCCGGATCGGTCATGATCGTGGCGGGGTTGCTGTTGATCAGCACGACGCGATAGCCCTCCTCGCGGAGGGCCTTACAGGCTTGCGTGCCGGAATAATCGAACTCGCAGGCTTGCCCGATGACGATCGGCCCCGACCCGATCAGCAGAATCGTGTGAATGTCGGAACGCCGAGGCACGCTCAGCTCAAGCTCTTGGCCGGCGGCGCGGGTGGAGGACTGCCCGGCGGCGGAGTGTAGAATTTCATGACCTGTGGGATCCATCGTTCGATATTCTTGATGCGGGTCTCCTCTGAAGGATGCGTGCTCAGAAATTCGGGAATGCCGGCTCCGGATCGGAAACACAGTTTTCCGATCATTTTACTGGGACACCCGCTGAGGCGTTCCCAAAATCCAACCGCCTCATGCGGATCGTACCCGGCCTTCGCCATCAACTGAAGGCCGATGAAATCCGCTTCGCTTTCTTGCGTGCGGTTGAACGGCAAGGAGACACCGACCCCATATGCGCTGAGGACGCCCTGGGCCACACGCGGGTCGACTTTGCCGCTTGCGGCGCCGGCGATCACACCGACTTGAGCGACTTGTTCGATGATGCCGCGGCTGATACGCTCAACCCCGTGCCGCTGAATCGCGTGAGTGATCTCATGG
>Ga0066709_100000224_pt1 | contig 26222 bp, 30 predicted proteins | sample GraSoiAngelo_158_FD_79665 | JGI IMG/M metagenome (GOLD analysis project Ga0066709, IMG submission 79665) | Grasslands soil microbial communities from the Angelo Coastal Reserve, California, USA - 14_1009_16_30cm | ecosystem: Environmental > Terrestrial > Soil > Grasslands | place: USA...
AGTTTCAACCCAGACATCAGTTCACGTAGCAAACATCACCTGAAAATTAGTGTCAACGAAGATTTTTTCAATTCTCCGTTTGGGAAAACTGCAGACCTGTCTTGCTTGCATCGGTCGAGCGGAAAACTAGCGAGATAATGGCTCGATGCCGCGATGCTAAGATCGCGAAGAGATTGTCCGCGGGGAGGAGGTAAACTGCTTCGACGGGTGTCCTTTTGAATTCCTTCCGGAGAGTCCGATCGGCGCTGTTACTGGTGTCGCTTCTAAGTCGAACCATAAACTTCATGCCCGCGCAGAAAATTCAATCAGGACAAGCGCAAGCCTCGTCGCCTCTGGTTGATTTCAAGGACATCGCTCAACCGGCGGGATTGATGGCGATCAACGTCTCTGGTAACGCTGAGCAGAAGCGCTACATTCTGGAAACAACCGGTGATGGTGTCGGCATCTTCGATTTCGACAACGATGGGCTGATGGATATCTTTCTCGTGAACGCGACCACCATGGATGGTAAAGGTCGTGGTGAGAAATCAACCAGCCACCTCTATCGAAACGTAGGGAGTTTGCATTTTGAGGACGTCACCGAAAAGGCGGGGCTCGGCAAAGTGGGCTGGGGACAGGGCGTCTGCGTGGGAGATTACGACAACGACGGATATGAAGACATGTTCGTCACGTATTTTGGACACAGCGTGCTCTACCACAACGAGGGTAACGGAACTTTCAAAGACGTAACCGAAGCGGCAGGATTGAAATCCGATACAGTTCGTTGGGACACCGGCTGCTCCTTCGTGGACTACGATCTTGACGGCAAGCTGGACTTAGCTGTTACTGGCTACGTCGAATTCGATCAAAGCAAGATTCCAGCGCCGGGCTCCGGCGGCTATTGCCAGTGGAAGGGTATTCCGGTGATGTGCGGACCGCGGGGACTACCGGCGGGGCGTAACTTTCTTTTCCACAACGACGGTCATGGCAAGTTCAGCGACGTTTCTCAGGGTAGCGGTATCGGAAAATCGACAGGGTGCTACGGCTTCACCGTTCTCGCTTCTGATTTCGACAACGACGGTTATCCCGACTTGTACGTTGCGTGCGATTCGCGGCCCAGCCTCCTTTATCACAACCGACGAAATGGGACGTTCGAGGAAATTGGGGTTGTGGCAGGCGTCGCGCTCAGTGACGCCGGACAGGAGCAAGCTGGAATGGGCGTCACCGTTGCCGACTACGATGAAGACAGATTCGTTGACATTGCGAAGACGAATTTCAGCGATGACGTTCCAAACGTTTATCACAATAACCGTGACGGAACCTTCACCGATCGGGTATACGAAGCCGGACTCGGAATACACACTCAATACCTCGGATGGGGAATTCAGTTTCTCGATGTCGATAACGACGGCTGGAAAGATCTTTTGATGGTCAACGGCCACGTTTATCCGGAAGTAGAAAAGGGGCCGCTGAACTACAAATACCGGCAACCGAGGTTGTTTTTTCGGAACCTGGGAAATGGAAAATTTAAAGATTTGTCCAATGAGTCAGGCAGCGGTATCAGCGATCGTTGGGCGTCGCGAGGCATGGCAGTTGGCGATTTGGATAACGACGGGTCGCTCGAGGTCGTAATAAATAACCTGGACGCCACGCCCAGTCTGCTCAAGAACTTCGCACCGAAGAAGAATTGGCTATTAGTGAAACTCGCTGGTGTGCAATGCAACCGCGACGCGATCGGCGCCCGAGTTTATGTGCATACAGGAAGTCGCCGCATTTCCGGCGAAATTCAAAGCGGAGCAAGCTTCATTTCCCAGAATGACATGCGCGTACATGTTGGACTCGGTGACGACACGAGGTACGACCGGATTGAAGTGCAGTGGCCCGGCGGTAAAAGAGAGGCGTTCGCGGGAGGAAACGCAAACCAGATCGTTGCCTTGAAGCAAGGGACTGGGTCCACGGTTGAGGAACAACCCTCTTCGATGCCATGAACGGAAGATCCCAAAACTGAAGCACACATTCTCTAGAAATACTGATCTTCGACTTCAATAAATCTGCAAGCTCATCTTTTCAATTGCGTGATATGTTCCGTCGCACGATCTACTCTGGTAACAATACCCTGAGCATTGGAGAGGCAATGGCAATCACGAGACGCGATGTTTGCACCATTGTTCCAGCTCTTTTGCCGCTGGTTACAACTGCAAAACTCTTCGCGGCTGCGGATCAGCCGCTCGCTTCAGGCGCGTTCAGTTTCGAGAATGCGCCCATGCACGTGGCCAACAACAGCGCACAGGTGCGGCTCATGTTTCATGGAAAACTTGCTACTGGTGAGGGCCTGGAAGTTCACCAGACGATGTTGCCGCCGGGAGGCTCGCCAACTCCAACCACGCATCATCATCCGCACTCGGAAATGTGGTTGGTCCGCGAAGGCACGATTGAACTCACGGTGAAAGACAAGAAATTTCTGCTGGAACCCGGTTCGGTCGGGTTCGTCGGATCGAATCAGGAGCATGGAATCAGAAACGCCGGCATTATCTCCGCAAACTACTTCGTAGTCGCTGTTGGGCCTGGAGCGGAACTTCAAACGTAGCCTCATGACGATTCACATCGGACTGATTGGCTGCGGAAACATCAGCGGAACTCACGCTCGCGCCGCGCGCAATATTCCCGGTGTGAAAATCGCTGCAGCTTATTCACCCAACTCCCAAAAGGCACGGCGACTTTGTTCAGAGCACGGGTGTGAGCCGTACTCAGATTTCGAATCCTTCCTTCGTCATCGTCCGATGCATTTGGTCATTATCGGCAGCCCCTCCGGCTTTCACGCCAGTCAAGGAATCGCGGCTGCAGATCGCGGGCTCCACGTTTTAACCGAGAAACCGATCGACATTACCACTCAACAGGCGGATCGGTTGATTGCCGCGACCGAGCGGGCCGGCGCCAAACTCGGTGTGATGTTCCAAGACCGTGTGAAACCTGGTCTCCGGCAGTTAAGACAGTGGATTTCGGAAGGACTCCTCGGCAGGGTGCTTCTGGTCAATGCGAGAGTAAAGTGGTATCGCCCGCCGGAGTATTACGCCGACTCTCGTTGGCGCGGCACCCTGGCGTTGGATGGCGGTGGTGCAGTCATCAATCAGGCGATTCACACGCTCGATCTGATTTTGTGGTTGTTGGGCGATGTGGTCAGGGTGCAGGCCCGCAAGACCACCGCGCTGCATGCAATCGAAGCAGAAGATACCGCGGTAGCTCTGTTCGAGTTTGCTGGTGGCGCACTCGGCCTATTCGAAGCTACCACGGCGGCATACCCTGGATATGCGCGGCTCGTCGAGATCTCGGGTTCGGAAGGCACCGCTGTCGTGGAACATGACCGCGTCGTCAGCCTGGACCTCCGAAAAGGTCGTCAGGACATCGACCTCTCGACCAGTTCCGATGGCAATCAGAGCGCATCATCAGCTGCGGTGAGCGATACTCGCGGTCACCAGGCGCTGATTGAAGACTTCGTCGACGCGATTCAGAAAAACCGGCCGCCGATTTGTGACGGACGCGAAGGTCGAAGAAGTCTGGCTTTAGTTGAAGCAATCTACCGCGCTGCCGATCAGCTCCGTCCCCAGTTGCTGGTTAATCCCTAGCCGGAAAACCCAAACGTCGCGCACAATCCAACAGGATTTCTCTTTCCCAAGTGGGCCGACCCGGATTCCGAGGATGTGTCCTGTCGCTGGGAATTTTTCCGGCAAGGTGAAGAAACAGGGCAGCGGAGTGTTTGTAAGCCGGAACAGGAGCGCGAAAGGCAACATTGCCTAAGTGTTGCAATGCATCGGAGAGGGCGTAATAACGCGCATCGCCGCACTCCCACAGCCGGTCGCGTTCCGCGAACTTTTCCGGCGCGAAGCACGCCAGCCCCAGCAGGTAGTCCGAGCCGTACTCGATCATGTCGATGCCGAGGTCATTGCCTGTATAAATGCGGAAGTCCGGGCGGTGCTGATCGCGCAGCCTTAATCGCGCGAGTTCGGTCAGGCGATCGAGGGATGAGTGCTTCATTCCTTTGATCGCGGGAATGTCCATGATTCGGCGGGCTGTGTCTTCGTCGAAAATCTCTCCATTCGGGGCAAACATTGGTCCCAACTCAAATGCCAGAACGTGCTGGAATCCTTCACATATTTCGCTGTAGATCCGCGCTTTAGTTTCGGATGTCTCCCCATGCAAACGAGCGGTCTGAAAAAGGATCGGAATTCCGCCAAACGAAACGATTCGCTCAAGCTGCTTTCTGTACAAGGCCGCGATCTCGCCAGGTTGACCTTCAATGTACACGCCCGCAACAAAGGGAATCTTGCCGCCGCCCAGCGCTTCTCGCGTCCAGCGAAGCACATTCCCTTTTTCGTCCTCAGTGAGATGGTTCACGTAACCCGTATCCATGTTCACTGCATTCATGAGCCCGCAAGCGTGGGTTGCCTGTAGATTGAGTTGGAATGCTTCCACTGCGATCTCGCCGCTCGGAAGAAATGGGAGTAGCGCAGCTGCGATGCCTTGAACTCTTCGTCGAGGTTTCTTGGTCGCGATGATGGAATCAATGTTCATTGGAAAGGCCGGCTCCTGGGCGGACGCGAATCGATGCTCCTTAATTGATTTCAGCCGCTCTGCGAATTCTGAGTCTTTGTAATGAGAATCCAATGGATAGCACCCGGATGGCAATCCATTCCTCGGCGCCGTCGTGCAGTCGCTGAAAGTCCTGCAAATTCTCTTGCGCTCGATTCGCTGTCCGCCCGAGCTGTGCCAAAGAATTTCGGGATAGCTGAGCACCATACGTCCAATTCCGATGCAGTCAACCCAACCTTCGCGAACGGCAGCCTGCGCAACATTGGGCAGGAATTCCTGCATGTAGCTATAACCGGAGCCGACGATGGTGAGTGCCGGAAACTGTTGCTTCAGTGATCGCGTTACGCACATCTGCCTGGCGACACCAACGAGTGGATCTTCCGGTGGCGCATATCCATCTGAAGGCGGAAAGAGCGCTGGTCGCTGAATGTGCGGGTTGTAGTAGGGACTTCCAGCCGTCAAATTCACCAGATGAATGCCAAGTTCCTGCAGCAAGCTCAAAAAACGGACAGGTTCCTGCAGGTCCCACTCCACCGGGTTCTCCGGGCGGACCCCGAATCCCCAGCGATAGGGAAGTATGCTGTCCGCCGATTCGGGGATTCCCGGACCTAATTGGCCGTTAGAGCTTAAGGTCGGATCTGGACGGAAAGGGATACTGTCAAAGGCCGAAAGGCGCACTCCGAGATGCAGCTTTGGCGCGAGCGAGCGAACACCTTCAACGATCTCACGCAAAAATCGTGTGCGGTTTTCGAAACTTCCCCCGTAGGCTCCATTGCGAGTGTAGGCGCTGAGAAACTCATGTCCGAGATAACCATGGCAGTGCTTGACATCGACGAAATCAAATCCCAGATTCGAGGCCTTGACTGCCGCACGGTGAAAATCCTCGATGATTGCTCGAATCTCACCGTCAGTGAGTACAGGAAAATCCGCCGGCAATTTCAAACGCGAATCAAGAAGAGGATGATGGTAAAGAATGCGTGGTTCGGCGCGTTTGTGATCGTTAGGGCGACAGTATCGCCCGGAGTGCGTCAACTGCACCCCGATAATCAAACCGCGATCCGAGCCCGTGGTCTTGCGATGCTCTCGTATTAGTCCCTCGCGCAGCTTTTCGAGACCCTTCTCCGTGTGCGTTGCGGCTACCACTTGATTCGGATTTGCGCGCCCGCTGTGACAAACGGCAACCGCTTCGCCACCCCAGATCAGCTTTGCGCCGCTACTTCCGAAACGTTGCCAACGCCGCAGTGTGAGTTCAGAAGGATTTCCGTTCAGTTCTGCGTCCCACCCTTCCATCGGTTGGACTGCGATGCGATTACCGATATGCAATCCGTTTGTCACCAGCGGCTTCCGCAACGGAGAATCAGTACCCGTAAGGATCTGGGAATCACATGGAATGTTGATGCCGAGCGAACGCAGCCGCGCCTCAAAAGCAGGAACGTCCTTGATCGAGGCCAGCCTGGGAATTGTTTGTGTGCTCACGTTGTTTGCCGTTGCCTTGGCAATGCCAGTACCGCAACGACTCCGAGTATTGCAAAAACTATGAGCGCCATGCAGCCTGCGAAGTAACTTCCCGTAGTGTCGCGCAAGCGCCCCACGAACCAAGGTGACAATGCTTCGGCGATGCCACCGAATGTCAGCAGCACGCCCATCAATCGTCCCAGCATCTGCGTTCCAAAAATTTCGGCCGTGATGAGAGGAATGATCATGTAATCGCCGCCCAGACCAATGCCGAACGCCGCCGCTGCCGCATAGGTGACCAAACGCGCCTGAGCGAGAAAAAGAAATGGAACGGCCGTTGCAACGAGCAGGTACGTAAACAGCATGACGTATTTTTTCGAGAAACGGTCGGCTAGCCATCCTATGAGCAAGCGGCCTATTATGCTGAACGTCAACACCAGCGACATGACCTCAGCGGCCGCTGCCTGCGAGTAATGGCGATCAAGGCTGAAGAACAGCTTCAAATTCTGTTGCGTCCCGCTAACCGCGGCTATCGAACACATGCTTCCCACAAGAAGAAGAAAAAACGCAAGGGTCTTGAATGCGTAGCCAATGCTCACCGCCGGTTTGGAGGCATGTGGCTGAACCTCCTGAGGGACGTCTCTAAGCACGTAAACCAGAGGGAACGACACGACGAAAATTAGCCCACCAATGATCTTCAATGCTGCTTGCCACCCGAAGTGGTGAACCAACACGTGAGAAACCCAAGGGACCGTTGCTCCTCCCACGCTGATCCCGAGATACGCTAATCCCATTGCCTTGCCGCGTGATTTTTCAAAGCGACGCGACAGCAGCACCTGCACCGGTAACGGCCCTCCGCAGACGTAACCGAGTGCATTGAAAAAATAGAATAGGTAGAACATTCCCAAAGAAGAAATCGAGCCGAGCCCAATCAAAGCTATGCCGGCCATCAGAACGCCAGCCATCATCAAACGCCGCGGGCCGAAACGGTCCACAATCCATCCCGCGAGAAACCCGAAAGCAGGGCCAACGATCAACTTGCTGAGTGCATTCCCGGATGTGACCTGCGCGCGTGTCCAGCCAAACTGCTGGACCATGAAATCGTAGTAGAACGGCAGGCCCCAGAGCGCAATGCCGACGATGCAGAAAAGGACCACGAACGACGTAGTGATTATCTGTACGCTTCGCTCGGTGTTGCCCAACGGCGAAACGAAGCGATAATGAAGTTTCCGTCTGGCAGGCGCTATGACGGTTTGCTCGTTGCTTTCGTCGTCCACGGCTTGCCAGTTTACTGCACGCAGTAGGGCGAGCATCCGGGAACACGTCCCGGTACGCTGCACCCTAGATGCCGGCCACAAACCATGAAGCTGCCAACTCCTACCGAAGCCGCATAAAATGCGGCGCGGGCAACGTCGCCAGAAACAGATTTTTTGATTTGTTTAGTTTGTTTGAAGGGCTGCTTGAATATTTAGGGTTTGACACGATGCGACGCCACTCTGTACATCTTTAGCACTTCGGTTTATGTGACGGAACGCGCGCTATTGCATGCACACGAGATGCTGTCCGAGGTAATTGGCGTATGAAAACAAACTCTATCCTTTGCCTGTTCGTGATTCTATTCACTTGCAACCCACGTGCGCAGGAAAGTGTTCCACAAGGCTTCGAACACTGGAGCGCGGATTCGCTCAAGCAACTTGAGCAGACCTTGAAAGCGGAAGCGGCGACGAACGAGCACCATCTCGCTGTGCGGCGTCTGAAGGACTATCCTAACGATCTGTTCATGATTTCAAACCGACAAGCCGATGGCGTTGTCGAATGGCATGAGACTCAAGCAGATATTTTCGTCGTGCAATCCGGTTCGGCAACCTTATTAGTTGGCGGCACCATGGTGGGTGGCGAAACTACCGAACTGCACGAGAAGCGGAATGGAAAGATTGAGGGGGGCACGCGGGTGAAGCTCGCCGCCGGGGATATCATTCGGATCCCGGCCAAGATGCCGCATCAGGTATTGCTGGATGGCGCAAAAGAGTTCACGTACTTCATCGTCAAGGTCAAAGGCTATTGAGCTCACACGTCATTACCACCCCATCGATGCTTCTGCCTACCAGCACATACCTCCTGAAAGACAAGCCGGCACTAGACGATTGCGCCGTTAGAAAACGGTTCCTTGGTTAGCAAATTACCCGACAACTTTCGCTGGCTGATTTGTGGAGCTCTTCTCATTGGTGTGACCAAGAACTTACTCATTCCGATTTTCCCGGCAAAGCGAACTTTGCGCGGCAAGGGCGTCGTGGATAAATCCCTCGGAAAATATTTATAACACCCGAATGTTTTATCCGCATGTTTTGGAGCTTCTGGAGATCGCGCTGAGATGTGGGAATGCAGCGCTCCAAATGCGACCCAAACCGGAAAGGCTTTCACCCAAGTGCAAGTAAACATTGGCTGGCAAGTGTGCAGAGCATCCGGTTTTCGACCGGAGGATTTGGGCACACGCAATTTTGCACGACACGGCCGGTACGCGCGGTGGCTGAGACAGCATGATCAGGGCAGGGAATCGGCTTCAATACGTGGCGTAGCTAGGCTGGTTAGAAGGTGGCTCCACAGGAGCCGCGGGTTTGAGTCTCGTCGCATTCGGCAAAATTGGCGGCCCCATTTGTGCAGTTCGAGGGGTCAGGATGACTAACGGCCGAGTAGTCGGTCAACTCTTGTCCCTGATTGTGAAAGTGACCGCTGAATCGGCATTCTTAAATGACGGGCTCCGGGACAGCCTTGGTGCCTTTGTGCAGATCAGCAAGATTGGTTCGTTCCTGATAATTATTTTGGTTCCCTGATTTGGAGTGCCGTGGAAAGAAACTGAATGAAAACTGAATGAGGAACCTGCCTTTGTCGCCTTATTTCGGCATTCGCGCCTATTGTGAAATCAATAAGTTACGCGGAATGAATCCGATGATGGGGAACAAATCCACCCCCCGCAACCAAACCTCCCGTTTGGTTTCAATGGGTTGAGCCAATCTCAACAATTGGCTCGGTGACTCTAAACCCAACTTCCCAGCCCAAATTTCAGGATTTCTTTACGCACAGTTTTACGCAACCCCTGTGAAGGGCACCCGTTTCGGCATTTTCGTCTTCGGCGAGTGCCCTCGCTGGAGGCACCGAATCGTTGCTGATCCGGTGCTCAGTGGTCGTTCTCCGCGTTCATGCGGCAACAATGTTCGCGGCGATTCGGGTCTTCACTCATTTCTTGTACGGCCCCCTCTGCCTCGGAACAGTCTCCCCGTTCTCGAAACACCTGCCCAACTGACGTAGGCGATTGCACATTCGAGCAAACGTGGCGTCCGTTGTTCTAAGGAAGCCAGCGGCATCACCCCGCGTGCCAGTCGCGAAGATAGCTCCAACCACTGGCAGTACGCTAGAATCCTCACGCCACGCGAAATGGCTGAATTCCACTATTCGCTGCCGGTCCCGACCCTGCTTCTCCAATCGTTCTGTAGTCTTCCTGAGTTGCTCCGAGTGCGCATGGCAGAACTCGTCGTCCACCTGCCCCCAGTTTTCGCCATCCATCTGTCCAGACAATGACCGGCCCAAGCAGGTTAATGATTTGCTTCGGGCATTCGTATCGCCGATTCTGGTTGATATCTGGGGATAGGAGCCGCTGAATGTATGGACTCATTGTGAAGCTCATGGTTGTCCCGGGCGCACGGGAGAAAATGATCGGCATCTTGAGACCCGGGATGCTTAAGTTATGTAGTTGCCGAAGATGCTAACGACGATGCTGTCCTCTGGGTGACCGAGGTCTGGGACAACCAAGCTAGCCACGATGCCTCGTTGTCGTTGCCTGCCGTAAAAAATGCGATTCCTCAATCCAAGGCGATTGTCTCCAACTTCGAGAAGATAGCTGTTACGAATCCAGTGTGGGGAGTGGGCTAGCTGACATCGAAAGATGTCAGGGACAGTGTGCAAATGAGCAAAGTCACGGAATTCCATATTGGTGTTGCACAACAGGTCAGTCCCACTCTTCCGCTCTGGCTGCGGGTGGGTTTCTGGGCTTGCATTGTGATTGCAGTGGCGGCCGTCATTCGGCGGGTGTTTGCGCTTGTCTATCCGCCGCACTCCGCTCCGCCGCGATTAGCTGCGCTCGACAAATTGTTCGCCTCTCATGCCATGCTGACTCTGGCGCACGTTCTTCCCGCCTTGGCTTTTGTCGTAGTTGCGCCCTTCTTCGTTTTCCGCAAATCAAACGAAACTGGGTGGGCGGAGCACGTGCTATTTCCGCTCGGCTTAGTCGTCGGAATCACAGCCTATGCCATGAGCACTTATTCTGTGGGCGGCTGGGTAGAACGGTCGGCGGTTCTGCTGTTTAACACTCTTTTCTTGTTTTCGCTTCTCCGCGCCTATCTGTACATGAAACGCGGCGAATTGCTGCTGAAGAGGCAATGGCTGATTCGTGCGATAGCAATCCTGTTGGGTATCGCCGTGACGCGTCCTGTCATGGGAGTGTTCTTTGCGACCAGCCCTCTGACACATCTTCAGCCGCAGCAGTTTTTCGGCGTAGCTTTTTGGATTGGCTTTTCAACGAGCACTTTGCTTGGCGAGGTGTGGCTCCGGCGTTACAGGTACTAGAAATCTGACGCGAGCGTATTACTAAGCGGCAGATGCTATTCGCTTGACCGGAGATGAATTTGGCTCTCGCGTATCCTCTCCGTCCGCAAATCTCCCCAGCACACCCATACGCTGCCAAACTTGCTATATAACCCGCCCTTCCAATATGTGAGCAGCACATTGTCGTTGTCCTTCGCGTCGGGCTTCAGGTCTTGCGGCCAGAGGAACACCATCGTGATTGCCGTCTGCCGCCAAACGTAACTTCGCGCTGGGAGCGAGGTCTGCCCGAGGTCATTCAGCGTCGTCGGCCAACGTCCCGTTTGCGCGTGGTACTCGTACATCGCAGAACCGAATATCTTCAGTTGAATCTGCATCGCCTGATTCGCGGGGCTGTTGGGGTCGAAATAATCCCACGCCACTCGCGAGAGCCAGAGCAGAACGAGAACGCCGACGACGGCGAGAGTTATTGTGATTTTCTTCACATGAGCTATTTGCCGTCTCTCTCGAACAGCGGCAAGTCCTCTTTCAGCAGTTCCTGCAGAAATTTCTCCCGCTCGTTCACAAATTGCCGAACCACCTGCAACGAGGTGGTGTCCTCGTACTCTACTTCATGGACTTGACCATCATCGAAAGAGAAAATCTGCGCGTCAGGGTAGCCGAGGATAATGGGCGAATGCGTGGAGATGATGAATTGCGCGTCCTTGTATTTCTGGAGCACGTCATGAATCAGCACGAGGAAGCTCAATTGCCGCTGCGGTGACAGCGCGGCCTCCGGCTCATCCAGCAGAAATAGTCCGTTGCGCCGAAATTTCAGGTCGAGCAGCGTGAAGAATGTTTCTCCGTGAGAGCGCGTGTGAAGACTCCGTCCTCCGTAAAAGGTACTGACGGGAGGCGCGTGAGGGGCAGGCTCCTTGTCAAGATTGTCCATGTGCGAAACAGTGTTGAAGAAACTCTCTGCCCTCAGGAAGTATCCGGCTCCCGTGCGTCTATCGAAGGACAGCCGTAGCGCACGGACGAGCGGGTCAATCGAGTGATTGCTCTCGGTGCTGTCATTCCCGAAATTCCGGTTCCCGCCCTCGCGCCCGAACCCATAATGCGCAGCGATAGCTTCGAGCAGAGTCGACTTCCCGGTACCGTTTTCCCCCCGCAAAGAGGCATACCCGTGAGCGCAGGTTCAACTCATTGAATGACCCGATGGCGGGAACGGAAAACGGGTAAGCATCGCCATTTTCGACGCGCTCACGCAGCATTTTGATGGTCTTCAGCATCAGGTAGGTCTCTGCTTCTCGTCCTCAATGCAGCCGTACCGATAGCTACTGCTCGCTTGGTTCCTTTGGGACGCCATTAGCCTCGCGTTTCCGAGCTAGTGCACGCAGCCCGAGAAAGCCGAGAAAATACATCACTGCTTGATAAATCGCCACAGCATCCATCTCGCGGTAGTAGCCGGTAAACAATCCCACGACCGGGAGGACGAGCAAGAAGAAGGACACGACACGCAGGGCGCGTGGACTCATCAGGCCGCCCCGCTTCTTTCTGCCAGTTATCAAACGAAAGCACTTTTCCAACACCCAAGCACAGCCGAGCAACAGGACGAAACCGACGACAATCGCCAGAACTGGACTCTTCTTGTTTGGAGAGAACAAGAGGACAGTCGAAGCAAATCCGCAGAGCAGCGTGATGAGGCCAAGAATTATTCCAACGGGCACCTGAGCCCATCGCGGTAGCTCAATTTCGCGGATTTCGTCAAGCTCTGATTCTGATTCGTTTGGCATGTTCACGTTCCGCATAAGCGCGTCGGTTACTTCCAGCAACTCACCCGTTCGGCCCGCTTCTGAAAAGTGCCTGACAGGGAATGGTTCCGAGCGCGAAGCAACAGTTTTCGTCCCTCGGGAGTCCGCGTATAAATTAGTTGCACCGGCCCGACGAGACTCTTCCATCGCTTGGCAAATAACTCTGCAAATTCTTTCTTCCGCGCCAGCGAATCGGGTACTGCGAAATAATCCTCGCGGAAAATTCGCCAAATCCTTCGTCGTCCTAGCAGGTATCTCGGATTCTCGATTGGACTTCTCTTAATGCGCGGAGGAAAATCGCTTGCTCTTGACCTGTTCGTCCACCAATCCAGCAGTACACGGTTCCGTCTTGGTTTCGGTCGGCATAGACGCGGAACTCCCCGGCATGCTGGTCAATGGAGCCTTCGTACTCTAGTGATTCCAATACCGCACGGCCAATCTGCTTGATGCTTCTTTCGGGAGTTCCATGACGAATGAGACGCCACAGCGCAAGCAGGCTCCATGGCAGGCTGACGACTGCGGCGAGTCCGAGCACAAAGCCTATTGCACTCCAGAAATCCTGTGGTCGGATGCGACCAACTGCCCGCCCAAAGGAGTAGATGATTATGAGCGCGGCATAGAGGGCTTGCATGAAAAGGGCGGCAATTGTGTTTGCAAGGACAAATCCGCGTGGCAAGACTTCGTCGGGAGCTTTCAATCCATCGGTCATTTGTTTGACGGCACCTGTATTGAGCGCATCCTGCCAACGCTGGCGCAGCCCGTCTCGATCAAGCGCACGTTTACACGTTTGAGCATTGAGTTGGGCGAACTGGTCGCGGGTGAATGGAGGATGCCCGAGCCCCAGCCGCTCGGTCCCATTCTCGATGACAGTGGCCGTCGCGCTCACCCCGACAAACGCCGAGCAGCGGCGGACGAGAAGTTCGTAATCGTCGCCCGGCCCGAACAATCCCGGCTCAACACAGACGAGGTGCCAGACATTTGCCGTCTTCTGCGGCTGGTCACAATCGACCCGAATCGCTCGTCCTCTCATTTGGTTCGAAAGCACGAACGAGCCAACAAAGCTCGCGAGCACGAGCGTGTTGATGCAGGGTGCATCCCATCCTTCGCCAAGCAGGGACTTGGTTCCGACCAGCACTGTGATACCGCCCTGCTCGAAGACCGATGTGATTAGGCGAACTGAACCCCGATAGTATTCGCCGTGAATCTCCATCGTTGAGAAACCGGGGTCGTGGGCCAACGGAGTTAGGCACAAATCATGCGGATGAATTCCCTGCGTTGCCGCAGCGTGCCGGACGATTGGTTCAGCGTCACTGGGAATGATGACCAGTGACCCGCTCAGCACGCCAAGGCGGGTGTTCGGTATCGCAGCACGGCGGAGCGAATCAAATACCGGAACGATGCCGATGTCCTCAAAAATCGGAGCTTCATCGGGCGATTTCGGCAGTTCAGCTTTGCGAATGAAATCCGTGAGAATCACGCAACGCAGGCTGCTCCCCAGAGCGCCCGCTTCGAGCTTCACGATTTCCTCAATGGACTTCAGTTTCGTGACGGATGTGGTGAGGAGCTTCAGGTGGTCTGATGGGTCTCGCAGCTTGACCTTATGTCGTTCGATGGCACCGATTCCCAGCAATTCGTGACGGATTGATTTTAGAGTCGGCTCAATTCGCTGAAAGTTTTCGGAGTCGGAGTACAGGCAACGGGAGAGCAGCACTTCCAGCCATTCGAGTCCTAAGGCAGGTATGCGTTTGTTCGGCAATCCGAGAACCTTGAGCACCTCGGACGGAGCCTCCTGCCCGATTCCGTGCAGAAATATCGCCATGCTGGAGAGATATTCGGGGTCGTCCAGAATCTCTTCTGTGTGCTGGTCGGGTTCGGAGACCCAAGGGTGTTGGAGGATTGCGCCCTTGAATTCCACATTCGCCCGGAGCCGCAGGACGAACTGGTCAACTGAGGCGCGGAAATCTGAAATGACTTTCTGCTCTTGTGGCGTTGGGGAACCGAAGTAGACGTAATCCTGATGCGGGCAGAGGTCTCCTTCTTTCACCAGTTCGGGAACGGAAACTTCCGCGTCAACCGGGCCGCAGAGTTCTTCGTAGCGTTGCCATTCGAACGGCGAAACGTCATATGGCGGCGTGGCGGTTAACGCAACCACAGTTGGGGTCTCCATCCGTTCTACCAACGAAGTTAGAACTTTCCACCATTCGGCTCGAAGATGGTGCGCCTCGTCGAGAACGACGGTCTTAAACTTCGCCTTGCAGAGAAATTCTGGTACGAGCACGTGCGCTCGGGGGCTGTGGTTTTCGTCCTCGCCGTTCACATGCAGGTCTAAGTGGTTATTGGTGAGTTCGGTTTCCTCCGGCTCGGATTCTTCCGGCTTCCCCAAGCAAACCGCATGCAATGCTTGATACGTCGCGACCGTCAGGAAGGCGGGGCTCCTCAGTTCAGTTGAGACCCACGCGGGTCGTCCATTACCCGCTGGCAGGAAAAGCTCAACGAGGCGGTCAACCCATTGGTCACGGATGGTGATGGTCGGTGCCAAAACCAGCGTCGGCTGGTTAATTCGCCTGATGACCTCCAGACCGAGCACAGTCTTTCCCGAACCGGGTGCGGCGACCAAATGCAGACGCTTGTTAGCCAGATAACGGTCAAGCTGGTTGAGCAGCCGCGACTGGTAAACGCGCCAATTCTTGCGAAATGCCATAACTTCCGGAAGGGACTGCTGCTGCATGTTGGCGGACGTTGAAGCCATGGATTGCTGAATTATATGGTTCACTCCCGCTAGCTGCGACGGGATAGTTGGTTACATGCCCGGTAAAATACGCGCATGACCGACCGGAATGCCCGAATCAGAGAATTCTTCGATGATTACAAAAAAGCTAATGCCGACTTCGATGTTCAGAAAATTGCAGCATGTTACGCCGAAGTTTTCATGTTCGGAGGCCCAGCGGGCGTCCAACCCGTAAAGAAGGACGACTTCGTAAAGGTGCTCCCCCGTCGCAAGGAATTTTTCCGGTCGGCAGGCTTGGTGTCATCCACAATCCAGAATCTCGAAGTGTCGAACCTCGACTCCAAGTACGCCTTAGTAAAAGCACTCTGGGAAATGCGATTTGAGCGCGGCACGGGAGAGCAGGTGTCCAGCGAAAATTCCACGACCTACGTCGTGTCTAATTCGGATGGTCGCTTTGAGATTGTTTTCCAAATCGACCACCAAGATTTAACGAAGAGAGTGCAGGAGTTGGGCCTGAAATAATCCGGGATTGCGAGCCTTATGAGTAGTTCAGGGTTGGCATTGCCGTGGTCAAGGGCTTTGCTGATTTGTGCGGTTCTACTGTCTGGTCTTCACGGAGAACGTGGTGGCCCGCAAAGGTGCACTCCAGCCTCTCCCTAAACTACTGATTTTGCATCGCCGCGACCACGATTTTTCAGCTAGCCCACGGGTATACCTTCTGACCACTGGTTGTTCAGTGATTACCGTGGCAGGTGCCTGGCACGCGTCAGAGCGGGATTCAGGAGCGTGCCCAAGGAAGGTTCATTCGGTGCAATAGCGCATTGAACCGGGTGTCAGACTGAAGAAAATCGAAAATCGGATCATTAATCCAGTCTGCTACGTCCTCCTGTTGGCTGAATGCTTTTTGAAGCCAGAAAACTGCTTGGTTGCTGTCCCTGATTTGCGCGTAGCGGAACGCAATCTCAACTCCACTCACACGCGAACGCCGCTGCATCATTGCGATTTCCGCCTTGATAGCGCCCTCAAAGCCTCCGCTGCTAAGGCCTCTACCCATAGCTTCGTACATCTCCGAGTCCCCGGCGACACTGTAGGAAGCTCTGCGGGTAAGGATGGCTTTATCTTTTGATCCTTTCAGCGTGTAAGCTTCGACGAGCGGGGGGTACACGGGAGCGATGAATCGGTCAGCTGACAGCATGTGTTCTCCATTGGCGATGACTTCATCGAGTTTTCCCTCCATAAGCGGCAGTTCCAGTTCTTCGTCTATTTTGAGCACTGCCGCAAGAGGGTCAAGCTCACGGGCTCGGTGTAGCTCGATTCCCGCTTCTGAGTTACGCTTCAAAGCCATCAGCATAAGCGCACACGACTTGTGAGCAGCGGCGTTGCCGGGCTTAAGTTCGATAGCACGGCGAAACTCGTCCTCAGCGGCATGCCAATCAAACTCGTCAGCCTTGGTGCTACCAAGTGCCACATGTGCTTCTGCGAGATTGGGGTCAAGCTCAAGAGCTTTGAGCACCGCTTCCTTCTCTTTTCCACCGACATCAGCATTGCTCATGTACCCCCAATTAACGCGAATAGAATAGGTCTCCGCAAGTCCGACGTACGCCAAGGTAAAGTTTGGATCATGCGCAATAGCTTCTTTAAAGAAATTCAGGGCTTGAGCCGTGGACTGATCGGTTCGCTGGTTCGACTCATACAGTGCTTTCAGGTATAGCTGATACGCTTCGGCGTCCGACGTGATAGGGCGCGAGAGCCGCTGCCTTTCTTGTCTTGTCAGGCGAATTCGGAGATGCTGGACGATTTGGTTCCCGATATCATCCTGCAATCCAGCGGCATCGGATAATTTGCGGAGGTAGTGTTCGCCCCAAAGCTCCGAACCAGACCTCACATCGACCAAGTCGGTTTGGATGTCAAGGTTGTCACCGCGACCGCTCACGGTTCCCGTGAGTACTGCCTTGACATTGAGCTCATGACCGGCAACCCGCGCATCAATGTTTCTCCCCTTGAACTGGAACACCGATGTTCTGGCACGGACCTCAATGCCCGGCAACTCTGCGAGGCTATGGATTACCCCTTCGGTGATCCCATCGGTCAGATATTCGGTTTTCGGGTCTCCGCCGCTGTTCACGAAGGGCAACACGGCAATCGAATCCACGGTAGTCGTTCGCCCAAAGTAGTAGCTGGCGATTGTGACAGCAGTTCCGATCACCAAGGCGGCTGCGAGCGAACCTATCGCGATCTTTGCGAGTCGTCCTGTCGGTCGAGAATGCATCCGGGGAGAAGCCGCTGTTCTATCCGACTCCGTGTCCCGCTTCACCCGTTGCAGGTCGGCTCGTATCTCCGAAGCGTGTTGGCATCGAAGGTTTCGATCTTTCTCCAGAGACTTGTCGATGATCTCTTCCAGCTTCGGCGGGGTGTCAGGGTTTATTCGAACTGATGGTACAGGTGCTCGATTCAAGATCGAATCAAACGTCGCGCCCGTTGTGTCCCCGCGAAACGGTAGCGTGCCCGTGCTCATCTCGTACAGAACTGCACCAAACGAAAACAGGTCGGTACGTGCATCCAGTTCTTTTCCCCTGACCTGCTCGGGAGACATATAGGCTACTGTGCCCAAAGTCGCGCCGGGACTTGTCAGATGTTCCTCTGACTCGATGGTGGCTGCGCTCATGGCAACGCTATCCGGCTTGAGCGAGACCTTGGCTAGTCCAAAATCGAGAATCTTTGCCTGCCCTCGATTGGTCACGAAGATGTTCGCTGGCTTGATGTCGCGATGGATGATTCCTTTCGAATGTGCGGCGTCCAGAGCGTCGGCAATCTGGATTCCCAGATCAAGCACTGTTTCGATCTCCAACGGTTTGCCATTGATCTGATGCCTGAGTGTCTGCCCCTCCAGCAGTTCCATAGCGATGAAGGCTCGCCCGTCAACCTCATCTATTTCGTGGATCGTGCAAATGTTCGGGTGGTTCAGTGAAGACGCGGCTTTCGCCTCGCGCTGAAAGCGGCTGAGAGCTTGTGGATCGTTGGCGAGTTCGTCGGGAAGGAATTTCAGGGCAACATGGCGACTAAGTTTGAGGTCTTCCGCCTCATACACCACACCCATCCCACCCCCGCCAATCTTGCGGAGGATGCGGTAATGTGAAACCGTCTGCCCCACGGGTTGGGACGGAGTGGCCACAGGCAAGGATGGTAGGTTGGCTGGGCGCAAAGGTCAATCGGAGATTCTTCAGCGGACGTGGATATGCCGTGCTCCAAAGCGAACTGCTGTGGATTTGGGTTCCGGCACTGCTATTTGCTACCGCTGTTTGGCTGATGGGTCATACACGACGCACAGGAGTAGCGGCGAATCAGTAGAGTTCGACGAGATTCATTTCCGCCTCGCAGCCAATATCATCGTGTAATCATCGAGGTCGATGAGGGCTTCGTCGCTGACCGCCTTCACCCGCTCCCGCCGTTTCTGCCGTAGCGAAGCTTCCGTAAAAGTCAGTGCCTCGGCTCTCTGTTTCGCTCCGATTTTGTCCTTTGCCTGCGCAATCTGCCTCGCGTAATCACGTGCGCCCGCAGGCTTGCTCGCATCCGCCGCGAACGATGCGATGGCTTTATCAGCGGCATCTGTCTGCGAGTACCAGAGCGCGAGAATCAGGCTCTTCTGCGCGGTCTCGTCGCGCTCAGTTCGCAAGCGGTCTATCGCGGGCTGAAGCCAGTAGTCCTGACTCGTCGGCAAGAGCATGTACACCAGAGCATAATTCTGACCTAACGTGAGGACATGTTGCGGGATGAATACCTTAAAATTGGGGTCTTCGAAAATGTGGAACGCCGCTGCCGAAGTGTCTTCATTCAAAGCTGCCATTCGGTGGACTTGTAAGAAATAGTCCTTCGGCTGCACGTCGTGGAGATCACTTCGTGCCATTGCCGCGAGCGCGACCTTGCGGTCTATTGAAGTATCCGAAAGACTCAGCAAGAGCATGCTGCCGTCGTAGAGAAAAAATGGCGGGTTCCGAAAATTCGCGAGTTCCTGCCTCAGAGCCGGAATGTAAACGTTTGGCTGAGATTTTGCGTTTGTCCAGAACTGGTCGAGCACACCCGATTTTTGCGTAATCTCGGCACTGCTCAGAGTATGCGGGTGAAAGTTGTAGGTCTGCTGAATTTGCTGGCGGATGGATGAGGATTGGGCATGCGCGAGGGTCGCAAGAAATCCAAATAGCAGAAGTAAGCAGGCGCAGGTCGCTAGATGCGGGAATGCTTTGATTCGTTTGTGCATTTTATCGGCATGGTAGTGCAATCAGGCAGGCTCCGCTATTGTGTTCTGAAGTTCTATCAACGAGGTATCGCCAGCGTGATTAAACTCGTTTACTGCATCACGAAGAAGGCGGGCCTGACGGACGAGGAATTCTTTCGCTATTGGAAAGACATACATGGGCGTATCGGTGCTCAAATCCCCGGAGTTCGCAAGCTCGTACAAAGCCATCGGCGCATCATTCAGGACGATAAGCACAGACCCGCATTCGACGGCATGGCAGAACTCTGGTTCGATGATGCAGATGCTTTACTCGCGGCTCGGCAATCGCCTGAATGGGAGGCTTCGACCGACGACGAAGCAAACTTCATTGACCACAGCAGAGTGGCTTACTTCGTTAAGGAGGAACACGTCATTGTGGACAGACTGAGTTAAGAAATTAGAAGTCAGCCGCGTCAGTCGAGCACAGCCACTACCGCCACATCGAGTTTCGAATAGTACTTCTTCACATCGCCCGCGCCGTATTTCTCCCGGAATTTCTGGATCACGGATTTCACACCCGTGACATCGGTGACTGGCGTTGCCCGGAATTCCACTTCCACGCCTCGCGCATCAATGCGAATGGTAGGGTTCTTCAGCACGTTCCGAAACCACTGCGTTTCTGATCCGTGCACAGGCAGCAGGTAGAGCTTCCCTCCTTCCAACACGAACCACACGGGGATCGAGATTTTCTGCCCGGACTTCCTCCCGATCACGCTGATCTTGATCTGGCGGTACCGGGAGAGGCGTTCTTTGAGAGCTTCCTTTGAGCTTGGCACTTGCATTCTCCGCTAACACTACTTATCCGCAGTTCTCCCGCCATGCAGTTCCGCACATCTCGCCGCACATCGCTAACTGATGCCCAAACTCACCGGCCATGGACGCGGCAGTAGCAAGAACATCAAAAGCGCCCCGACGAGCGCCATGTTTTTCGTGAAATTGATCAAGTCGATTTGCTTCATCTGCGCGTCGTCCATTTTCCAGAAACTGTGCATCTGGAACGACACACCCAGCAGGAAGATGATCAGCAGGATAATCCCAACCACAGGATAGACTCCCAGCACCATGCTGAGGCCGCCCATCAGCAGGATGACCCCGGTTCCTGCCACCGCTAGCTTGGGAGATGGCGTCCCCCTCGCCTTGGCATACTCGCTCATGTAGTTGAGATTCTTGAAGTGGTTGAAACTGGCCATCAACCAATACCCGCCAAAAATGATTCGTCCGATCAGGAAAGCGATGTTCATCTCGGCTCCTCCCCAGCGCTTTTGGGATGATCAACTCCCGTGACTCGGGCAAAAAGCAACCGGATTTTAGCAGTGAGCGCAGCCTATCCCCGAAGCTCCGATCTGTCAATCGGCCGCGGTATAAAACTTCTGTAATCTTCGTACCGCACAGATTCGGCATGTATTCTGTCCCCAACCGAATTCCAATTGCCACCCTTGCTATGAATTCCTTCATGGAAATTGTTTCGTCCATCCCGCTGCATTGGTGGATAGTGTCGAGCATTGGCGCTCTCACAATGGTGGCGCTGTCTATGCGGTCTTTTGAAACAGACAGGTCACGAGCGAAACGCGCCGAGCGGAAGAGGAAGAAAGAACTGCGATTGCTAGCTGACAAGATTTCCGTATATGGACAGAGTGTTCATCAACGCTACCCGACCGGAGCCGTGGTCGTCAGCGAGCGAGATTTGGCTGAACAGCTTCGAAAGCGCCCCGACAATGTTGCCACAGCACTGAATCTCCTCTTGGGCGAACAAAAAGTCCAGAAGACTCCCCTGAGCGGGTATTGGAAACTGAACGCGTGATGTCAGTCGGCGTCACAACTGGGCTCATCGACTCGTTTCGCCTCAGTCCCGGTGCACGGCGTCTTCAGCCTCCGCCTCACGCCATCAAGCTACTCGACGCAGATGTCGGTTTCAGCACTACCGTCGTGACGCCTGTCGGGTCCGTCATGCCGCTTGTCCACGGGATGCGACGGTGGCGGCATCCAAGGTGGGATGGACTTCGAAAACGGAGGTCAACTTGGTAAGCTCCAGCAATTGGCGAATCAGATTGCTGGGGGCAGCCAACGTGACCCAGCACTAGCTCGCTTGCGCCGCCAAGGCAACAGATATGAGTGCTCCGAGGCCAGCGGCATCGATCATTTCCACGCCACTGAGGTCGATCACCACTCGATGGGTTTGGGACGCAAGCTTGGCACTTTCGCCGGATAGCGCGGCAGCTTCAATGCCGTAAACAATTCTGCCTTTGCAGCAGATCACAGTAACATCTTCGGCTACTCGGGTTTCGAGACTCAGCCTCAACTTCCGCTCCTCGTCCTGACTGCTAAGCCGCTGCTCTTCCCACGATGCGCATGCTGAACGTTCGGCCCATAATCTCTATCTGGCGGATTAGACGATCTTGGGCGCTTACGCGACTCTGAACCGTTCGTAAATAATAGTTACGAAGGTATTTGATTGAGATTGTTTCGACGCGAACGAACGCAGGGGTTCAGTTAATCGGCGAATGCAGCGTCTTCGTCTCCGGCACAATGTTCGACAACACGCCGGCAACGCGTAGCCTGAGAAGTGGTGTCACCAAAATAAACAGAGATGCCCGAAATCCTTTCGCTTCTTCCTTGGCCTCGCCCGTGCTTTCGGATGTACGACAGGCCGCGCTTGAGTTCCGAACTGAGATCGGCGGATTCGGTCGCGATCTGGACGGGCACGCCAGCGGATTCACGCCCATCGAACCCCGGAACGAAAACAGGCCTGTTGTGATTTTGGGGTCGATGTTTTCGGACGCAGGGTATGCCGGGGAAATTTTTCCCCTCCCCCGACACCGTAGAGTTTCGACCCTATTTTCGTTTTCCACGTCGGCGAGTGCGAGTTCATCGTGTGCCCGAACTCCGTGCCGCTTGCGCCAAATCAGCGAGATCACTCTGGGGTCGAGCGCGGTAGTGCGAGTGGTTTCGGAATCGGTACTTCCTCGACGATCTCTAGAATCTGCGGATACTGCGGATCGTCATTGAACCGAACTCTGTACCCGTGTTGTCGGTGCAGTTCTCCGGCAAGATCGGTTGAAGCAAACGCATAGGAGCTTTCGACGTAGACGTGTGTTCCTTCGTTAAAAATATCAAATCGAACCTTCTCTTCGCCGCCCCCCAATAGATTCTTCCTGTATGGCCGAATCACTGCCAATTGTCCCTTTGCTGGGAATCGCGTAGCCGCGCCCTCGACCATCGAACGTGCAATTGCTCCCGGCTTGTACCCACGGTCGATGTCAGGACCTCCACGGTTGGCAGCCGCCTTTGCAGCCCTATTACGCGACCAGACGAATTCTGAATCTGAGCAGGTTCCACGGGCGATAGCACTCTTCGTTGTCGTTCGCCACGCGATTGATCCCAGTGCTTGTAAGACAGGGTGGCTAAGAGTGTCCCCCTGTTGGCGGATACTTCTCCTCAACGTAATCCTCAACCGCCTCAAGTAACATTTTCAATTGGTGTCGGCGGAACTCAAGATAACGCTTGATGGCTTCAGGTTTGCGGTCTTGCATGTGGGGCAGGTCCAACTTTGCGGTCTCAGTATCGAAGTCCGCAAATGCACTATCCAACGAGTCAAGGACTCTTGTCAGGTACCGCTCGTCCTCCGGTATGGCTGCAATCTTTTTCTCGGCTTCCTTTGTGCTCCTCCCTGAGCAATCGGCAGTAAAGTATTGCCGATAGGAGGCGTCCAAAGACGCTGTGAGCGCGTCCGCTAGTCCCGGTGTCAATTCGAAAACGTTTATATCCTTCACCCGCATGCTCTCCACGTCGGTGTTCGGTGCTCCACAACAATCCTTGTACTTCTTCCCCGAGCCACACTCGCACGGATCATTACGTCCAGTGTTGCTGCTCATCCTTCCCTCCGGGCTCAGAAATGTAGTTCCGTCGCCCAATTGTTGCGCCCGATTTTTGCGCGACAATCGGTAGCGTCCGCACATTAGGAAATTATGGCAGAGTCGGACGAGCGTTTCATGTTTTGGACTGTAGACATGACGGAGACGGGGTGGCAATTTCGCTTCGAGAAGCAGCCATCACTTCTTTGAAGCTTTGGCAGCGAAGCTGAATATCGTTTCTATAATGCGGGTCGAGTCGCCCGAAATGAGAGCAGTAATCGGGATGCTCGGGCGCTTTCCCCCACCCACCAGTGGCACGAGCGAAGACAACGATGCTCCGAGGTCGTTGACGAAGATTTCGGGCACTCCGGCCTTAAGCGAGAAATCAAAAGGGAAATCTAGGCGCTGCCTACTGCTTTTGCCGTCACGATTTGTTGCGGGAAACCCCCACACGACTGGGGCGAACCCCACTGAATGGAAGTGAAAGTGGAGAGAAAACCCACTCTCGTGCTTCCAAGTAATTTTGGTGTGATCCGAAGCAGCCTTCTGGGTCTCGAATAGCGCTGTGAAGAAGTTCTTACCCACGCCATCACAGCGCGATAAGAAGTCACGGGCATCCGCTGTTGAGTCAGCCGTTCCACTGAATGACCAGCTTGAAGCGCCCTGGCTGGTTTTTTGATCACCAGTGTCTCGGCGAGCGGATGGGATCACCGTGGTTTCGGCGGTATGCCGTGGCAGGTTCACTTCAGAAGTAAACGTATAAGCGACCTCGACGGCAACGTCTCGAAACGTCTTCTGGCTGATCTCCCGACATTCGATATCCCTGCTTTCACAGGTGAGCCGTCGTTCTGACGGTATGGCGTTCGCGACGACCATCAGTTCTACAGGCTTGTCTGGAAACCTCTGCTTCATCATGCCAAAATAGTCGAGCAACTGGTCAATCGCGCCGCGTGGTAGTTTGCCTCGTTTCACTTCGATAATTAGTAGCCTTCCGTGTCGATCTTCAAACACAAGATCGGCGCGACCCACATTGGACGAGGTTTCCCATGCGAATTGCTTCAACGGTTCGTTCAGGAATCGTTCTGGATACCGCCAGAGCAATTCCTGCATCTCGCGCTCAACCATTGTTTGTATAACCCCAGAGCGGATTCTAGCGGAAGCAGATCGGGATCGCGTTCAGGCCGAGTGGGGCAATATTGTACCGGGGCTCAAGTCGTCACTCGATAATCTATTTCCTCCGCGAAACGGGCAGCCGCCTGCTGCTCGGCTGGCAGAGTCCGCCCCATCGCCGATATGAGGCAGAGAGCGATTGTCGTCACTGCTCGCTGCCCCGAACGCCGCATACTTGACCGCTCACAGAAACACCACCCCAGCCGGGCGGAATCTTTCGTGATTCTAGGCGGGATGTGGATGCCTGAGCAATCCAACACCAAGCGTGACCACCGAAAAGGCGAGAATCATTGCCCCGGCGTAGATCAGGGCGACCGCTCCACTGGCGTGAGTAGCAGTAGGCGGCAGAACCGAGAAGAAGAACCCCGATGAAATTAGAATCGCCGCAAGTGGCACTCCAATTCGAACGAACCAGAGCATAGGTGTTGGAAGAACTGCCGCATCCGCGAGCATTTGGCAAATGAGAGAGAGAATCACAATGACGCCCGCGTGAGCGTGGCCGGCGCGGAAGAAATTCTGACGAAGTGGGTTCTCCATACCCACTGCCTTTGTTCATCAACGAGGTCAGCAGGAAATGTAGACTCTTGCGCCACCTTCAACTTCTCAATAGGATTTAACGCCGAGGCGCGATCATGGACGAGCGCACTCTATTGTGACTCGGGCAAGAAAGAAATCGGAATATTGGCGATGACCAAGCTCGTGCACATGGTCATCTGGGTAGCGCCAGCTGCGAGCATTGTGGCCTCGCCCTCGTAGGCGTGTTGCGCCGATTGCGCTAGGATCGGTTATTTTCAATGGGCAGCCGTAGAATGCTGTTCGGTGCCTGATATCGGCGGACTACGGTTTAGCGCAACAGGAGCAGGTGCGTGAATTCAGCCGCATCACCGGAAGACCTCCACAAACTTTTTGAGCAGGCGCTAAACTCGGGCGATCTTGATGAGCTTGTTGCCTTGTACGCATTCGATGGATTGCTGATGGCACGTAGCGGGCCGACGCGAGGCATTGGCGCAATTCGTAAACAACTCGCGGAATATGTTGCTATGAAGCCGACGATCCAACTCACGACGCGCAGAGTCATGCATGCAGGAGACACGGCGCTGCTTGTGGCGGATTGGCGATTTCACGGCAGCGCCGCCGATGGCGGCGATGTGTCAACCTCCGGTACGAGTATCGAAGTGGCTCGTCGCCAGCCGGACGGAAGTTGGCGCTACCTCATCGATCTCCCGAACGGACTCAGCTAATCTGTTAGCGCGGAGAATTAAAACTGATCCACTACCGTATCTTCCCGTCTTCTCGCGTCGGAGGCTACGCGCAGGTGCTCGAAAAAACCGAACAATGCCTAATACCGTGCTTCATCATCGCGAAAACTACCTCGTTCGGCGGCTGAGGCTCGCGCCGGGCGAGGCAACACCTTGGCATCGCGACCCGTTCTATCGGGTGACCGTAGTCGTGAGTGGCGAGGCGCTGGCAATCGAATTCCGGGATGGCGGCAAAACCGAGCACTGAAGTTACAGCAGGCGAGGCAGACTGGACCGAGCCGAGTGATCGTCCCCACCGTGCAGTCAACATCGGAAGTCAGGCATACGAGGAGATCGCAATCTTCTTTCTTGACCACCCCGACGCAGTGCCTCAGCCGAACGCCAAGCCAGAGTAATGCCGAAGCCTGAGCCTAACAGCCCGTGGTGCAAGTCCAGATTCGTAAACAAAAACTTCTGAGGTATCCACAGACTTTGTTCGTAGAATCGGCGCATGGCGATGGGGACGCGCAAGCAGCGGGAGAAGCAAGAGGA
>Ga0066709_100000225_pt1 | contig 26192 bp, 14 predicted proteins | sample GraSoiAngelo_158_FD_79665 | JGI IMG/M metagenome (GOLD analysis project Ga0066709, IMG submission 79665) | Grasslands soil microbial communities from the Angelo Coastal Reserve, California, USA - 14_1009_16_30cm | ecosystem: Environmental > Terrestrial > Soil > Grasslands | place: USA...
ATCGACGTAGGCGCCCCGCCGGTCCTGGTAGTCGTCGGGAACTTCATGCGCCCCGAGAAAGGTGGGAACGACCTCGGTCGCAGCACCGCCCGCCGCGCGCGAGAGCGCGCGAAGCTGCTTCATCTCCGCCTCGACGGAGAGACCGTACCCGCTCTTCGCCTCCACGGTCGTGATCCCCTGCCGGAGAAGGAGCTCCAGCCGCTTCGCGATCCGATCCGAGAGATCTTCCTCGTCCAACGCGCGGAGCTGCCGCACGCTCGCGCGGATGCCGCCTCCCCGCGCGGCGATCGCTTCGTAGCTTTCGCCGGCGGCGCGCGCCTCGAACTCCATCTCGCGGGTCCCCGCGAACGGGAGATGCGTGTGGGCGTCGACGAATCCAGGAGCGATCAGCCGGCCCTTCGCATCGAGCACCGACCTCGCTTCCCGCTCGGGGTAGCGCGCCGCGACGTCGCGGGTGGGGCCGATCGCGGCGATCGTCTCACCGACCACCGCGATCGCGGCATCGGGGATCAGGAGCGGGCGATTGAGGGAAGGGCCGAGCAGCGTGGCGGCGCCGCCGGGCGCGGTGATCAGCTGTGCCGCGGAGAGGACGAGGAGATCGGACTTCACCCGCGCGGCCTCACCGGTTCCAAGCCGGCTCCCCCGCTCCACCGTGGCGCGGGGCTCACTCCTCGGTCGGAATCGGCAGCCGGTGACGCTTCGCCGCCGCCCGCGCTTCGGGGTATCCCGCGTCGGCGTGGCGCCAGACGCCCGTCGCCGGATCGTTCGAGAGAACGCGCTTCAGTCGCGCGAGACCGGCGGGGGTGCCGTCCGCCACGACCACGACCCCCGCGTGGATCGAGTTGCCGATCCCCACGCCGCCGCCGTGGTGCACGGAAACCCACGACGCCCCCGAGACGGCGTTCAAGAGCGCGTTGAGAATCGGCCAGTCCGCGATCGCGTCGCTCCCGTCGAGCATCGCCTCGGTCTCGCGGTAGGGCGACGCCACCGAGCCGCAGTCCAGGTGGTCGCGCCCGATGACGATCGGGGCCTCCACCTCGCCGCGCTCGACCAGACGGTGGATCGCCTCCCCGAAGCGCTCGCGCTCTCCCATGCCCAGCCAGCAGATGCGCGCCGGAAGGCCCTGGAACTGGACGCGCTCGCCCGCGAGGCGGATCCAGCGGTGCAGCGCCTCATCTTTTGGAAAGAGCTCGAGCACGGCCCGGTCGGTCGCCGCGATGTCCTTGGGGTTGCCCGACAGGGCCACCCACCGGAACGGTCCCTTTCCCTCACAGAAGAGAGGCCGGATGAACTCCGGGACGAACCCGGGAATCCGGAACGCATCCTCGACGCCGGCGCGCTTCGCCTGACCCCGGATGTTGTTTCCATAGTCGAACGTGATCGAGCCCGAGTCCTGAAATGCCCGCATGGCGCGCACGTGCGCCGCCATCGAGGCAAGCGCGCGCTCGACGTAGGCCGCCGGATCGGTCCCGCGAAGCAGGATCGCCTCCGGCAGCGGGAGTCCCGCCGGCACGTAGCCGTTCAGCTCGTCGTGGGCGGACGTCTGGTCGGTGACGAGATCGGGGCGAATGCCGCGCCGTACCAGCTCCGGAAGCACGTCCGCGGCGTTTCCGACCAGACCCACCGAGAGAGCCTTCTGGTCCCGCACTGCTTCCTCGACCCACCGGAGCGCCTCGTCGAGCGACGAGGTGCTTCGGTCCAGGTACTTCGTGTCGACCCGGCGCTTCACCCGCGAAGGATCGACCTCGACCACCAGGGACACGCCCTCGTTCATCGTGACCGCCAAGGGCTGCGCTCCGCCCATGCCCCCGAGTCCGGCCGTGAGGAGCCAGCGGCCGCGGAGCGACCCGCCCCAATGTCGCCGGGCCGCCGCGGCGAAGGTCTCGTACGTTCCCTGGAGGATTCCCTGTGTGCCGATGTAGATCCAGGAGCCGGCCGTCATCTGGCCGTACATCGTCAGCCCCTTCGCTTCGAGCGCTCGGAATTCGTCCCACGTGGCCCACGCGGGGACGAGGAGCGAATTCGCGATCAAGACCCGCGGAGCGTCCGGATGCGTGCGCGCGACCGCCACCGGCTTTCCCGACTGGACGAGCAGCGTCTCGTCGGGCTCGAGCGCTCGAAGCGCGCGCACGATCGCGTGAAAGGCCGGCCACGATCGGGCGGCCCGCCCCGTGCCGCCGTAGACGACGAGCTCTTGCGGCCGCTCCGCGACGTCGGGGTCGAGGTTGTTCATGAGCATGCGGAGGGCCGCTTCCTGATGCCAACCCTTGCACGATCGGTTCGGACCTCTCGGGGCGCGGACCGGCTCGGAAGGCGGCTCTCCGAGGAGCGGGCCCACGGAAGCCGGGACGGCGCGAATCACGGCGGGCTCACTCCTCACGCGCGCCACTCAAAATTGCGGGACGCGCGCGGCGTCCGCCGCGGCCCCGCCCACGATCCACTCGTCCAGAGCCGCGAGGTCCCGGTCCTGCCGGCGATCCTCCGCAAGCTTGGGCACGCGCTGGCGCACGCCGCGAAGCAGCTCCTCGAGGCGCTCGCTCGACCGTAGCGGGCGGAGAAACTCGATCCCCTGCGCGGCGCAGAGGATCTCGGCCGCCACGATGCGGCGCACGTTCCGCACCAGGGCGAGCGCCTTCATCGCGGCGTGCATCGACATGCTCACGTGGTCCTCCTGGCCCGCCGAGGTCGGAATCGAGTCGATGCAGGCGGGCTGCGCCAGCATTCGATTCTCGGCCACGAGCGCGGCCTGGAGATACTGGACGATCATGAGACCCGAGCTCACGCCGGCCTCCGGGCTCAGGAAGGCCGGAAGCCCGCTCTTCTCAGGATCGAGGAGCAGGAACGTCCGGCGCTCGGCGATCGAGCCGACCTCCGCCATTCCGATCGCCAGGAAGTCGAGCGCCTGCGACAGCGGCTGGCCGTGAAAGTTTCCCGCCGAGAGGACCTCCTCGGTTTCAGGAAAGCAGAGTGGGTTGTCGGTGACGCTGTTCACTTCGGTCAAAACGGTCTCGCGCGCGTGGCGGAAGGCGTCGATGGACGCTCCCAATACTTGAGGCGCGCATCGGAACGAGTAGGGGTCTTGGACCCGCCCGCACCCCGCGTGGGAAGCGACGATCGCGCTCCCCTCGAGAAGCCCTCGGATCGCGGCCGCGGAGTCGATCTGACCCCGATGCGGCCGAAGCTCGTGGACGCGGGGATCGAACGGCTTGGACGAGCCGCGGAGCGCGTCGACCGAGAGCGCGCACGCGGCGTGCGCCGTTCGCAGGACATCGGCGCCCTCGAGGAGCGCTTGGACCCCGACCGCGCTCGAGGCCTGCGTGCCGTTGATGAGCGCCAGGCCTTCCTTCGCCGCGAGGGGGAGCGGGTCCAGGCCCGCGTCCCGGTACTGATCCGCCGCCGGCCCCACGCGCCCGTTCCGCCGCAGTTCCCCTTCACCGATCACGCCGAGCCCGAGATGCGCGAGCGGAATCAGATCGCCGCTCGCGCCGAGAGAGCCTCGGCTGGGCACGATGGGGAGCAGGTCCCGCTCGAGCATCGAGACCAGATGCTCGAGCAGCTCCGGCCGCACGCCGCTCGCGCCGAGCGCCAAGGAATGCGCGCGGAGCGCGAGCATGAGCCGCACTGCCGGGCGCTCGAGCTCTGGCCCCGCGCCCGCGGCGTGGCTCCGCAGCAAATTGACCTGAAGCCGTCCCACGTCCGCGTCCGCGATCCGCACCGACTTGAGCGCGCCGAATCCCGTGTTCACGCCGTAGACCGGCGCGCCGGAGCTGACGGCCCGGTCGATCAGCTCCCGCGCGGGCTTCACGCGCTTTCGCGTCTCGGGGCCGAGCGCCGCCGGCGCGCCCCCCGCGAGGGACCGGAGCCCCTCCAAGGTGAGCCGCGGCCCGCCCAGCTCCACCAGCGCCGCTTTCACGCGGGGCATTCCGCGGTCTCGCGGACGAGCCACGCCCGCGCGATCTCGGCGAGAGCCTCCGGCGATCGCTCGAGCGCCGGCCGCGCGGGGAGGGTCGCGATGAAGCGCTCGCCGTACGTCGAGCGCGCGATCCGCGGGTCGGCCACGACCACGACGCCCCGATCGTCCGCGGTGCGGATGAGGCGGCCGACGCCCTGGCGGAAGCGGAGGATCGCCTCGGGAAGCATGAGGTCGCGGAACGCGTCGCCCCCGTCGGCCACGATCTGCTCCGACCTCGCCGCGACCACCGGATCGGTCGGCACCGGGAACGGGAGCCGGGCGATGACCAGGATCTCCAGCGCGGCCCCCGGAAAATCGACACCCTCCCAGAACGAGGCGGCCCCAAGGAGAACCATGCCCTCGCCCGCCCGGAACTCGCGCGCCAAAGGCGCCGCGGCCTCTCCCGGAGCCTGCGTGAGGAGACGGACGCTCGCCCCCAGGAGCGGGGCGCGAATCCGCGCCGCGAGCTGATCGAGCATCTGATACGAGGTCAAGAGCACGAGCACGTTTCGGCGGACCGAGGTCGCGAGGCCGACCACGGCCGCCGCCAGCCGCTCCACGAACTCCGGATCCTTGGGGTCGGGACCGTCGAGAACCACGCTCAGGACCTGCCTCTCGAGCGGAAACGGGGACGCGACCCGCGCGGTCTCGACGACGTCGCCGTCGAGACCGAGCGATTCCAAGAGCGGGGTGAAATCGTCCTCCGTGACGAGCGTGGCCGAGGTGAGCAATATCCGCTCGCAGAGCGCGAAGAGCTGCGAGCGGAGCGCGTCGCCGACGCGGAGCGGCCGCCGGTTCAATCGCGGAGCGCCCCGGCCGTCCCGGTCGAGATAGAACGCCGTGCCCCGCTCCTCCAGCCGCGTCACTGCGCGGAGCGCCTGTTCCACCTCGATCCATGTGGCGTGGCGCGCCCTGAGCTCCTCGACCGCGTCGGTGGCGTTCTGCCGAGGCGGCGTCGACTGCGGATCGCCCTCGGCCGCGTCGGCCGCGGCCTCGAGCAAGCGGGCGAGGCCCCCGATCGCCGCCAGGAGCTGGTCGAGCGCGGCCGGGCTCACCGCGGCCCAATCGGTCTCGCGCGTCAATCGGACCGAGGACGATCCGTCCGGCAGGAGCCGCTCCAATTCGCGCGTGAGCGCCGCCGCGTGCTCGAGCACCGGCCGGATCGCCGCGTCGGCCGCTGCGATCCGCTCCAGCGCGCTCCCCCGGCGTCCCCTGCGAAGGGCGCGGGAGACGAGGCGCAGGGCCCCTCCCCGCGCGTCGGTGCGCGCCGCGAGGCGCGTCAGATCCGAGACCCCCAGCGACACGCCGAGCTGCTCGCGCGCGACCCGCTCCAGGTGATGCGCCTCGTCGAGAACCAGCGAGCCGGCCTCGGCAATCAGCGTGCTTCGGAGTCCGGGATCGGAGAGCAGGAGCGCGTGATTCACGACGACGACGTCGGCCTTTCGGGCCTCGCGCCTGGCCAGCTTCGCGAAGCAGCCCGATGTCGCGTCGCACCCGCTTCCGGAGCAGAAGATGGGGTCCGACGCGATCTCCGCGGCCAGCGCGGGCGGCACGTCGATGCCCAGCGCCTTGAGCTCGTCCAGCTCACCCGTCTGCGTCAGCTCGATCCAGCGCTCGAGCCGATCGACCGACTCCTCCCGGAATCCGAAGGCGGCGAAGAGGCGCCGCTGCGCGAGCCGCGAGCGCGCCCGGCGGCGGCAGAGGTAGCTCGCCCGACCTTTCAGGGTGGTCACGCGGAGCGGCCTTCCGACGGCGCCGATCGCGAGCGGGACGTCGCGGGAGAGCAGCTGGTCTTGGAGCGCCTTCGTGTGGGTGCTCACCACGACCGGGCCCGATCCGCGCGAGCGGAGGAGTAGGGCCGGAAGCAGGTAGGCGAGCGACTTCCCGACCCCGGTGGGAGCCTCGACCGCCAGGACCCCACCCCGCTGGAGCGTGCGGTCCCAGAGCCGGGCCATCTCCAATTGGCCGGGACGGCGCTCGAACGTGGGAACGAGGCGTCCCAGGCGGCCGAGTGCCGCCCGCAGGGGTTCCTGGATTTTTTCTTCGGAATGGGTCATGGGGTCGGACGGCGCTTTCGCCTCGACCCTACGGGAGGCGGTCCGGGAAGTCAACGAGCGGTAGGACGGAGCCCCGCCTCCTGTAACGCCGCCCGGAGCTTCGCCTCGTTCCAGGTCGCTACCCCGAGCGATCTCGCCTTCTCGAGCTTCGAGCCGGGATCGCTTCCGACGATGACCGCGTCGGTCTTCTTGCTTACCGAGGAAGTCATGCGCCCGCCCGCTTCCAAGATCAGGCGCTCGACCTCCTCGCGCGGGATCTCCAGCGTGCCGGTGACGACGAACGTCTTCCCCACGAACGGCCCCGTCGCGGACGCGCGGCGCTCCGGGGCTCGGCCCTTCATGCCGCGGTCCGTGAGCCGGCGGACGAGCGCTCGGCCCTCCTTCGACCGGAAGAACGAGACAACGCTCGCGGCGATCTCTGGGCCGATCCCCGGAATATCGAGGAGCGGTTCCTCGTCCGCCTCCGCGATCGCCGGAAGCGATCGGAACCGCTCCGCCAGAATCCGCGCGACGGTGTTCCCCACGTGCCTGATTCCGAGCGCCGTCAGGAGCCGGTCGAGCGGCGCGTTCTTGCTCGCCCGGATCGCGTTCACGAGATTTTCCGCGGACTTCTCTCCCATCCCTTCGAGCTTCACGAGCTCGTCGACGGCCAGGTCGTAGAGATCGGCCGGATCCTTCACGAGGCCGGCGTCCACCAGGAGATCCACCGTCTTCTCGCCCAACCCTTCGATGTCGAGCGCGCCGCGGCTCGCGTAGTACTGAATGCGGCGCCGGACCTGGGCGGGACAGTAGAGGTTCTCGCAGCGCACCGCCGCCTGCTCCGGATCCCTCTCGAGCGGGGTGCCGCAGACGGGGCACTTCGTCGGAAGGACGAACTTGGGACCCCGCTTGCCGGTGCCCGGGACGACGCGCACGATCTTGGGGATCACCTCCCCGCCCTTCTCGATCACGACCCGGTCGCCCTCGCGGATGTCCTTCCGCTCGATCTCGTCGAAATTGTGGAGCGTCGCGCGGCTGACCACGGTTCCGAGCAGCACCACGGGCTCCAAGATCGCGACCGGGGTGACGACGCCGGTGCGTCCAATCTGAATGTCGATCTTCTTGAGCGTGGTTTCCACCTGGTGCGTCGCGAACTTGTACGCGATGGCCCACCGCGGGCCCCTGGAGGTCGCGCCGAGACGCTCCTCCTCGCGCAGGTCGTTCACTTTGATCACGAGCCCGTCGGCTCCGTACGGGAGCGAGTCCCACTTCTTCTCCCACCGGGCGCAGAGGCGCTTGACCTCCTCGAATCCGTGCGCGAGCGCGTTGTCGGGATTGACGCGAATGCCGAGCTTCGCCGCGTACGCGAGGGTTTCCAGGTGAGTCTTCATGCCGTGCCGCTCGGCGTTCGCGAGCTGGTAGATGAAGATCTGGAGAGGACGCCGCGCGACCTCCGCGGTGTCGAGCGTCTTCAGACTCCCGGTCGTCGCGTTCCGCGGGTTCATGAACGGCTTCTCGCCTTCCTTCACGCGCCGCTCGTTCATGCGCTCGAACCCGCGTTTCTCCATGTAGACCTCGCCGCGCACCTCGATCTCGTCCGGAGGGGAGGCCCCCCGAAGGCGGAGCGGGATCGAGCGGATCGTGCGAAGGTTCGCGGTGATGTCGTCGCCCTGCTCGCCGTCGCCGCGCGTCAGGCCGAGCACGAACCGACCCCCCTCGTAGCGGAGCGCGACCGCGACCCCGTCGATCTTCGGCTCCACCGCGTAGTCGACGGTCTCATGGCCCAGCCCCTTCCGAACGCGCGCGTCGAATTGGGCCAGCTCCTCGAGGGAGTAGGTGTTGTCGAGGCTCAGCATCGGGGTGGAATGGCGGACGGTGGGAAAGCCGGGGAGAAGGCCCTTGGGGACGCGGGAGGTCGGTGAGTCGGGGTCGGCGTATTCCGGATGCTTCTGCTCGAGCTCCTTGAGCTCGCGCATCAGCGCGTCGTACTCCTGATCGGTGATCTCCGGCTCGCCCAGAACGTAATACAGGTGGTCGTGCCGCTCGATCTGCTTCCTAAGCGATCGGATTCGCTCGGCGACGCTTGGGCTCACCAGCTGCTCGCATACCTCACGTGAATCGTGGCCTCGCGAAGGGCGGCCCCGGGCGCCAGGCCCAGCTCGAGCCCGGCGACGCCGGAGGCCATCCGGGTCCTGAGCCCCGCACCGTAGCCTAGGTCCCACCCCGTGCTCAACTCCGTTCGGGCGAGCGACGCGGCGGCACCGACGCCGCCCGCGACACCGGCCGTTACCGGCGCGTCGAGCGCGTGCCGCGCGGCGTCGAAGAAGAAGTAGGCTCTTCCCCCGTGCTGATCGGTGATCCATCGCTGCTCCAGGTTGAAAACGAGGAGGCTGTTCCCGGCGAACGCGCGGTCGCGGTAGCCGCGCAGCCCCTCGCTCCCGCCCACGTAGCGGAGCTCGTCCGCGGGAAAATCGCCCGCTCCGAGGGTCACACGCTCGGCGCGCACGGAGCCGTAGAGGACCCGTGGCCCTCCCAGCGATGCCGCCGAGGCCAAGGAGGCCTTGCCGCGAAGGAGGCCGCGCCGCGCTTCGGGGATGCCGGGATAGCGCTCGGTCCTGTTTCCCGACTCCGTCTCGAGCGCCGCCGCGAGGCCGGAGGTTGGGTTCGCCATCGGGGAGAGCCCCTGCCATTCGATCCTGCCGATGACAGACCACGTATCGCTGGAGCCTCTGCCGATGCCCGCGTAGACGGTTCCGCTCCTCGCGAACGCCAGGCTTCCTCGCGCATGGGACGCGGGGCGTCCTCCGAGCGCGAGCGCCCACCGCGTCTGCGTGAAGAGCGAGTCCGCCACGTCCGCGTCGAGCGAGAACGATCCGTCGATCGGCTTCCCGAGGAGCGCGGGCTCGCGATAGCGAAGCGCGTAGGCCGCGCGCCCCTTGCCGAGACCCGCCCACCGCGCGCCCGCCGTCCTCCCGCTCCCGGCGATGTTCCCCAGGCCGAGGTCGACCAGCCCGGTGAGACCGCCGTCCTGCGTCACCCCCAGCGCCCCTTCGAAATGGCTCACGCTCTGCTCCTCGACCGGGATCAGCACGCGCGCGCGGCCGGGCTCGCGGCCCGGGACGACGCGGACCTCCCCGACGCTCGCGAAAAGATCGCTGCCAATCAACCGCTCCCGCGCGTCGGCGAGGAGGGAGGGCGTGATCCGGCGACCCGGCTTGAGTCCGGCGATCGCGGCCGCGGCGCCGGGGCGCGTCGCGATCGCGCCCGGAATCTCGAGCCCTTCCAGGAGCACGGGCGGACCGGGGTCGATGCTCAGGTGCACCCGCACTTCGCCCCCGACAGCCACGACCGAGTCGACCGAGACCGCGGCGGCGTAGCGGCCCAGCGCGACCGCGTCGTCCCGCACGGCGGCGATCCCGGCCGCGATTCCGCTCGGCCCCGCATCGCCGCGGGCGCCGCGCTCGAAGGAGCGTGCCGGATCGGAGAGCCCGGCCGGAACGCCGCCCGCGACCACCGCGACGACGTGCGCCGACGCGCCCATGGGCGGCGTGGAGGGCGCGGAAGGCGTGTGGGGTACGGCGCCGCCGACGCCGCCGGTGCGGTCCACCGGATCGAGCGAGATTCGCGCGGCCCCGGGCGCGGTCCCGCTCCCGCTCACGATCGCGAGCGTGACGGTCGCGTCGTAGCGGCCGACGAGGAGCAGCCGGTCGCGGATCCGCCCCGCCAGCGACTCGAGCTCCACGCGATCCCAGAGACGCGCGAAGGGATCCGGCCCCTCCTCGCGTAGGAGCGAATCCGGAATCCCTGCTACCGAGAGCGCGAACTTCGGCGCCGGATCGCGGAGCGGTCCGTCCCCCGAGGATGGAGCCGCGAGGGCCGCCGTCGCCGTGAGGGCCGCCGCAGCCGCGAAGGTCGCTGTCGCGGCGATCGCCGCGAGGACCCAGTCGAGGCCGAGAAGTCGGGCGCGGCGCATCAGAACGTACCCCGCAGCTCGAACCGGCCCGTATAGTAGCCGGCCCGCTTCGGAGCCTTGAATCCGGTCCACGAGAACGAGAGCGACACGTTGTCTTTGACGCGGCATTCGCTGAGGAAGTCGTAGTCGAGTCGGCTGCCCGCGGGCGTGGCGAGGTAGAGGCCGGGCGGCGCGTAAGCGCCTCGTTGTTCGCTCCATCCCCAGAGGGTGCGGCCGTCGATGCGGAGCCGCGATCCGGCCGCGTACCGGGCCGTCGGCCCCACCGACCAGAGGTCGAAATACCCGCCGTGCGTCATGTCGATGTCGCGTCGCTGACGCGACAGGACCGAGACCGACAAGTCCCGGCGGAGCTCGCGCGAAATCTCCAGCTCGAAGGCGCGGCCGCGGAGGATCGCGCGGAGATCTTCCCCCGTGTCCTCACGCCGCACCGATTGCACCGAGCGGTCGTAGGCGCTCGTGGCCGATGCGCGGAGCTTGAGCGGAAGGGGATGGCGCACGGTCAGCTTCGCGTCCCAAGCATCGCGGCCGGAGCGGAGCGCCTCGATCTCTCCGACACGCTCCCGGCGAAAGCCGGCTTCGGCGCGCGCGTCGGACCGGCCGCCCGGCGGCGCGTACTCGAGCGTCTGGCGCGCGTTCAGCGTTCCGCGCAGCGTGGTCGCCGCCGCGAGGTAATCGCGGGGATCGAGCGCGTGCTCCAGACGGCCGAGCGGGAGCGTCGAGAGCGTCTCGAGCCGGAGGAACGAAGACCCGCCGAGTCCCCGCCACGCGGGCCGCTTCTTCCCAGGCGAGACCGCTCCGCGGGAGGGATACGTGTCGAGGCGGAGCTGCACGACCGCGCGCGAGCGGGTCGAAGGATCGCCCGTGGTCGTGACCAACTCGTAGCCGCCCCCCAAGCTCGGATTTCCGAATCGATCGTAGGAGCCGCCCGCGCTCACCGGCCGAAGCTCGCGGATCTGGGCCGATTCCCGGAGCTGCGTCACGTCGTAACGAAGCTCCGAGGTGACCGGCGCGCCCGGACGGCCGGCGAGCAGGGCGAGCTGCGCCAGATCGGTTCCCTGCGGGCCCGTTGCCGACGCGACCCGCCGCCGCGTGAAGCCGCCGTCGATGGAGAACGAGGTCCCGGAGCGCGCGGAGATCCCGCCGTCCCAGGTGGTCGCGCGCTCGTCCAGCCTGGGGCCGCCCGTGACCTGGACCGTCCGACCGTCCCGGATTCCGTAGCCTCCGCGGAAGCGGACCGAGGCGACCGGCACGAGCTTGAGCCCGAGCTCCACCTCGCGGCTCGACCGGCTGTCGACGCTGTCCCCCTCCTGCCCTCGGATCCGCTCTTCCTTCGCGGTGACGCGGGGCATCACCGGACCAGTTTCCCGCCCGAGGTCGAAGCCCCACAGGGAGCGAAGACCGCTGTCACCGACTCCGCCGTTCCGCGCCTCTTCCCAGTGGAGGGTGCCCACAACCGCCGTCTTGAGATCGGCCCGGGCCGCGCGGCGCATCGAGCGGGATCCGCCGCTCAGCGTCCGGTGTCCGACCTCCCCGCGCAGCGCGAGCGGCGTCACGGGGTCGTACTGGAGCGAGAGCTCCTGCCTCTGCTCTCCGGTGGTATTCGCCGCCTGGTTCCAGCGCTCCCCCTCGAACGCGGCGTCAATCCGGTCGAACGGCTCGAAGCGCTCGCCGATCGAGCGGATCGAGGTCTCCGCCCGGATCGAGCCCAAGCCCCGGCCCTTGATCGAGATCCGGCGCGGATCGAGCCGCGCGGCGAAGCGCGCCGCCGCGCCGTTGTTGTTCCCGTCATCGCGCGCTGAGAGCGCGTTCTGGTCGAACCCCGAGCGCGCCACTTCCCCGTCGACCCCCAGCGCGCCGAAGAGCCGCGTCGCGCCGCCCAAGTCGAGGAGCTTCTTCGTGCTGGGGATCGCGACGGTGCGGCCCGGGACGTAGGAGCCGAGGTTCTGGCCGCGGTAGCGATAGAACCTGGACCCGTCGGTCGCCAGGGTGTCGGCGTACTCTCCCCGTCCCGGCCCGACGCCCGCGAACTCGACCTCGTAGTCGCCGTGCGCGGCACCGAGGTAGACCCAGTGCGGGTTCGCGGGATCGGAGACGTCCCATGCGTACGAGCCCAGCCCCGGGCCGGCGTAGCGCACCCCGCTTGGAAGCGGCACCGACGTGGAGTCGCCCAGCCGGCTCAGCGCGGCCCGGTCGCCGGGGGTGAGCTCGGCGCCGAGCGGATGCTTCGAATCGTCCCCCTCGTTCATGTAGCTCGCGAACCACGAGCTTCCGCCCAGCCCTCCCTGCGTCGTCGCGGCATAGAGGCTCCGGCGGTATCGGCTCGCGGAGGCCTCGAAATCGACCGCGATCCGGCTCTGCGCCGTGATCGGGTGGCGGACCGTGAACGTCACCGTCCCGGCTCCGTAGTCGATCACGTAGTCGTCGTCCGATCCGCGCTTCAGCCGCGCGCCGTCCAGCCAGATCACCTCCGAGCCGGCCACCACGCCCGCCCCGTCGGACGAGACGCTCCGGCTCGAGAGCGCGTACGGGCCCTGGCGGCCCTCCTCGCCGCGGAACTCGACCGTCCGCTTCTCGCCCTTCGCGTTCGCCGCGGCCACGTTCCATGCTGCTCCCCCCGCGCGCGCGTTGCCGCGCACGCCCTGGAGGTGGCGGGTGACCTTCGCGAACTGGCCGGGGATGCCGTCGAGAAAGAAATCGCCCATCGTTGCTTCGGCCCGCGAAGACCGGATCGAGAGCGAGAGCTGGTCCAGATCGTTGAGCTCCCGGCTCGAGCCGTCGGGCTCGAAAGGCAACCGGCGATCGCTCACCATGGCGGCCACCTCGACGTCCTCCGCGACCCGTCCGCGGATCGTGAGGTCTAGGGTTTGCTCGAGCGACGCGGCCCGGTTCTTCCCCACCTCGATGCTGAGCGACTTGAGACCGCTGAACGTAATCCCCTCGCCGGGCGGATCGGTGAGCGCGGACGCGGCGCGCGCGGCCGGGCCGGCGCCCGCAGCGGCAACGCGACGCGGTACCAGGCTGTCCGTGGCCGCGCCCGGCTGCTCCTGGATCAAGGGCCCGACCGCGCGGAGCGAGAGGAGCGATGGGGAGCGATTCACCGCGAAGTCGATGACCACGCTGTCCGGCGACTCGGGCAGCCCGCCGGGATGAAGCGTGGGCGTGGGCCTCCCGAGAGCGCCTCCGGCTGAGAGAACGAGGATCGTCCCCGAGAGCGCGGCCGCGCGCAGCAGTTGGAGCCGGCGCGGCGCGGAGACGGTCACGGCGCCCTTCCGCGCTCGATCGCGAGGATCTGGATCTCGCCACGCGCGGGATCGGCAATTGCGATCCGGTCGAGGCGGCTCACGGCGAGCGCCGCGGGGTGCCACGACGCGCTCGGGCCGCCGAGCGCGCGCGTGATTCGGAGCGCCCCGTCGGGGTCGTATACGAGAATCCGCTGGCCCTCGACGTCGGGAACGTAGAGGCTCCCGCCGGCGTCCGTCGCGAGCTCGCTCGGGACCGCGTACCCGGTCGAGTCGCGGAGCGAGACCGTGCCGAGGAGGCCGCCGCTCGCGCCGAACCGGCGGAGCGCGCCCGCGACGGGATCGTGGACCCAGACGCCGCCGCCCGGGAGGAAGGCGGCGGAGGCGATCGCGCGGAGTGATTCCTCGGGAGCGAGGAATCTGGATCCGCGCGCGCGCGAGAGCCGCTCGTCGAGCGGCACGAGGTCCCGGGAGCGCGGGGCCACGAGCCAGAGCGACCCGAAGAGGTCCACCACGAGCCGCGCCGAGGGCGCGAAGGCCTCCGTCGCGACGTCCGGCGCCATGGAGCGCGAGCCGAGAAAGCGCCCGCTTCCGTCGAACGCGATCACCGCGCTCTTCCCGCGATCGAGGACCAGGAGCGACTGCCGCGCGTCCACGACGAGATCGCACGGGATGGAGAAGGACGCCTCGTCCTCGCCGTACCCTCCCAGGTCCAGGAGCGGCGCGCCGCGCGGGTCCAGCTTCACGACGCGGCGGCTCAGGGCGTCGAGCACGTACAGATTTCCGGAGGTGTCGTACTTGAGCCGCGACGGCCGCGGCACGCCGAGCGCTTCGAGGGTCCCACGATCGAGAATCCGCTCTGTCCGGAGCGCCACGGGAGGTCCGGCCGGTTCCTCGGGCGCGATCGAGGGCGCGCCCCACGCGGACGGAAGGGCAAGGATCGCTCCCGCCATGGAAGCGGCGAGCGTACCGCGGAGGAATTTGGAGCCGCTCATGGTCACCCCAGGCGCGGCGCGCGAAGAGCGGTGGGAGGCGCTAGAACCGGCGCTCTAGGACCACTCTCCCGTACCCGTCGGCGTCGGTATCCGCGTAGACGCGGGTGTCGGGTCGAGTCCAACCCGATCGCAGCTCCTTCGCGGCCTTGCGGCGGAGCAGCTGAACGTCGATGACGCTTAGGACGCGATTGAGGACCGCCGCCGCGAAGGAATACTGGGCCCGGTTGAACGCGCGCTTCGAGTTCTCTCGCGTGGTCGTGTACGAGCTCTGGAGATCCGGCGACGACCAGTCCCACGCGCGATCCCCGGTGGGAAGCTTCTGCGCCACGAACGCGTCCTGCGCCGCCGGATCGCGGGGGTACAGGTCCCGGGCCTCGCGGCGAAGGTCCTCTTCGTAGCTCCCCGGGCCGGAGCCGCTCGATCGCTCGAACTGGCCGACAAGGCGCCAGTAGTCGTCCGATTCGCTCGTCACGCCGACGCCGGCGTTCAGCATCGCCTGCTCGATGTAGTTGTCCTTCCTGAGATGTCCGGCCACCTTCCAGTAAATGAAGTTCGACCAGATGAGGCCCTCGCCGGTGAAGAAGCCGACCGCCCGGCCTTTCGCGCCCATGGAGAGCTCACCCATTCCAGGAACGAGGAGGGAGTAGAGCAACGCTCTCTTTCTCGCCTGTCTCGGCGGTTCGCCCGCGGGCGCCGCATTCGGTCGCGGCGTGGTCGTCTGGCCGGGCTCGGGATCCTGAGCCAAGCTCAACCCGCCGTCGTATAGCGCGGAGAGCGGCGACCACGCGTCGGCCTCGACGACGAGCGCGGCTCTGGCCGGCGCCGCGGCCGAAACCGCCGCCGTCAGACCCAGCGCGAAGACGGCGGCCTTAAATGCGCTTCGAGAGCTGGACGCCAATGCCGTTGTCTCGGTTGAAGGGCTTCGAGTGGAGTCGAATGAAGAGGCTCGTGTCGCCGCCCAGCTCGACCCCTCTGCCCTTCTTCTTGACGAGGCGGAGCACGTCGACGGCGCTGACGATGCGGTTCACGAACGCCGCGGCCAGCGCGTAGTTCGCGTTCTTCAAGAAATTGTTGCTGTCGTTTCGAATGCCCCGGTAGAAGCGGCGGTCCGCGGATTCTTTAGTGGAGGCGTTGTAGTCTTGCCAACCTCCGAAGTAGGTCGAGATCTTGCCGATGTCTTCGTAGTACTGCTGCCGGTTGTTGTCCCGGAATCCGCGGATGAGGCTGTCTTCCGGCGATCCCCCGCAACCGCACTGGCTGATCCACCGCGCGTAGTCCCAGTGGTCGTCCGCGTAGGCCTGGAATTCATCTTCCTTCGTGTGCCCGCGATCGCGGTAGTAGAAGTAGGTGATCCAGGAGAGTCCTTCGACCCCGATGTTCACCCATCCGCGCTTGTATCCGGCGTAGAGGTGCCCCGCACCAGGCACCGCCAAGTTGTACAGGAATGCCTTCCCCGCCGACTTGGTGTGCTCGGGGCTCGGCGGCGGTTGGATGGAATCGTAGGGGACCTGAGGCGGATTGGTGGCCTTCGTCTCCACCGTGTCGGCGATCGAGCGCTGAGCCAATAAGATTTCGCCGGGAGAAAATCCCCTGAAGTCCAACGGGGAGGCTTGGGCCGGGGGCGCGATGGAGGCCGCGACGAACAAGGTCGCGAGGAGCGCGGGAACGATACGGAATCGAGTCAGATTTGGTCCTTGCGCCGGGCTGAAGTGGCTCTCGAACAACGATTTAATTCTAACCGGGATGGGCCTACTTGACAACCGCGAACTTCTGGAAAACGACGTCCTTGACGCCCCCCCGGCGAGCCTCGACTCGCACCAGGTATACCCCGCTGGCAAGGTTTCGGAGCCCGATTTTCGCCACATTTTCCGCAGGGCCGGGCGTCGGGGTGACCCGGCTGACCTCGTTCCCCAGCGGGTCCAGCACGCGGATGATCACCTCGGTCACGCCTGCCCCGAGCGTGTAGGCCACGCCGATCTCATCCCCTCTGGCCGGATTCGGGTAGCAATAGACCGACCCGGGCTGGAGCACGGGCGGCGAGGCGGCCAGCGGCCCCTGGTTGAGATCGTCGAGGACCGAGGAGCGGCGGCGGTCCCCCGCGAAGCCCGGCCAGGGGGTGCGGATCGAAACCCCCACCCCCGACGCGAGCGCGCTATCGGCGCGCGCAGCGAGCTGATAACCGCCCAGGCTGCCGTTGAATCCCCCGCCGGCCACCAGGTGGAGCCACGCGGGGCCGGCCGGGTTCGGGGACATATCCGCGCCGTTCAAGGTGAGCAGGAGCGGCGTGTCGTCGCCGCCCCCGGGCACCGAGATGGGCCAGCCCGCGCTGGCGCGGCCGTCCGCCTCGAGCGCGACGAGGATGCCGTTCTCGAGAGGGAGGAGCGCCTCGGGGAGGCCATCACCGTCGACATCCCCGACGATCGGGGATCCCGAGCCTCCGACGGCGCCGGGCCCGTAGCGCCTGGTCAGCGAGACGGGCCACCCCAGTCCCTCCACCCCGTTCCGGTTCCAGCGATGCGCGTATCCCTGGGCGTCGACGGCGAAGATCTCGGGGTACCCATCGCCGTCGAGGTCTCCCGCCGCGACCGGTCCGGGCAGACCCGCGGGCACGTAGACCGGCCATCCCGGCAGCTCGGCCCCAGCGAGGTTGTAGCAGTGGACGCGCCGCCTCAAGGGATCGACCACGACCAGCTCGAGATTTCGATCCGCTGCGCGGTCCATGTCGACCCCGAGCAGGTACGGCTCGAAGCCGGGCGCGCCGGCGTTCCAGTGCGCCTGGAATCGCCCGGGGTCCTTGCTCGCCTGGTCGACGACCCTCACGGTCCCGTTCCGGAGCGCGTATGCCACCTGATAGCCGCCGGCCCCGGTGAACCGCCCGACGGCGAGGTTGCTCGAAACGTCCGAAACGACCGGGAATCCTCCGACGATCAGCGTGTCGCAGATCGCGGCGACGAGGGGTACCACGGCGCTGTCCTGCGGCGTGATCGCGAAGATGCGGCCGTCGCTTCCGCCCACGATCACGGCGCCGGACGACGCGAGAACCGGAGCCGTGGTCGCGGTCACCGAGGGCGCGTTCGTGTCGAGCACCGGCGGCCAGCCGATGAGCGGGCTCGAGGTCGCGTCGGTCCGCGCCTCCGGACGGAAGGCGTAGACGTTTCCGTCCATGCCTGTCGCCACCACCCCGGCGCCGTGCGTCGGCGCGCTCCCCTTGAAGATGCTGTCGGCGAACAGGACCGCGCCGCGGATTCTCGAGGGGAGCGCCGCCCACTCACCGTCGGTTCGGGACGAGTAGAACGACGACCCGTCCGCCATCCATCCGTAGATGAGGCTGTCGGCCGAGGCCACGACCGATCTCCTACCGTCGCGGAGAAAGACCCCGGTCGTCGGGGCGTTTCCGTTGAGCGCGCGCTCCGCCGAGACCGGCCACCCCGAAAGCCGCCAATCGGAGTCGATCGACACGGTCATCTCGACGCCCGGGACCGATTGGACCCGCAGATCGATGTGGCCGCGAGCGCCGTCGTTCGTCCGCGAGCTGGGATTGGTGTCGTCGGAGAGCCGCGTGTGATTCCCGATGAAGTAGGGATCGAAGGGGCTGCCGAAGAAGTAGCTCGATTTGGGGTTCCCGATGTCCTCGATCCCGTCCGCTTCCAGCAGGCGGAGGCCGCGCCGCTCGGGATTCGAGTTGATGCCGAAATCGGGATTGGCGTTCGGTCCGCAGAGAAACGTCGAATCGTTGACCGGCGTGCAGATCACGGTCTCATCGACATGCCAGACGAGAACGCCCTGCCCGGGAAGGAGGAAGTCGTACTCCCGGTCCCCCAGGGAATCGCTGGGATCGGCGCTCGAGAACCCGGGGCCGAGGATCACCTGCTTCGTCGAGTCCCGGTCTAAGTAGACCGTGTTGTCGCCGTTCAGGTCCGCCTGGCGATTCTCGACGAGCAGGTATTCGTCCGCGCCCAGAGGGACGCGCAGCAGGCGGTTCTGGAGCTGGGAGGAGCGAAGCGAGGTCGTGAGCGAGCGGCCAGGATCGACCTTCACGACCCCGTCGGGCCAGAGCACCGACTTGCACCAGGGATCCAGGCTCACCGGCAGGACACCGCTGGCCTCGACAATCGCCCCGCTCTGCTCGTCCTGGAGCGCGGTCGAGAGCAGATATCCGGAATCCATGTTGCTCCACACGCCGACCGCGGGGAAGAAGGTGTTGATGTCGTAGAGGTCGGGCAGCCCCTGGGTGTGGCCGAACTCGTGGGCCATGGTGCCGTTCAGGGCGCCGTAGAGGCCGTCCTGATCCTCGGTCTCCGGCATGACCATGCCCCCGTGAATTCCGACCGCGCCGCCGTTCACCGCCACGGAATCGGTGAGGCCGATCTGGAACGTCGGAAAATCGCGGGGGCTGTTGCCCGCGACGTCGGACTGAAAGTCGGACCCCGCGTGGAAGAGACAGACGACGTCGAAGGCTCCGAACGGGATCGAATCGGTCGCATCAGCCAGCCGGATGGCGTCCTTGAAGAATCGCTGCGCTTGATCATACGAGGCGGAGCCGAGAGTCCATGGGCCGTAATCCCCGGTGTCGCCCAGCCGGTACGCGGCGCTGTCCCCCTTCGGATAGACGTCGTAGAGGACGACCAGGTTGCCGTACGACTGCTTGTGCCAGTAGCGGGACATCGCCTCGAGATGGGAGAGGAAGAACCTCCGATCGTGCGGCGGCGGGTCGATGGCGATCCCGACCGCCTTTCCGTCCCGCATGTCGAACCGGCCGTCTGGCGTCGTCGTCTGGGATCCGAGGCGGTCTGTGTTGAAATCGACCCGGATGCCCAGCACCCGCACGGTGTCCGGGACGCCCGCGAACGCCGTCGACCGCTGGAGCCGTCCCATGACCGACCGGGCGAGCGGCATCCGCCCGCGCGTGATCCACGGGGCGTGCCGGACCGGACCCAGGTGATCGGGCACCGCGCGTCGCAGCTCCAGCCGCCGGGCGGCCGCGTCCTGGCCCCGCTGCGGCGCCGTCCTTGCCGCCTCCACCTGGCCGCGCGTCACGCGCCACGGCGCGCGCCCGGGGGCCTGCGCCGCGAAAACGGAAGAAGCCAGACCCAAGGAAAGGGCCTGGCTTCCTACGAAGGAGACGATCAGGGTCCGGAGGGCGACCCTCCGACTCGTCGTCACGGATTTATCGGTCGGCTAGAAGTGGTAGCCGGCCGAGAACCGGTTCACGCGATCCAGGAACTCCGACTGCGGAATGTTCGCGAAATCGAAGTGGAAGTTGCGATATCCCAATCCGAATCCGTACGTGATGTCGGTGATCGTGCCGATCGGGTCGCTGATGTAGCCGAAGCGGAGCGCGAGCAGGCGGTTGAATTCGTACTCGACGCCCGCGTCCCACACGTCGACGGCGAGCGTGCGTCCCGGCAGCAGATAGCGCGTCGCGTCCGCGGCGATCAGGAGGTGATGCACCTCGGTCTCGATCGGCCGGTAGGCCGCGCCGATCCGGACGTTCCGGCCGAGCGGGTCCGACTGATCCACGTCGATATATGAGATATTGGGTCCGATGTTGGAGACGGTAGCGCCGAGCGAAGCCTTCAACGCCGGCAGCTTGTAGAGCCAGCCGAAGTCGGCGGCGAATGAGGTGCCGCGGCCGGGGCGTCCGTCCAGCGTGACGCCGGGAGGCGCCAGGTCAACGCGGACGAGCTTCAGCGCCACGCCGAACCCCATGTTGGGCACGAGGTCGGTGCCGTACGCGATCGCGGGCGCGAGCTCGTAGCTCTTGAACTCGCCCGTCGGGTTGCCGTCCACGTCGGTGCCCTCGCTCTTGCCGTAGCTCAGGTATCCGAAGCTGGCGCCGATCCCGCCCAGACCCTCCACGCGCTGCACATAGGAGAGATAGGAGAAGTTCACGTCGTCGGCCAGGTCCGGCACGAGCGGCGTGTAGGTCATCCCGACCTGATGGTCCCGGACGAAGGCGAGGCCCGCGACGTTCCACCACATGGCGTTCGCATCGTCAGCCACCGCCACCCAAGCCCGTCCCATGCCGTCAGCGCGAGCGCCGGGCGCGATCAACATGGACTGTCCGCCGGCCTCCGACTGCGCCAATGCGGTTTCGGTAGCCCCCAGGAGAAGGACGAGAGCTAGAGATGCGGTAGCGATGCGACCCATACTTAAACCTCCTTCGGACGAAAAAAGAGGGACGCCTGCGCGCCCCGAACGGATACTGATAATATCGAAGAATCGAGCCAGGGTCAAGGTGCGGAGTCCTGCGTTCACTGGGTCAGAAGGGCCCGTCCGATTGAGGATGCCTTGGCGCCGGACGGCGTCTCGGCGGTGACTTTGAAGAGGTACACCCCGATGGCCACTTTTTCTCCCACTGAATCGCGCCCGTTCCAAGGAATGTAGTTCTCCCCGGCTTTCCCGTCGACCTGGGTCTCCCAGACCCGTCGGCCCGCCACCGTCAGGATCTGGATCTTGAGGCGCGCGGCCTGATTGACGCGGGCGTGGAGAAAGGTCTCCCGGGGGAACGGATTGGGGTAGTTGAACACCTGATCCAGGACCAGGGCGCCCCCCGCCGCGGCGCCATTCGCGACCTCGAGAACAAAGGTCTGGACCCCGATATTCCGAAAAGTGTCGGAGGCGTGGACCTCGACCCGGTGCGGGCCGTCCGCCAGGGCCGGCACCACCAGCTCCACGCTCCCCTTGGTGAAGCTCCCGGGGTCGTACGAGAACTGAGGCGTGAGCTCGATGGGCGCTCCGCGGTCGTCCACGATCACGAAGATCGTGTGGGAATTGTCGAGGCGGGTGAGGTCGACCCCGCTCGAGTCCTCGATGACGAACGCGACCCGCGCTCCCGGCTTGAGCGTGGAGTCGCTCTGGGACGGAGAGCGAAGCCGTATCGTCGGGGGCGTCGCGTCGATGCGGCTCGAGGCGGTTGCCGAGATCCGAACCGAATCCACGGCCCATCCGACCCCGACGCCGCCGGCGGAGGAGAGGAGCGCGCGGATACGGGCGCCGGGACCGATGACCCTTCCGTCGACGGGCACGACGAACCGGGCTTCGAAGACCCCGCGGTCCAGGGCGACCTGGCCCCGGTAGAGCGTGGGGCCGGGAATGCGATACGTGGTGCGCGAACCGTTGAACGGCGCGATCTGCGTGCGCACGAACGGCGGCCCCTGGACCCAGATCTCCGCCACCCCGGTGGAGAGCGTGTCCGCGCTCGAGTCGGGCATCAGCGCGTGCCCGCGGATCACGACCGGATCGCCGCGCAAAAGCGAGTCGAGCGGGCCCTTCTCCCAAACGCCCCGCCCTCGCGGCAGCGGCGGGTGGAGGGCCGGATCGCCCAGAAAGGCGTACTTCCGTATCGTGAAGTTCGTGGAGGAGGCGTTCCCGTTCTTGGCCCGCGCGAAGGCGAGGCCCGCGGCGCGAACGCTGTCGATTCTCGCGCCGAGCGGGAAGAGCTGGTCCATGAAGGCATCGCCCAGGGCGGTGCTCAAATCGCCGAGCACCAGGCCGCTCGCCGCGAGCGACGCGGCGGCGCCGCCGTTCTGGGCCGTGAGCAGCAGCTCGGCCAGACTCTCACCGTCCGGCGCGTCGTACTTTCCGACCGTGCAGCTGAAGAAGCCAAAGAGCCCGGGGCGCGCCGCGTTGGTGAGCCGTGTGATGTCGCTGGAGCGGAATACCTGCTCGTCGGCAAGGACGTCCTCGTTGCCGTGGCCGACGTACTCGACCCACCACGCCCCTCGGTTCATTTGCGCGATCAGCTCATCCCGCGCGGCGGGTTTGGACTGATGCAGCGTATCGGCGAACGCGAAGTCGTTCAGGTAGACCTTCGCCCTCTCGACCGGAAACGGAATGTGGAACCGGTCGTTCCGCTCGAGCTGATCGACATGCTGGTTCGTGAGGTTGTCGGGCTTGTTGCGCTGCGTCGCGTCGTCGGCGCAGAGGATCGCCCGGGCGCGCCAGGCATCGAAGTCGGTCGCCCCCTCGTAGGCTCGAACTTTCCCCGTCGCGAGCGCCAACGCCTCCGCGGCGGTCCCGGCGGGAAGTCTTCCCACGGCGAGATCGACGAGGAGATCGGACGGTCCGTCGAGAAGGGCGTAAAAATCGTCGGACGGGAACTGGACGCCGAGGTTCACGTCGAAGTAGTCGGAGTAGGTCGGAACCAGATCGGGGGTGCCGATTCCCTGATAGCTCTTGGGATCGAACGTGGCGTCACCCAGGAGGCAGACGAAGGCGGGCCCGGGCAGCACCCAATGCCGAGAGGCGTAGGCAAGCAGGTTTCGGATCGCGATCGGGCTCGGGCGCCCGGAGCCGAACTGGGCGAAGATGCGATCGGTCGTCGCGATTCGAATCCGCGGGGAGACGATCCCCGGGACACGCTGCGTCCGATAGGTCGCCAGGGACTCGGCCGCGGCCAGAAAGGACGGCGGCGAGACGATCAGGTAGTCGGCGCCGTTCCCGGGGTCGAGCAGGTCCGCGATCGCGCGGAGGCTCGGTGCCGGATTATAGAGCGAGACGACCGGCGGCCTCGGCGCGCGCGCGAGCGAGACGAGCGAGTAGCGGATCCGGCCGCTCGGCGCGATCGAGTCCTCGGCGGTCAGGGTGAAGCTCGGCGCCGACCCGGCCCACGCGCCTCCGGCGAGCCGGACCGGGCTCTCGGGGTCGGTGCGGTCGAGGAGCCAGACCGTGCCCGAGTCCGCGACCGCCGAGACCGCGTACTGGACCCGGCCCGTCGTGGAGTCCGGCGCCGCGAACTGGAGCGTATCGTTCAGCGCTGTGAGCGCGCGGGGGTAGATGAACTCGAACCACGCGAGGTTCGACTGATCGAAGCGATTCGGATCATTCGAATCGACCAGGACCGGCACGTCGACATCCAGGGTATCCCGAGCCAGCACCGTCACGCCGGTCGCGGTCATATCTTGGGGATTGGATAGATTCCACCCCGCGGAGTCCACGAGGCCCCGGTGCCAGTAGATCCGCGCGACATGGTCCGGCACGGACGACCCGATGGATTCCCCGAAGCCCCACATCCGGACAAGCAGGTCGCCCGCCCCGCCCGCGACCGCGCCCGGAAGCTGGAACACGAAGCGTACCCGCGATCCCTGCTGGAATCGCCGATCGAACCAGCGCTCCCACCGAACCGGAGGTTGATAGAGGTCGAAATCGGGCAGGCGGTTCTGCTCGTAGTGAACGCGATGCGTCACGCTCGTATAGAGCGGGGCGCCCAAGGTCACGGGCGCGGCGCTTCGCGCGCCGATGCGGCGCGGCGGCGTCGCCACCGGGCCGGGACCCCACGTGAGCCAGAGGGTCTCCTGATCGCTGTGTTGTGTTTCCTGGTACTCCGCCCCCCCGCCGAGCGCCAGGTCGTACCCGAATCCGGTCGCGCCGGTCCCGTAGAAGTAGATGCGATCGGCCGTGTCGAACACGCCGTCGACGGCGCCCGTCACCTCGATGGCGCATTCCCGCAGCGAATCGGGTCCCGAATCGACATCGGCGGTTTCGACGATGTCCCCGGGCGTGGCCCGGAAGATCCGAAACGTGGCGGGGTCTATCCCCGACGCGGCCACGCCGGCCGCGGCGAGGTCGGCCGGGCTGACCTGGTAAAGCCCGCCGCGGAAAATGCCCAGCCGGACCCACGGGCGCGAGAGATCGACGCGCAGCGGCACCACGGCCGCCGTGGCGAACGCCGACCGGCGCGCGGCCGGCGCCGCGGCGCCCCGCCCAGGCGCGGGACGGAGCGGGAAGGTCGGGCCCAGGCCGCTGGTCGGAGCGAGCGCGCTGCCGCTCCCGATCCGACCCGGGGACGCGGCGGCGATCGGCTCGACCGGCCGGTCCCACCGCACTTCGAGGGTGATCTCGTCCAGCGCCCTCGCTTCCCCGCTCGCCGGATCCCACGTCACCGGGCGAATGGTCACCGCGAGGAGCCGCTCGCCCGCGGCCGCCATGTCCCGAGGCGCTCCTGCCGACCGGGGGCGAGCGGCCGGCGCGCCACCCGCGTACGCCAGGTCCGAGAGCGCGGCGGCGATCCTCGCCGGGCGGATCGACGAGCGGATATCCGGATCGGTGAGGACGTGCGGAAACGGGACGGGCTTGAGGACTCCGAGCGAGCGCGACGTGCCTTCCGTGGCCGAGACGGTTGCCGCGACGCCCCAGGGAACGCGCAGGAACACCGTCCGGGCGGGCAGGGGCGGACCACCGGGCGCGGCTTCGTAGTCGGCTCCCAGCAGATCGATCTCCGCCAGCTCGAATCCCAGCATCTGGCCGCGGGTGACCGAGGGCTCCCCGAGCGGAACGCGGACGCGGTATCCGGTCGGCGTGATGGCTTCGACGATGGCCCGGGGAGGGTCGACGGCGGCGAGCGCCGGGGAAATGGACGCCGCCGCGAGCCACGCTCCGAAGAGCGCCCCGAGGGCGGCGAGGCTCGAGCGGCGGATCAACGCGGGTCGATCCGCTCGGCTTCCTCCACGAGCATCACCGGAATGTCGTCGACGATCGGGTAGCGGAGCCCGCACCGGACGCAGACGAGCTTCTCCGCGGCTCGGTCGTACTGAAGATCCTGCTTGCACTGAGGGCAGACCAGAATCGAGAGCAGCTCCTCGCTGAGCGGCATATGCCTCCTAGGACGGCGTGCCTGCGGCGGCAGTGGCGGTTTCCTCCAGATACACACCCATCTTCAAATACTTCTCCAGCCTCCGGTCGAGAAGCTCCTGCGCGGGAAGCCCGATCAGTCCCCGCACGTGGCGAAGCACCGCGTCCTTCACCCGGCGGGCGGCCTCCTCGGGGTCGCGGTGGGCGCCTCCGACCGGCTCCGGGATCACCTCGTCGATCACCTTGAGCTCGAGCAGATCGGGAGCGGTGAGCTTCAGCGCCTCGGCCGCCTGCTCGGCCTTGCTGGCGTCCTTCCAGAGGATGGCGGCGCACCCCTCCGGGGTGATCACCGAGTAGATCGAGTTCTCCATCATCATCACGACGTCCCCAACCGCGATCGCGAGCGCTCCGCCCGAGCCGCCCTCGCCGATGACGACCGTCACGATCGGAACCGCCAGGTGGGCCATCTCGAGGATGTTTCGCGCCAGCGCTTCCGATTGTCCGCGCTCCTCGGCGCCCAAGCCCGGGTAGGCTCCGGGCGTGTCCACCAGGGTGACAATGGGACACCCGTAGTTCGCGGCCAGGCGCATGAGGCGGAGCGCCTTCCGGTATCCCTCGGGATGGGCCATTCCGAAGTTGCGGTAGATGTTCTCCTTCGTATCGCGGCCCTTCTGGTGGCCGATGATCACAAGCGGCAGATCGTCCACGACCGCGAGCCCGCCGACGATGGCCGGGTCGTCGGCGAAGCGGCGATCGCCGTGGAGCTCCATGAAATTGGGCGCGATGTACTTCAGATAGTCGAGCGTATACGGCCGGCGGGGATGGCGCGCGAGCTTCACGCGCTGCCACCGGGTGAGCTTCGCGTAGACCTCGCGCCGCAACCGCTCCACCTTCCGCTCGAGGCGCTCCAGCTCCTCGGCGGCTTCCGGATGCTCCTCGGGCGCGAGTCCCTTTAAGTCCTCGATCCTACGCTCGATGTCGAGGATCGGCTTTTCGAAGTCGAGCCAGGTTCCGTTCACGGGCGCTCCGGAGTTAGAAGGGGACCGCCGCGGCGTGGCCGTTCGCGACGCGCACGGCGGAGTTGCCCAGCCGCTCGCGAAGGGCTTGCAGGAGCTCGTCGCTCGGGCGCACGAGCAGGCGCTTGGCGCGGATCTGCGTCGTGCCAGGGCCGCTTCCTTCCCGCACGGTGAAGTATACGGGGCTTTCGCCCGGGTGGCGAAGCAGGACGTCCCGGATCTCCTCGAGCGACACGGCCGCCCCGGCCCCGACGAGGTCGATGTGGACCGAGCGACCTCCCGACTCCCCGCCCCCGACGAGAGTCTTTACCGAGCTCAAGACCATCTTCGGCTCCGTGTCCTCGCGGAGATTCACGCGGCCGCGTACCTCGAGCACCGTCCCCGGCTGGAGCTGGGCGCGGGACCGCTC
>Ga0066709_100000226_pt1 | contig 26180 bp, 25 predicted proteins | sample GraSoiAngelo_158_FD_79665 | JGI IMG/M metagenome (GOLD analysis project Ga0066709, IMG submission 79665) | Grasslands soil microbial communities from the Angelo Coastal Reserve, California, USA - 14_1009_16_30cm | ecosystem: Environmental > Terrestrial > Soil > Grasslands | place: USA...
CTCGACGACCGGTACTGCGACCGTCGCGAGCAGCCCGCCGAGGCGGCCCGGCTGTCCCAGCGCCTGGCCGTGATCAGCCAGGTGCTCGACGATCCCGGCACGGTCACCGCCGACCCGGTCGCGGTGGCCGCCGCCGACCTGGTCCGGCGTACCCGGCAGCGGGCCACCCACGAGCAGTACCGCCGGCTCGTGCTCGGCTTCCAGGCCACCTTCTTCGGCCTGCTGTGGGAGCTGTCCGCCCGCGGGCCGCAGAGCGCGCTGAGTGCCCGCGACTACCTGGGCATGCGCCCGTACACCGGGGCGCTGCCGGCGTTCGTCACCCTCACCGAGATCTACGGCGGGCGACCGCCCAGCCCGCAGGAGGTGGCGCTGCCCGAGGTGGCCACGCTGGTGACCCGGGTCGGCAACCTGATCATGTGGCAGAACGACATCCGCTCGTACCCGGTCGAGGTCGCCTCCGGCCAGCCGGTGCTGAGCCTGCCGACGGTGCTGGAGCAGGAGCGTGGCCTCGCCCCGCAGTGCGCCCTGGACACCTCGGCCGGCATGTGGCACGCCGAGATCGACGGGTACCGTGACGCCCGCGCAGCCGTGCTCGCGCTCGACGTGCCGGCGCTGTGCCGGCATGCCGACCACCTCCACGACCTGCTCGTCGGCTTCCTGACCTGGCACTACGAGACGGCGCGGTACGAGTGAGTCACTCGATGACCGGGCCGTCCTCGTCCGGCGCCGGGGCCGGCGGGCGCTGCGGGAACGGCGGCGGGGTGCCGTCGAAGGCCGGGCACCGTGCCTGGTGCGCGCACCAGCCGCACAACCGGCTCGGTCGGGGCCGGAAATCACGCGCCTCGGTGGCCCGCTCGATCGCCGCCCACAGCGCGATCAGCGTGCGCTCGAACCGGGCCAGCTCCTCGGTGTCGGGCGCGTAGTCGCAGATCTCGGCGTCCTTGAGGTACAGCAGCCGCAGCACCCGCGGTACCACCCCGCGGGTGCGCCACAGCACCAGTGCGTAGAACTTGAGCTGGAACAGCGCCCGCGCCTCGAACGCCTCGCGCGGCGCGCCGCCGGTCTTGTAGTCGACGACCCGCAGGTCGCCGGCCGGCGAGACGTCGAGCCGGTCGACGTAGCCGCGCAGCACCAGCCGGCCCTCGTCGACCTCGGTGGTGACCAGGCATTCCCGCTCGGCCGGTTGGAGCCGGCGCGGGTCCTCGACGGCGAAGTACCCGTCGAGCAGCCCGCGGGTCGAGGCGAGGAACTCCTCGGGCGTGCCGCCGTCGGCGAACAGCCCGGCGAGCTCCTCCTGCTCGGCCACCAGCCGCTGCCACTGCGGCTCGACCAGCTCCGCGGCCTGCGCGACGGTGCGGTCCGCGGCGGGCAGGTCGAACAGCCGCTCCAGCACCGCATGCACCAGCGTGCCCCGCGCCTGGTCCGGGCTCGGCTGCTCGGGCAGCCGGTCGATGGTGCGGAACCGGTAGAGCAGCGGGCAGGTCTTGAAGTCGGCCGCCCGCGACGGCGACAGCGACGGGCGCGCCGGCGCATCGATCTCCGGAACCGCTTCCGCCGCCGCCTCCGCCGCCACAGCCACCGCCTCGGTCATGCCAGACAGGTTAGGGCAGGGGTACGACGGGAATTTCACGCCGCGCGCGGGATCCGTAGCATCGGCATGGTGGAGGAGCAGCGCGCGGCGCCCGAGCGGCCGGTCCGCAACTGGGGCATCCCACTGGGGCGGGTGGCCGGGGTACCGGTGTTCCTGACGGCGTCCTGGCTGGTCCTCGCCGTCCTGATCATGATCACCTACCAGGGGTACCTGGCGGTGCGCCGGCCCGAGCTGCCCCAGTCGCTGGCCTACCTGGTCGGCGCCGGGCTGGTGCTCAGCCTGCTGGTCTCGGTGCTGCTGCACGAGCTGGGGCACGCGTTGACCGCGCGGCGGTTCGGCATCGGGGTGCGCGGCATCACGCTGGAACTGCTCGGCGGGTACACCGAGCTGGACCGGGACGCGCCCAGCCCGGCGGTGGAGCTGCTCGTGTCCCTCGCCGGCCCGGCGGTGTCGCTGGTGCTCGGCGCGGTCGCCGCGGCGGCTGCCGCGGTGCTGCCCGACCGTACCCTGCTGGAGGAGCTGGCGTTCCAGCTGGCGCTGTCCAACCTGGTGGTCGCCGCGTTCAACGTGCTACCCGGGCTGCCGCTGGACGGCGGCCGGGCGCTGCGTGCCGGCATCTGGGCGCTCAGCCGCGACCGGCACCTCGGCGACCGGGTGGCCGGCTGGGTCGGCCGGCTGGTGGCGGTGGCCAGCGTCGTGTTCGTCGTGCTGCTGGTGTCCGCCCACGTGATCACCGTGTTCGGCGCGCTGCTCACGGTACTTGTCGCGCTGACCCTGTGGACCGGTGCCGGCCAGGCGATCCGGGCCGGCCGGCTGGGGCCGCGGGTACCGCTGCTCAACGCCGGCCAGCTGGCCCGGCCGCTGTTCGCGGTGCCGTCCGGTACCCCGCTGGCCGAGGCCCAGCGCCGGTACGCCGAGGCGGTCACCGACGACAGCGGCCGGGAACCGGTCCTGGCCGTGGTCAACTCGTCGGGCCAGCTGATCGGCCTGGTCGACGAGACGGCCGCCGCCCAGGTACCCGCGGAGCGCCGGCCCTGGATCACCCTGGACGCGGTGGCCCGCAGCCTCGACCCCGGCCGGATCCTGCCGGCGGAGCTGAGCGGCCATGCGCTGGTCGAGGCGGTCCGGGCCAACCCGGGAAGCGAGTACGTGGTGACCGTGGGCGAGGATGTGCTCGGCGTCCTGCGGGTCGCCGACGTCGTCCAGGTACTCGAAGCCAGGGGGCCCTCCCGGTGACCGCACCCTCCGCCGCCATCCGGCGCGGCCCGTTCCAGCCCGGCGACCGGGTACAGCTGACCGATCCGAAGGGGCGCATGCACACCCTGGTCCTGGTACCCGGCAAGGAGTTCCACACGCACCGGGGCAGCCTGGCGCACGACGACCTGATCGGCCGGCCGGACGGCAGCGTGGTCACCTCCAGCGGGGGTACCGCCTACCTGGCGCTGCGGCCGCTGCTGGCCGACTACGTCCTGTCGATGCCGCGCGGCGCCCAGGTGATCTACCCGAAGGACGCGGCGCAGATCGTCGCGATGGGCGACGTGTTCCCCGGTGCGCGGGTACTGGAGGCGGGCGCCGGCTCCGGCGCGCTGACCTGCTCGCTGCTGCGCGCCGTGGGTACCGCCGGGCAGGTGGTCTCCTACGAGCTGCGCCCGGATTTCGCGGACATCGCCCGCCGCAACGTCGCGGACTTCTTCGGCGGCCCGCCGCCCAACTGGGCGCTTCGGGTGGGTAACGTCGCGGAATGCGCAGACACCACCTTTGACCGGATCATCCTGGATATGCTCACGCCGTGGGAAGTGCTCGACCTGGTGGAACGGGCGCTCGTGCCCGGCGGCGTCTTCGTCGGCTACGTGGCGACCACGCCGCAGCTGTCCGACCTGGTCGAGGCGCTGCGCGGGCGGGGCGGGTTCACCGAGCCCCGGGCCTGGGAGTCGCTGGTGCGTGACTGGCACGCCGACGGGCTCGCGGTACGCCCGGACCACCGGATGATCGCGCACACCGCCTTCCTGGTCAGTGCCCGGCGGCTGGCGCCCGGTGTGGTGGCCCCGCCGCGGCGGCGCAAGCCCAGCAAGGGTGCCGAGGCGTACGCGCAGCGGCGCGCGGCGGATTCGGTGGAGGTCAGCCGGTGATTGGCGGAGTCGGGCGCGGCGCCGGCTGGACTGAGGAGCGCAGCGACGAGGGAAGCGGGCGCACCGGAGCGCCCGGCGCAGCCGACCGGGAGATCAGATGACTACCAGACAGCCGTTCGGGGAGCTGCCCGCGGTGTTCCCGGACTGGTCGCCGTACCCGGACCTGGAGTCGGCCGCCCGCGCCTACCTGCGCGACCCGGACGTGGCGATGGAGGCGCTCGGCGGGGTGCTGCGCGGATCGATGGTGCTCGGGTTCACCCTGGAGCGCTTCGTCAACGAGGTCAACGGGGTGTGGCAGGAGGTCGTGGTCTGCGACGGCACCCGGCTGATCCTGTGGCACGGCGAGGACGTGCCGCCCGCGGAGGGGCCGCCCGGCTCGATAACCTCGTCGCTGCGCGTGGTACCGCTGTCCGCCGTCACCGAGGTCGGCTGCCGGCGCCGGCTCACCCGCACCTCGACCGGCCAGGCGATGGTCGACAGCATCGACGTGTACCTGTTGCTCAGCTCGCTGGACGAGGCCGGCGCCGGGGCCACGGCCGAGGACGGGGTACCGGCGATCCGGCACGACGCGCTGCGCTTCGGCAAGACCCTGGACGACGGCGGCGCCGGGCAGATCAGCCGGCTGGAGGAGTTCGCCCGGCTGGTGGCGTCGTTGGTCGGGCGTCCGGTGTGAGACAAGTGTGACGTGCGTTACTCCGCGGCGGCCTCCGGGCCGGCCACCTCGACCTGGTCCGCGGCGCGCTGGACGTGGATGCACTCGCCGGGGCACTCCTTGGCCGCGTCGATCACGTGCAGCCGAAGGCCGTCCGGTACGTCGACCCGGCTACCCGGGGCAAGCTGCAGTTCTCCGGCGTCGTCCTTGACGTAGGCGAGTCCGTCGATGTCGAACTCGAAGACCTCGGGCGCGTACTGCACGCACAGCCCGTCGCCGGTGCACAGGTCCTGATCCACCCATACACGCAGTCCACCGGACTCGACACTCACGATTTCCACGGTACCCGAGCAGGTGACAGATCCTCTTGGGTGGCCAACTCAAGCCGTGTCTGCACACGCGCGCACGGGCCCCGACCAGCTAGTGTTAGAGCACGACGTTTAGCCCCCCGGGAGGTGGGACGTGGCACGTAGCGACGACGCGGAGACGCGCGCCGCACGGTGGGAGAAGGAGGCCAACGATCTCTCCACGCAGGTCGCGTTCCTCCAAGAGGAACTCGCACTGGTACGGCGCAAGTTGACCGAGAGCCCGCGACACGTACGCCAGCTGGAGGAGCGGCTCGCCGCGACCCAGGCTCAGCTGGCCAGACTGACCGAGAACAACGAACGGCTGGTCGCCACGCTCAAGGAAGCGCGTGCGCAGATCGTCACGCTCAAGGAGGAGATCGACCGGCTGGCGCAGCCGCCCAGCGGGTACGGGGTCTTCCTCGCCCGGCACGAGGACGGCACCGTGGACGTGTTCACCGGTGGCCGCAAGCTGCGCGTCGCGGTGTCCCCGGCGCTGGATGTCGAGGCCCTGCGGCGGGGGCAGGAGGTCCTGCTCAACGACGCGCTCAACATCGTCGACGCGTTCGGCTTCGAGCGGGCCGGCGAGGTGGTCATGCTCAAGGAGGTCCTCGACGGCGGGGACCGCGCGCTGGTCATCTCGCACGCCGACGAAGAGCGCATCGTGCACCTGGCAGACACGCTCTCGGAGGTGCCGCTGCGGGCCGGTGACTCGCTGCTGATCGAGCCGCGCAGCGCCTACGCCTACGAGCGGATCCCGAAGAGCGAGGTCGAGGAACTGGTCCTGGAAGAGGTACCCGACGTCGACTACCACGACATCGGTGGCCTGGACCGGCAGATCGAGCAGATCCGCGACGCGGTGGAGCTGCCGTTCCTGCACGCCGACCTGTTCCGCGAGCACCAGTTGCGGCCACCCAAGGGCGTGCTGCTGTACGGCCCGCCCGGCTGCGGCAAGACGCTGATCGCCAAGGCGGTGGCCAACTCCCTGGCCAAGAAGATCGCCGAGAACCGCGGCGAGGAGCGCCGGTCCAGTTACTTCCTCAACATCAAGGGACCGGAGCTGCTCAACAAGTACGTCGGCGAGACCGAGCGGCACATCCGGTTGATCTTCCAGCGGGCCCGTGAGAAGGCCGGCGAGGGCACCCCGGTCATCGTGTTCTTCGACGAGATGGACTCGGTGTTCCGCACCCGGGGTTCGGGTGTCTCCTCCGACGTGGAGAACACCATCGTCCCGCAGCTGCTGTCGGAGATCGACGGCGTGGAGGGGCTGGAGAACGTCATCGTCATCGGCGCCTCCAACCGGGAAGACATGATCGACCCGGCGATCCTGCGGCCGGGCCGGCTCGACGTCAAGATCAAGATCGAGCGGCCGGACGCCGAGGCGGCCAAGGACATCTTCAGCAAGTACATCCTGACCGGGCTGCCGCTGTCCGCCGACGACGTGGCCGAGCACGGCGGCGACCTGAAGGCCACCGTCGCCGCGATGATCGAGGCGGTCGTCCTGCGGATGTACTCGGAGACCGAGGAGAACCGGTTCCTGGAGGTCACCTACGCCAACGGTGACAAGGAGGTCCTGTACTTCAAGGACTTCAACTCCGGCGCGATGATCCAGAACATCGTCGACCGGGCGAAGAAGATGGCCATCAAGGAGTTCCTGGCCTCCGGCCGCAAGGGCGTGCGGCTGCAGCACCTGCTGGACGCCTGCGTCGACGAGTTCCGGGAGAACGAGGACCTGCCCAACACCACCAACCCCGACGACTGGGCGCGGATCTCCGGCAAGAAGGGCGAGCGGATCGTGTACATCCGCACGCTCGTCTCCGGTGGCAAGGGCACCGAATCCGGCCGGTCGATCGAGACGGCGACCAACACCGGCCAGTACCTGTAGATCCGTTGTCGCGGTGGGTGGCGCGAATGGCGTCACCCACCGCTGCTATGTCGGCACTCCGAGACGGCCACAGCGGCCCCGCAACGGATAGGGTGTGCAAATGAGCGAGCGCAGCGAGCGAATCGGCTGGCTCAGTGCCGTGGAGCCCCATGTGTCCACGCAGCGCCGACCCGCCAAGACAACCGGAGTGGGCACATGAGCGTTCGGCGGGTCATGGGTACCGAGGTCGAGTACGGCATCTCGGTGCCGGGGCAGCCCGGCGCCAACCCGATGGTCACCTCGTCGCAGATCGTCAACGCCTACGGCGCCCGCCCGGAGCTCAACCGCGGCGGCCGGGCCCGATGGGACTACGAGGAGGAGTCGCCACTGCGCGACGCGCGCGGCTTCACCTACTCCGGCGCGCTCTACGACCCGTCGGAGGCCCTGGCCGACGAGGACCTCGGCCTGGCCAACGTGATACTGACCAACGGTGCCCGGCTCTATGTCGACCACGCCCACCCGGAGTACTCGACGCCGGAGGTCACCAACCCGCGTGACGTGGTGCTGTGGGACAAGGCCGGCGAGCGGGTGATGGCGGAGGCGGCCCGCCGCGCGGCGACCATCCCGGGCAGCGCGCCGATCCACCTGTACAAGAACAACACCGACAACAAGGGTGTCAGCTACGGCGCCCACGAGAACTACCTGATGAAGCGGCAGACGCCGTTCGCCGACATCGTGCAGTTCCTCACCCCGTTCTTCGTGACCCGCCAGATCGTCTGCGGTTCCGGCCGGGTCGGCATGGGGCAGGACGGCAGCCAGCCCGGCTTCCAGATCTCCCAGCGCGCCGACTTCTTCGAGGTCGAGGTCGGCCTGGAGACCACGCTGAAGCGCCCGATCATCAACACCCGGGACGAACCGCACGCCGACGCCGACAAGTACCGGCGGCTGCACGTCATCATCGGCGACGCGAACCTGTCGGAGATCTCCACGTACCTGAAGGTCGGCACCACCGCGCTGATCCTGGAGATGATCGAGGACAAGGCGCTCAGCGCCGACCTGGGCATCGCCGACCCGGTCGGCGAGCTCAAGCACGTCAGCCACGACCCGACGCTCAAGCACCGGATCAAGCTGCGCGACGGGCGCCGGCTGACCGCGCTGGACCTGCAGTGGGCGTTCTTCGAGCGGGCGCGGGCGTTCGTCGACCGGCGTGGCGGCGACGAGCAGACCGAGGACGTGCTCGGCCGTTGGGAGTCGGTGCTGGACCGGCTGGGCCGCGACCCGATGGAGTGCGCCGGCGAACTGGACTGGGTGGCCAAGCTGCGGCTGTTGGAGGGGTACCGGGAGCGGGAGAACCTCGGCTGGGCCTCCTCGAAGCTGCAACTGGTCGACCTGCAGTACTCGGACGTGCGGCCGGAGAAGGGGCTGTACCACCGGCTGGTCGCGCGCGGCTCGATGCAGACGCTGTTCGGGCCGGACGAGGTGCGCAGGGCGATGGTGGAGCCGCCGGAGGACACCCGGGCATACTTCCGCGGCCGGTGCCTGGCGCAGTACGCCTCCGAGGTGGTCGCCGCCAGCTGGGACTCGGTGATCTTCGACGTCGGTCGGGAGTCGCTGGTCCGGGTACCGATGATGGAGCCGCTGCGGGGCACCAGGTCGCACGTCGGGGCGCTGTTCGACCGCTGCCCGAGTGCCAAGGACCTGCTCGAAGCGATCACCTCCAACTGATTGTCGTACCGGCGAGGTAGGTTTTTCTCACCACGTTTTCCAGGAGGCAGGGATGGCTACCCGCGACACCGGCGGTCAGTCGCAGTCCGGCAAGTCCCGCAGGGACGAGGAGATCGACGACGGGCCCGCCCCTGAGGCGAACCCGGAGGTCGCCGAGCGGCATGAGAAGATCAGCGAGGATGTCGACGATCTGCTCGACGAGATCGACTCCGTGCTGGAGGAGAACGCCGAGGAGTTCGTGCGGGGGTATGTCCAGAAGGGCGGCGAGTAAGCCCTCAGCGGACATCCGCCCGCGTTGATCCTCCCGCGCCGGGGCGCGGGATAGTCTTTTCCAGCACCGGTCGAAGTTGGGCAACACACCGAAGGGGAGTTCGTGTCGGCGGGGTTTGAACCATCCGGGCGTCTACCGGCGGCATTCAGCATGCCGGGCGTCTCTTCGTTCACGGAGTTCCTCAGCCGCACCGCGCCGGAGCTGCTGCCCGGTCGCCGGCCGCTGCCGCCCGGCATGGCCACCGACCTCGCGCCGCACGCCACCACGATCGTCGCCATCACGTGCGTCGAGGGCGTGGTGATGGTCGGCGACCGGCGGGCGACGATGGGCAACCTCATCGCCAACCGGGACATCGAGAAGGTGCATGCCGCCGACGAGTACTCGCTGATCGGCATCGCCGGCACGGCCGGTGTCGGCCTGGAGCTGATGCGGCTGTACCAGGTGGAGCTGGAGCACTACGAAAAGATCGAGGGCACCATGCTCTCGTTGCACGGCAAGGCCAACCGGCTGGCCACCATGATCCGCAACAACCTGGGCGCCGCGATGCAGGGTCTTGCGGTCATCCCGCTTTTCGCCGGCTTCGACCTGGACGCCACCGACCCGGACAAGGCCGCGCGCATCTACAGCTTCGACGTGGCCGGCGGGATGTACGAGGAGGACGGGTACGACTCCATCGGGTCCGGTTCGCTGTTCGCCAAGTCCTCGCTCAAGAAGCGGTACCGTCCGGGGCTGACCCTCGACGAGGCGGTCACCCTCGGCATCGAGGCGTTGTACGACGCCGCCGACGACGACACCGCCACCGGTGGCCCCGACCTGATCCGCAAGATCTACCCCGTCGTGATGACCGCGACCGCGGAGGGCAACCGGCGGCTGACCGACGAGGAGGCGGCCGAGGTGACCGAGGCGGTCGTGGCGCGCCGGCGGGAGAACCCCGGCGGCTGAGCCGCCGCCGTTAGCCGTAACCGTTTGAGCAATCGAGGAGCCGACCGCCCGTGGCCATGCAGTTCTATGCCTCGCCTGAGCAGATCATGCGGGACCGCTCCGAGTACGCGCGCAAGGGCATCGCCCGGGGGCGCAGCGCGATCGTGCTCACCTACGAGCACGGCATCCTGTTCGTGGCCGAGAACATGACCGCCCTGCACAAGCTCAGCGAGATCTACGACCGGATCGGCTTCGCGGCGGTCGGCCGGTACAACGAGTTCGAGAACCTGCGCGGGCTGGGCATCCGGCTGGCCGACCTGCGCGGGTACTCCTACGACCGGCGCGACGTCACCGGCCGGGCGCTGGCCAACGCATACGCGCAGACCCTGGGTTCCATTTTCACGCAGGAACAGAAGCCGTTCGAGGTGGAGATCTGCGTGGCGCAGGTGGGCTTCACCGGCGACCAGGACGAGCTGTACCGCATCACCTACGACGGTTCGGTACAGGACGAGCCGGGCGTGGTGGTGATGGGCGGGCAGGCCGAGGCGATGTCGGGCGGGCTGCGCACCCAGCACCGGGCCGAGGCGTCGCTGACCGAGTCGCTGCACCTGGCGGTGAACGCGCTGGCCAGCGTCGGGGGAGAGGGCGGCCAGCCGCGCACGTTGACGTCCAGCCAGTTGGAGGTCGCGGTACTGGACCGGCGGCGCACCGGACGCACGTTCCGGCGCATCGTGGGGGCGGCGCTGATCGCGCTGCTGGAGACGCCGGCGACCACCACGGTCGAGCTGCCCGCCGACACCGACGCGGTGGTGACCGAGCCGCCGGCCGCCGAACCCGGCACGCCGGCGGAGGCGCCCACCGAAGCTCCCACGGAGGCACCGGAGGCCCCGCCGCCGGACGCCGAACCGGAGAGCTGACCGATCGCCACCGTCGAGGACTTCCGCGCGCTGCACCGCCGCAGTACCCCGCTGGTGCTGGCCAACGCCTGGGACGTGGCCAGCGCCCGGCTGATCGAGGACGCCGGGGCGGCGGCGGTCGCCACCACCAGCGCCGGGGCCGCCTGGAGTCTCGGCGCGCCGGACGGCAACCGGCTTGGTCGGGATCCGGCCGCCGGGCTGGTCGCGCGGATCGCCGCGGCGGTGCGGGTACCGGTCAGCGCGGACATCGAGAACGGGTACGCCGACACCGCGGACGGGGTGGCGCAGACCATCCGTGCCGTCGTGGCGGCCGGGGCGGTCGGGGTGAACCTCGAAGACGACGCGGGCGGGTCGCTGTACCCCGTCGAGGCCGCCGCCGGGCGGGTCGCCGCCGCGCGCGCCGCCGGGGTACCCGTGTTCCTCAACGCCCGCACCGACGTGTACCTGCGGGCGGTCGGCCCACCGGAGAGCCGGCTGGGGCACACGCTGCTGCGGGCCCGCGCCTACCTCGCTGCCGGCGCCGACGGCATCTTCGTCCCCGGCGTCACCGACCCGGACACCGTGTCGGCCCTCGTCGCCGGGATCGACGCGCCGGTGAACGTCCTCACCGGCCCGGGCGCGCCGAGCATCGCGGAGCTGGCCGCCGTGGGCGTGGCCCGGATCAGCGTCGGCTCCAAGCTGGTCCTGCGCGCGTACGCCGCTGCCCGCAAGGCGGCCGAGGAGCTGTTCGGGGCGGGCACCTACGGTGGTCTGGCCGGTGGGCTGGACTACGCGGCGGTCAACGCATTGCTGGCTCGCAACAGGTGACAAACTCGTCGGTAGCCCACCCGCGCGTGATGTGCCCCTCCGGGCTTGCGACGGCTAGGGTCGATGCATGGACCGGCGCATCTTCGGCCTAGAGACCGAGTACGGAGTCACCTGTACCTACCGCGGGCAACGGCGACTGTCCCCGGACGAGGTGGCCCGCTACCTCTTCCGCCGGGTGGTGTCGTGGGGGCGCTCCAGCAACGTGTTCCTGCGCAACGGCGCCCGGCTGTACCTCGACGTCGGTTCCCACCCGGAGTACGCGACGCCGGAATGCGACGCGGTGACCGATCTGGTGGTGCACGACCGGGCCGGCGAGCGGATCCTGGAGGGGCTGCTGGTCGACGCCGAGAAGCGGCTGCACGACGAGGGCATCGCCGGCGAGATCTACCTGTTCAAGAACAACACCGATTCGGCCGGCAACTCCTACGGCTGCCACGAGAACTACCTGGTGTCCCGGCACGGCGAGTTCGGCCGGCTGGCCGACGTGCTGATCCCGTTCCTGGTGACCCGGCAGCTGATCTGCGGGGCCGGCAAGGTGCTGCAGACTCCGCGTGGCGCGGTCTTCTGCCTGTCCCAGCGGGCCGAGCACATCTGGGAAGGCGTGTCCAGCGCGACGACCCGGTCGCGCCCGATCATCAACACGCGGGACGAGCCGCACGCCGACGCGGAACGGTACCGCCGGCTGCACGTCATCGTCGGCGACTCGAACATGAACGAGGTCACCACGTTGCTCAAGGTCGGCAGCGCGGACATCGTGCTGCGGATGATCGAGGCCGGCGTGGTGATGCGCGACCTGACGCTGGAGAACCCGATCCGGGCCATCCGCGAGGTGTCCCACGACATCACCGGGCGGCGCAAGGTACGGCTGGCCAACGGCAAGGAGGCCAGCGCGCTGGAGATCCAGCAGGAGTACTTCTCCAAGGCCGCCGACTTCGTCGACCGTCGGGGCGGGGACGCCACGGCCAAGCGGGTCGTGGAGCTGTGGGGCCGGGTACTGCACGCCGTCGAGACCGCCGACCTGCGGTCGGTCGACCGGGAGATCGACTGGATCACCAAGCTGCGCGTGATCGAGGCGTACCAGCGCAAGAACGACCTGCCGCTGGCGCACCCGCGGGTCGCCCAGATGGACCTCGCATACCACGACCTGCGCCGCAACCGTGGCCTGTACGCGCTGCTGGAACGGCGCGGCCAGGTCGACCGGGTGGCGACCGACGTGGAGATCTTCGAGGCCAAGGAGACCCCGCCGCAGACCACCCGGGCCCGGCTGCGCGGCGAGTTCATCCGCCACGCGCAGGAGAAGCGGCGCGACTTCACCGTCGACTGGGTGCACCTGAAGCTCAACGACCAGGCGCAGCGCACCGTGCTGTGCAAGGACCCGTTCCGCGCCTACGACGAGCGGGTCGACCGGCTGATCGCCAGCATGTGAGTCATACCTGGAACCGGACCACGACCTGTTGTAGTTCGCCGGCCATCCGGGCCACCTCGTCGGCGGTCCGGCGGGACTCGTTGACGCCTTCCGTGGTCAGGTCGGCCGCGGTGGCCACGCCGGTGATGTTCTCCGCGATCTGGCTGGACCCGGTGGCCGCCTCGGTGATGCTGCGGCTGATCTCCGACGTGGTGGAGGTCTGTTCCTCGACCGCTGAGGCGATCATCGTCGAGTATCCGTTGATCTTCTCGATGACCTCGACGATCTGCCCGATCGCCTCAACCGCGGCCTCGGCGTCGGACTGGATCGCCTGTACCCGTTGGGAGATGTCGCCGGTCGCCTTGGCCGTCTCCTGGGCCAGGTCCTTGACCTCGCTGGCGACCACGGCGAAGCCCTTTCCGGCGTCCCCGGCCCGGGCGGCCTCGATGGTGGCGTTGAGGGCCAGCAGGTTGGTCTGCTCCGCGATCGACGTGATCAGGCTGATCACGTTGCCGATCTCGCTGCTGGACGCGCCGAGCTGGGTCACTGTCGAGTTGACCGACTCGACGATCCCGACGGCCTGGTTGGCGACCTGAGCGGCCTCGCTCGCGTTCGTGGCGATCTCCCGGATCGAGGCGCTCATCTGTTCGGTACCGGCGGCGACCGTCTGGACGTTGCGCGACACCTGATCCGCCGCGGCCGACACGGTGGCCGCCTGGGCGTTGGTCTCGTCGGCCGACGACGCGATCTGCTGGGTGCTGCCGGAGAGTTCCTCGGCGACGGCCGCGAGGCTCTGGCTGCTCCCGGCGACCACCCCGATCGACTCGCGCAGCTGCGCCGTCGCCTGGTCCAGGGCGCTGGCCATCCGGCCGATCTCGTCGCGGCTGCGTACCCCGGCCGACCGGGTCAGGTCGCCCTGGCCGAGCGCCTCGGCGACGTGCCCGACACGGCGCACGGCGGCCACCACGAGCTGGGACTGGACCAGTCCCAACCCGGTGGCGAGAGCCACGCCTAGTACCAGCACCGCGATCAGGGCCAGCCGGGCCGTGGACGCGGTGTGTCCGGCCTGCGCCTGCGCCGTGTGGGCAGCGGTGGACTCGGCGGTGACCAGGTTGGCCAGCGCAAGGTTGATCCTCGCGAAGGTCGGCGCGCCCTCCTGGTCGCGCACCCGGCCGAAGGTGACCCGGTCGCCGTGGCGTACCGCCGGGATCAGCTTGTTGTCGCGGATCTGCCGGTAGGCGGTCATCGACTGGCGCAGCTGTTCGAGGTCGGCGTTGCCGGCCGGTACCGTCGTGGCGTACTGGGCCAGCGACGCGTCGAATGCCGAGTCGTCCGCGGCGACCTTGCCGAGGAACTTCTCGGCCGTCGCCGGGTCGGCGGAGGCGCCGGCGTTGAGCACGTCGATGCGCATGTTCAGCGCGCTGGACTGCATCGTGTCCAGTTCGACGACCGGTACCAGGTTGTCGGCGTACATGTGCACGGTGTCGCGCTGCATGCTGGACATGCCGGTGACCGCGGTGATGCCGATGCCGAGCGCGACGAGGGCGGCGACGCCGATCACCATGAGGAACTTGGCCGCCATGGGCAGGTTGGCCAGCAAGCTCCGGGCGCCGGTCTGGGAACGCGCGGCGTGCTGGCCGTGCGCGGAAGCCTGTGCCATGCGCCGACTATATGGTCTTTTGCCATTCAACCGGGTAAAACCGGCTACGTCAGACGATTATCCGCGCGGGGTACCGGCGTAGGCTGGGCGTCGCCATGGCCGACGACCGCATGCCCGACAACCCCGACGCGACGGCGTACGGCCGTCGCCAGGCCCGCGAGGCGTGGCTGGTCCGGCGCCGCCGCAAGATCAGGGAGGAGATCGAGCGCAACCGGCGCGGCGAGTACAAGGTGCCGACGTGGGTACTGGCGCTGATCCTCGTGGTGTTCGTCGTCGCCTGGGTCTCACTGATCATCTTCAGCTGAACTGCCCCGTCCGCCCGCTCCCTCAACTGAGCGCGACGGCGTGCCGGCCGGCCGCCGCGGCGGCGAGGAAGTACGCGTGGTCGGCGTCCAGGTCGCGGCCCATCGTCGACAGCTTGACCGGCAGCGCGCGCAGCGCCGCGTCCAGGCCGTCGGTCGGCACCCGGACCAGCCGGTGCCGCCTGGCCAGTGGTGCCAGCGCGGCGTCGACGTCGGCGGCCAGCCGGTCCGGCAGGCCCGCCGGGATCACCAGGTCGGCCCGGGCCAGCGCCACCTGGCCGTAGGCGGTCAGGCTGTGGTGCGACACGCCGCGGTGCCGTGGGCGCGGGTCGACCGCGGAGATGCGCAGCGAGCCCACCGGGCGGCCGCCGAGGACGGCCGCGGCGTTGACCGCCTCACCGGCCGCGACCCCGGAGAAACCCCAGGGGGTACCGGTGCCCAGGTTGCCCGGTCCCTGCGTCACCACGGCGATGTCGGCGCGCAGCACGTGCCGGGCCGCGAGCAGTCCACTGTGGACGGTGGCCGCCTCCAGGTCGCCGCCGAACGCCTGTCCCACGGTCACCACGCCGGCCAGGTGCCCGGCCAGCCCGTCGAGGGTACGGGAGAACCACGCCGGCAGTGCCGCGCCGTCGGTCATCACGTAGGCGACCCGGGCCCCGGGTGCGTCCGCGCGTACCCCGGCCACGATCGCCGGCAGCGCCGAGTGCAGGTCGGCGGTCACCACCGGCATCCCGCCCACATCCTCCACTGTGGACAGTAGGGCGTGGTGCGGCGAGGCGGGTTCGTCCACGCTCAACGTGACCGCCTGCAACGGCGTGTACCGCGCCTTGACCGCGTGCCCGTCGGCGCGGCTGGCCGGTCCGGGCGGGTCGGGGGGCAGCCGGTCGGGCAGCGCCACCACCATCGCGTAGCCGCCGGTACCGAGTCCGAGTTCGAGCGCGCCGACGTTGAGCAGGACCCGGTCGCCGGGCTCCGGCTCGCCGACCAGCGCCGGGTACGCCAGTGCCGGTACCGTGCGTCCGGCCACGGTCACGTCCAGTTCCACCGCACCGTGCCAGCGCCGCCGCAGCCCGGTCACGGTGCCGTCGCGCCACCGGATCATCCCTGTACCCACGCCGCCACGCTACCTGGAGCACAGTCACCGGCCGCGCGCGGTGATAGCGTCGGAAAACGTGTCCCGGACCCGCACCGAGCGCCTGGTCAACCTCGTCATCTGCCTGTTGTCGACGCGCCGCTTCCTCACCGCGTCGCAGATCGCGGCGACCGTGCCCGGCTACGAGCACGACGCCGACGACCCGAAGGACCACGAGGCGTTCCAGCGCAAGTTCGAGCGCGACAAGGCCGAGCTGCGTGAGCTGGGGGTACCGCTGGAGACGGGTACCTCCAGCATCCTCGACGCGGAGCCCGGGTACCGCATCGCCCGCCGCGACTACGCCCTGCCGGACATTCCGCTGGCACCCGACGAGGCGGCCGCGGTCGGCATCGCGGCCCGGCTGTGGCACCACGCCGGGTTGGCGGCGGCGGCGTCGTCCGGCCTGACCAAGCTGCGCGCCGCGGGCATCGACGTGGACCCGCACGCCACCCTCGGCGTGGAACCGGTGGTGACGGTGGATCCGGCGTTCGAGCCGATGGCCGGCGCGGTACGGGACCGGTGCGCGGTGACCTTCGACTACCGCACGCCCGAGGACGACGCGGCCGGCACCCGCCGGTTGCAGCCGTGGGGCGTGGTGTGCTGGCGGGGCCGCTGGTACGTGGTGGGCTACGACCTGGACCGGCGGGCGGAGCGGTGCTTCCGGCTGTCCCGGATCGTCAGCCAGGTCCGGCGCACCGGCCGTCCGGGCGCCTACCGGCCGCCGGAGGGCATCGACCTGATCCGGTACGTGGCGCACTGGTCCGGGCAGCCGGTCGAGCGCACCGGCCGGGCGACGCTCCTGGTGCAGCACGGCCGGGCGGCCGGGGTACGGCGCTGGGCCGAGGAGGTCACCCCGGGGCCGGACGGCGACCGGGTGGTGCTGCGGTTCGCCGAGTCCGGGTGGTTCGCAGCCTGGCTGGTCGGCTACGGGTCCGACGTGGTGGTGCTGGATCCGCCGGAGGTACGCGACGAGGTGGTCGCCCGGCTGCGCGAGCTGGCCGAGGTGCACCGGGCACCGGCTGCCGGTACCGGTGCGGCGCCGGCCGCTCCCGCCGGGGTGACCTGATGCCGCCCGCGGCCTCGGCCGACCGGCTGGGCCGGCTGCTCAACCTCGTGCCGTACCTGCTCGCCCGGCCCGGTATCCGGATCGTCGAGGCGGCCGACGACCTGGGCGTCACCGAACGGCAGCTGCGCGAGGACCTGGAGCTGCTGTGGGTGTGCGGGTTGCCCGGGTACGGGCCGGGCGACCTGATCGACATGGCGCTGGACGGCGACCGGGTGACGATCACCTACGACGCCGGGATCGACCGGCCGCTGCGGCTCACCCCGGACGAGGCGCTGGCGCTCGTCGTCGCGCTGCGGATGCTCGCCGAGACACCGGGTACCGCCAACCGCGACGCCGTCGAGCGGGCGCTCGCCAAGATCGAGTCGGCGGCCGGCGCGCTGGCCGAGGCCGCGCCGGTGGCGGTACAGCTGCCCGGCAACGCCGACCGGCTGGCCACCATCCGCGGCGCGGTGGAACGGCGCAGGGCGCTGCACATCACCTACTACGCGGCCACCCGCGACGAGACCACCGAGCGGGTCGTCGACCCGATGCGGGTACTGGTCGCCGAGGGACATGCGTACCTGGAGGCGTGGTGCCGACGGGCCGAGGCGGTACGGCTGTTCCGGGTGGACCGCATCGACGGCATGACCGAACTGGACGAACCGTCCGCGCCGCCGCCGCAGGCCCAGCCCAGTGACCTCAGCGAAGGGGTGTTCCTGCCCACCCCGGACTATCCGCTGATCACCCTGCGGGTCGGCCGGGGCGGCCGGTGGATCACCGAGTACTACCCGTGCGAGGAGGTCGTCGAGGAGTCGCCGGACCACTGGCTGGTCTCCATGCGCGCCGCCGACCTGGGCTGGGCGCGCCGGCTGGTCCTGGGACTCGGGCCGGAGGTGACCGTGGTGTCCCCGCCGTCGCTGGCCGAGGCGGTGTGGGACCAGGCACAGGTGGCGCTCGCGGCCTACGGCGTGGAACTCGACTGAGCCGTCTCGCGGTGAGCCGGTCCTCGCGGGAGGAGCGGCGTCCCGCCGCACTATTCTTGTCTGTCATGTGGTGGTGGGTGGCGCTGGGCATCGTCGGCGTCGAGCTGCTGGTGCTGGTACTCCTGGCGCTGTCGGTCCTGCTCCGGCTGGTTGACCTGGCCCGGGCGGCGGGCCGCACGCAGCAGCGGATGCGCAAGGCGCAGGCGCTGCAGGCGTCACTCGGGCACCTGCAGGAACACCTGGAGGAGTTGGCCGAGCAGGCGGCCGGGGTACAGCAACGGCTGGACGCGGGCCGCACCCGGCCACCGTTGGCCGGGAAAGGTTGACGAACCCGCCCAGCGCGGGCAAGACTTGCGCGGCGCGGGCGGCCGGGTCCGTTGCCGTGCACGTACGATGGGTCTCGTCCCCGGGCGAGACAGTGAGGTGGCCTCCGATGGGTTTTGTCCGACCCTGGCACATCGCCGTCCTGGTGGTGGTGCTGATCCTGCTGTTCGGCGCGAAGCGTCTGCCCGACGCCGCCCGCTCGCTCGGGCGGTCGATGCGCATCCTCAAGGCCGAGACCAAGGGCCTGGCCGAGGACGATGTCGCCGGCAAGGCCGAGGCGCCGTCCGGCCGCCAGCCGCTGGAAGGCCAGGTAACCCCGCCACCGCCGCCGGTCACCGACCCGGTCGAGCGGGTCCGCGACAAATAGCCGGGCACCGCCGATGAAGATGCTGCCTCGTCGGCGGGGTCGGTCCCAGTTCCAGCGGGCCGCCGACGGCTCGATGACCCTGCTGGAGCACCTGCAGGAGCTGCGTAGCCGGCTGTTCAAGTCGTCGCTGGCCGTGCTCGCCGGGATGATCGTCGGTTGGTTCTTCTCCGGCTGGGTGCTCAACTTCATCACCCAGCCGTACTGCAGCTACATGAGCAGCCGCGGCAAGCCCGCGCTCGGCCAGCCCGGCCAATGCAACCTGCTGCAGACGGGCCTGACGGACGTCTTCACGCTCAAGCTGCAACTGGCCCTGTGGATCGGGCTGGTCCTCGCCGGGCCGCTCTGGCTTTACCAGCTCTGGGCGTTCGTCGCACCCGGCCTGCACAAGAACGAGCGCCGCTGGGCATACTGGTTCGCCGGCATCGCCGCACCGCTGTTCGCGGTCGGCGCGGTACTCGCCTACCTGGTCGTCGCCAAGGGCCTGGCGTTCCTGCTTCAGTTCACCCCGTCGAACGTGACGACCGCGCTGGAGGTCAGCGGATACGTCAAGTTCATCACGAACTTCATGCTGCTGTTCGGCGTCGCGTTCGAGTTCCCGCTGGTCGTCGTGCTGTTCAACCTCGCCGGCATCGCCAGCGCCCGGCGCCTGCTCGGCTGGTGGCGGATCGCCGTCTTCGTGTTCTTCCTGTTCTCCGCGATCACCGTGCCGACCGCCGACCCGTTCGGCATGTCGATGATGGGTCTCGCGCTCAGCTCGCTGTACTTCGGCGCGGTGCTGTTCGCCTACTTCAACGACCGGCGGCGGGCCCGCGCCCAGCGTGCCGAGTTCGGTGACATCGGTGACGACGACATCTCCCCGCTGGAGTTCGACGTCGACCCGGTCGAGGCGGGACCGCCGGTCGACCGGATCGAGCCGGTCGCGCCGCCGCGGGCGCTGGACCGCCGCTACGACGACATGACCTAGGCGGCCGCCATGCCGACCGGGCCGGTGGCCGTTCTCGTCAACCCGACCGCCGGGCGCGGCCGGCACCGTGGCCTGCTGCCCGCGGTACTGCAGGCGCTCGCCGCAAGCGGCCGGGCGGTCGAGGTGGTCGCCGCGGACACCGGTACCGCCGCGCCCGCGGCCTGCCGGGCGGCGCTCGACGCCGGGGCCGGTGCGCTGGTCGCGGTCGGCGGCGACGGTACCGTGCACCTCGCCCTGCAGGCGGTCGCCGGTACCCCGGTGCCGTTCGGGATCGTACCGGCCGGTACCGGCAACGACATCGCCACCAACCTCGGCCTGCCGACCGGTGCGCTGGCCGCCGCCGAAGCGGTCGCCGAGGCGCTGCGAACCGGGCGCACCCGCGCGGTCGACCTGGGCCGGGTGGCGCTGTCCGGCGGGACGCAGCGCTGGTTCGCCGGGGTGCTCGGTGCCGGGTTCGACGCGATCGTCAACGAGCGGGCCAACGGGATGCGGTACCCGCGCGGGCCGCGCCGGTACGACGTGGCGATCTTCAACGAGCTGCTGCGGTTACGGCCGCGCACCTACCAGCTCGGGCTCGACGGTGCCGGTACCAGTGTCGACGCGGTACTCGTCGCGATCGCCAACACCGCCTGCTACGGCGGCGGGTTCCGGATCGCCCCGGACGCCGACCCGACCGACGGGCTGCTGGACATCGTGGTCGGTGGCCGGTTCACCCGGGCCGGCCTGGTTCGGATCCTGCCCCGGGTGCGGCGCGGTACCCACATCGGGCACGTGCTGGTCACCGCGCACCGGGCCCGGACGGTTACCGTGGACGCGCCCGGCATCACCGCCTACGCCGACGGGGAGCGGATCGGGCCGCTGCCGCTGACCGCCACCTGCGTACCCGGCGCGCTGACCCTGCTGTGCTGACCGTTCGGGGAGCGGCGCCGCACGGCACCGCTCCCCGAACGCGTGCGGTCACTTGCTTTCGGCCGCCTTGGACTCGATGGTCTTCGGGCCGGATCCGGACCTGATGTCGATCTTCCTCGGCGGTACCACGGGCTTGGTCACGTTCTTCACCCGTACCCGCAGCAGACCGCGGTCGGCCTCCGCCTCCACCTGCTCGGCGGTGATCCCGTCGGGGAGCTGGAAGGTGCGCCGGAACGCGCCGTAGCGCATCTCCCGGACCAGTACCTTGCCCTTCGTGTCCTCGCGGGTGTCGCGGCGCTCGCCGCTGATCGTCAGCCGGCCCTCCGCCACCTCGATGTCGATGTCGTTGATGTCCACGCCGGGCAGCTCCAGCGTGATCACCACGTCGCCGCCCTCGGTCGCCATCTCCACGGCCGGCACGTACTGGTACGAGGCGGCACCGAAGCTGCGCCGCACCAGGTCGTCGAACTCGTCGTCCAGGCGCGCCAGCGCCGTGAAGGGGTCCCATCGCATCAATGGCATCGTGACGTCACCTCCGTCAAACCCGCCCGGCGCCCTGCCGGGCCACCAACGGTGAGGTTAGCACTCTCGGCTGGAGAGTGCCAGCACCGCGGGGTTCATCCACGCAGCAGGGACAGCACCGCCGACAGGCCGTTCTCCGCGCCCGGCGGGGCGGCCGGCAGGACGTAGGCGCGGCAGCCGGCGAGTACCGCGGCGGCGTCGGTCGGGGTGTCGCCGACCATCAGCGCGTGCTGCGGTTCGGCGCCGATCGCGGCGCACGCGGCGACGAACGCCGCCGGGTCGGGCTTGCAGTAGCCGAGCTCGTAGGACAGCACGTAGGCGTCGATGTACCCGGCGAAGCCCAGCGCCTCGGCCAGCGGCCGGATGTCGAAGCCGATGTTGCTGACCACCGCGACGGGTACCCCGCGGGCGTGCAGCTCGGCCAGGATCGCGCGGGTGTCCCGGTAGGCCAGCCAGCCGTCCGGGCACAGCAGCCGCTCGTAGAGCGCCTCGGGCAGCCCGTCCACGCCGGACGGCACCGTCTCGGCGAGGCCGACGTAGGCGGCCCGGTGGGCGTGCTGGTACAGGTCCCGCTCGGCGTAGACCTCGGCCAGGTGCGGCGGTACCCGGCGCGGTGGCGGGCCGCCCGCGCGCCCGGCGGTGACCAGCCGGTCGGCCAGCGCGGTGGCCTCGGCCCGGTCCAGGTGCCGGCCACAGGCCGCGGCCGCCGCCCGTACCCACTGCACCGGGTCCTCGACCTGGGCCAGGGTTCCGTGGAAGTCGAACAGGACCGCCGAGGGCGGCGTCGTACCCGGCGGTCCGTCTTGTTCCACGGTTGGCACGATAACCGACCGGTACCGGCGGTCGCGGCGGGTGCCTGCGCCGTGCCCGGCCGGCACGAGGTGTTGCACCGGATGGCCTAGCCTTGAGGCATGACCAGCCCCGCCGAGCGGTACGACCTGGCCCGCCGGCGGAGTGCCGCGGCCGCCCGGTCGCCCGCGCTGGCCGACTTCGCCGACGACCTGGGCTTCGACCTGGACCCGTTCCAGCGCGACGCGTGCGAGGCGCTGGAACGCGGCAGCGGGGTGCTGGTGTGCGCGCCGACCGGCGCCGGCAAGACCGTCGTCGGCGAGTTCGCCGTGCACCTGGCGCTCGCGCAGGGCCGCAAGTGCTTCTACACCACGCCGATCAAGGCGCTGTCCAACCAGAAGTTCCACGACCTGGTGCGCCGCTACGGCGCCGCGCGGGTCGGCCTGCTGACCGGCGACAACTCGATCAACGGTGACGCGGCGGTGGTGGTGATGACCACCGAGGTGCTGCGCAACATGCTCTACGCCGGCTCGGACACGCTTTCCGGGCTGTCCTACGTGGTCATGGACGAGGTGCACTACCTGGCTGACCGGTTCCGCGGCGCGGTCTGGGAAGAGGTGATCATCCATCTGCCCGCGTCGGTCACCCTGGTCTCGCTGTCGGCCACCGTGTCCAACGCCGAGGAGTTCGCCGACTGGCTGGTCACCGTCCGCGGGCACACCGAGGTGGTGGTCAGCGAGCACCGGCCGGTACCGCTGTGGCAGCACATGCTGGTCGGCAAGCGGATGTTCGACCTGTTCCACGACGCCGAGGCGGCGCAGAAGCACGACGTGCATCCGGAGCTGCTGCGCTACACCCGGGAGCTGGCGCGGCGCATCGACGGCGACCCGCGCCGCGGGCGCAGCCGGCGCGGCCCGGTCGCATACCGTTCCGACGTCGTCGACCGGCTCGACCGCGAGGGCCTGCTGCCGGCGATCCTGTTCATCTTCAGCCGGGCCGGCTGCGACGCCGCGGTGCAGCAGTGCCTGCAGGCCGGGCTGCGGCTGACCACGCCGGACGAGCGGGCCGAGATCCGGGCGATCGCCGAGTCGCGCACCGCCGACATGCCGGCCGAGGACCTCAACGTGCTCGGCTACTGGGAGTGGCTGGACGGCCTGGAGCGGGGCCTCGCCGCGCACCACGCCGGGATGCTGCCGGCGTTCAAGGAGATCGTCGAGGAGCTGTTCGTCCGCGGCCTGGTCAAGGCGGTGTTCGCCACCGAGACGCTGGCGCTGGGTATCAACATGCCGGCCCGCTGCGTGGTGCTGGAGCGGCTGGTCAAGTTCAACGGCGAGCAGCACGTCGACCTGACGCCGGGGGAGTACACCCAGCTGACCGGCCGGGCCGGCCGGCGCGGTATCGACGTCGAGGGGCACGCGGTCGTGGTGTGGAGCCCCGAGGTCGACCCGCGGCACGTCGCCGGGCTCGCCTCGACCCGTACCTATCCGCTGCGGTCCAGCTTCCGGCCGTCGTACAACATGGCGGTCAACCTTGTCGGCACCGTCGGCGGCGCGGCGGCGCGGGAGCTGCTGGAGTCCTCGTTCGCGCAGTTCCAGGCCGACCGCTCGGTGGTGGGGCTGGCCCGGCAGGTGCAGCGCAACACCGAGACGATGCACGCCTACGCCGCCGAGATGGAGTGCGAGCTGGGCGACTTCGCGGAGTACTTCGAGATCCGCCGGACCATCACCGAGCGGGAGAAGGCGCAGGCGAGGCAGAGCGCGGCCGCGCGCAAGGCGGCCGCGGCCGCCTCGATCGAACGGCTGAAGGTCGGCGACGTGATCCGGGTACCGCACGGGCGGCGGGCCGGGCTCGCGGTGATCCTCGATCCGGGTACCAGCGCGTTCGGCGAACCGCGACCGCTGGTGCTCACCGAGGACCGGTGGGCCGGCCGGGTGTCCGCCGGCGAGTTCGCCGGTCCGGTCGAGCCGCTCGGCCGGGTCCGGGTACCGAGGCATTTCAACCACCGCTCGCCGGCCGAGCGGCGCGACCTGGCCGCGTCGCTGCGGGCGGCCGGGGTGGACGCGCGGGCCGGGCGGCGCGGACCCCGCCGGGCCGATGGCGAGGACACGGAGCTGGCCCGGCTGCGCCACCAGCTGCGGGCACACCCGTGCCACGCCTGCCCGGACCGCGAGGAGCACGCCCGCTGGGCCGAGCGCCGGCACCGGCTGCTGCGCGACACCGAGGTGCTGCGCGGCAAGGTCGAGGGGCGCACCGGCTCGCTGGCCCGCACCTTCGACCGGGTCTGCGACCTGTTGGGTGGCCGCGGGTACCTGGCCGGCGATCGGGTCACCGAGCCCGGCCGGATGCTCGCCCGGATCTGGACCGAGGCCGACCTGCTGGTGGCCGAGTGCGTGCGCGGCGGCGTGTTCGAACAGCTGAACCCGGCGGAGCTGGCGGCGGTGCTGTCGGTGGTGGTCTACGAGGCGCGGCGGGAGGGCGACGAGCGGATCACCCTGCCGCGCGGCCCGGTGACCGACGCGGTGGAACGGATCCTCGCCACCTGGTCGGCGCTGGAGGCCGACGAGGCGGACCGCGGGCTGGAGCTGACCCGGGAGCCGGACACCGGCTTCGTCTGGCCGATCTACCGGTGGGCCCGCGGCGAGCCGCTGTCCAAGGTGCTGGCCAGTGCCGAGGGGCTGGACGGCGACCTGCCGGCCGGGGATTTCGTCCGGTGGGCGCGGCAGGTGGTCGACCTGCTCGGCCAGCTCGCCGAGGCGGTCGGCCCGGCGTCGCCGGTCCGGGAGAACGCGCGGGCCGCGATGGCCGCGATCAACCGGGGGGTACTGGCGTACACCGCGATCAGTTGACCCCGCAGACCGTGTCGACCAGGCGCTTGGTCGGGCCGGCGAGGTTCCACTTCTCGGCCAGGTCCAGCAGCCGGTCCGGGTCGACCGGTTCGGCGGGGAGGGTACCGGTCAGCGGCGGCATCCCGATGTCGCGGGCGACCCGGACGACGGTCGGCGCCACGGCGAGGTACTCGATGGCGGCGGCGAGCTTGGCACGCAGCCCGGGGGCGAAGCCGGCGGTGCTGTCCTCGGTCGCGGCGAGGATGCCGGCCAGGTCGCCGTACCGGTCGACGAGGCGCGCGGCGGTCTTCTCGCCGATGCCCGCCACGCCGGGCAGGCCGTCGCTCGGGTCGCCACGCAGCGCGGCGAAGTCGGCGTACCCGGCGGCCGGTACGCCGTACTTGGCCCGTACCCCGGCGTCGTCGAACACCTCCAGCCTGGCCACGCCGCGGCCGCAGTACAGCAGCCGTACCGGCTTGGCGTCGTCGACGAGCTGGAACAGGTCCCGGTCGCCGGAGGCCACCTCGACCGGCCCGGGTTCGCGGGTCGCCAGGGTGCCGAGCACGTCGTCGGCCTCGTACCCGGCCGCGCCGACCGCCGGGATGCCGAGCGCGGCGAGCAGGTCGAGGATGATCGGGATCTGCGGTACCAGACCGTCGGGTACCACCTCCCCGGTACCGCCGCCGGGCGCCAGCCGGTGCGCCTTGTAGGACGGTAGCAGCGCCACCCGCCAGGCCGGTCGCCAGTCCGCGTCCAGCGCGCAGATCACCCGGTCCGGCCGGCGTACCCGGATCAGCGTGGCGAGCATGTCGAGGAACCCGCGCACGGCGTTGACCGGGGTACCGTCGGCAGCGCGCGCGGCCGACTCCGGTATCCCGAAGTAGGCGCGGAAGTACAGGCTCGGCGCGTCGACGAGCAGCAGGGGTCGGTCCACGGGAGTAAGCGTCCCACGCGCCACCCAAACGAACGTTAAGCTGGACCGGTGACCGTCGAGCGCATCCTCCCCACTCCGGAGGCCTCCGACCTGCTGGCCCTCGTGTGCGACATCGCCGACCGCGAGCTCGCGCCCCGGGCCGCCGACTTCGAGGCGCGCGGGGAGTTCCCCCGCGAGCTGCTGCGCCTGCTGGGCCGCGCCGGCCTGTTCGGGCTGCCCTATGACGAGGAGTACGGCGGCGGAGGCCAGCCGTACGAGGTGTACCTGCAGGTCCTCGAGGAGATCGCGGCGCGCTGGCTGGCCGCCGCGGAGGCGATCAGCGTGCACACCCTGTCCTGCTACCCGGTCGCCGCGCACGGCACCGACGCGCAGCGCAAGCGGCTGCTGCCGGACATGCTGGGCGGCGAGCTGCTCGGCGCCTACTGCCTGTCCGAGCCGGCCGGTGGCTCCGACGCGGGTGCGATGACCACGCGGGCGCAGCGTGACGGCGACGGGTACGTGGTCACCGGTACCAAGGCATGGATCACCCATGCGCACCACGCGGACTTCTTCAACGTGTTCTGCCGCACCGGCGGTCCCGGCCCCCGGGGCATCTCGTGCCTGCTCGCCGACGCCGGTACCCCCGGCATCGTGCCGCAGGCCGCGGAGCGCACGATGGCGTTGCGGGCCTCGCCCATCGCGCAGGTCGCCTTCGACGGCGCCCGCATCCCCGCGGACCGGCTGATCGGCGAGGAGGGCGCCGGGTTCCGCATCGCCATGCAGGCGCTGGACGCCGGCCGGCTGGGCATCGCGGCGTGC
>Ga0066709_100000227_pt1 | contig 26144 bp, 24 predicted proteins | sample GraSoiAngelo_158_FD_79665 | JGI IMG/M metagenome (GOLD analysis project Ga0066709, IMG submission 79665) | Grasslands soil microbial communities from the Angelo Coastal Reserve, California, USA - 14_1009_16_30cm | ecosystem: Environmental > Terrestrial > Soil > Grasslands | place: USA...
ACGCCGATCGTCAGCCCCTGAGCGCTGGGCGCCCCGCTAGCGGCCGAGATCGGGCCTAGAAATCCTTCTCGGGCAGGGGCGGGAAGAAGAGCGTGCCGGGCGGGCCCGGTCGGAAGGGGCCGTCGCTGCGCGCATGACCAATGCGCGAACCCAGGGGGGGCAGGTCCTCCGCCGATCGCACGCCCTGGGAGGCGAGCCGGCTCGCCACCGCGGCGCGCCGGTCGGAGGGAATGGTCGCCCGCCCGGCGTATGGGCCATAGATCATCTGCGCGTTCCAGCGTACCGCTCGCGCGCTGTCGGGATGGAAGTTGAGGGCGAAGGCGCGCGACACGTAGGCACCGCCGGCCAGGCCGGAGGCGAGGAGGGCCGCGGCCGCCCCCCGTAGGACGGCGCCGCCCCGCCACAGCGTCCCCAGCGCGCTGACATAGAAGAGCGCCGCGAAGGCCACCGGGAAGAAGAGCATGTCGTCGCGCCGGAACGTGAGGGCCGGAGCGCAGGCGAGCAGGGCGGCGGCGAGGAACGCGAGGGGCAGCCGCACCTCGGCGGGCCGCCGCCGCCCCAACAGCAAGACGAGCGCGACGAGCACGGCCGGCGCGGCGGTCCAGGTCCAGGACAAGGCGCGGCTCGCGGCATCGAAGGACTCGGGACCGACCAGGTTCAGCGTCCGCCCGGCGGCGACGAGGAAGCTTCTCGCGTCGGCACCGGGCGGGGCCGCCTCGGGCACCACGCGCAGCCGGTACGCGAAGAGTCCCGCGGAGACGGGAACCAGGATGGCGGCGAAGGCGGCAAGCCACCGACGGCGCGGGCGGTCCGCGGCGAGCCCGGCGAGGAGAAGCAGGACCGGGACCAGGGCCAGGCCGTCTTCGCGCACGAGCACGGCGGCGGCGAAGGCCAGCAGCGACGCGGCCAGCCAGGGCCACGACCACCGACCGAGCCCGGCGAGCACGGCGAGCAGCGCCGCGTCGAAGAGCAGTCCTTGCAGGAGATGGTTCCCGTCGGTGAGCCAGACGTAGTGGTAGACGCTGTACCGCGAGCAGAGCATCAACGATCCGGCGGCGACTGCGGCCGGAAGGGACGCACCGAGGCGGGAGGCGGCGAGGACGAGCAGGGCCGCATGGAGAGCGAAGAGGGCGATCAGGAAGAGGCGATGGGCCGCGACGTCCTCGCCGAAGAGCCGGCCGCGCAGGTCGTTGAAGAGCAGCGTCAGCGGCCGGAGACCCGGGTGCTCGATGCCGTCGGGGTCCCACGATCCTCGCCACGCGGCCGCCTTCTCGGCGGGGGTGAAGGCGCGCAGCAGGTGGAGGTCGTCGTAGACCATCGGCCAGCGGAGCGCCGGCCACGCGAGGACGAGCCCGACGAGGAAGAAGAGGAAGAAGCTGGCCGCCGCGGCGCGCAGCGCCCGCATGTGCGCGGATGGTAGCATGGGCCGGGAGCAGGCTTGTTTGGCAAGATCCTCATCGCCAACCGAGGCGAGATCGCGGTGCGCGTGGCCCAGACATGCCGCGCCATGGGCATTGCGACGGTGGCCGTCTACTCCGAGGCCGACCGTGACGCGCTCCACCCGCGGGAGGCGGACGAGGCGGTGCGGCTCGTTCCCGCCGACGCCGCCCGCTCCTACCTCGACGTCGACGCCCTGGTCGCGGCGGCCCGCCGCACCGGGGCCGACGCCGTCCATCCCGGCTACGGGTTCCTGAGCCAGAGCGCCGACTTCGCCGAGGCGGTCGAGAGGGCCGGCCTGACCTTCATCGGACCGCCGCCGGCGGTGCACCGGGCGATGGGCGACAAGCGGGCGGCCCGCCGCCTGATGGCGGCTGCCGGCGTGCCCGTGGTTCCCGGCTACGACGGCGAGGACCAGTCCGATGGCGCGTTGCTCGCCGCCGCGCGGTCGATCGGCTGGCCCGTGATCCTCAAGCCGTCCCGAGGCGGGGGCGGCAAGGGCATGCACGTCGTGGGCCGGCCGGAGGACTTCGCACCCGCGCTGGCCGCCTCCCGGCGCGAGGCGCGGTCGGCCTTCGGCGACGACCGCATGATCCTGGAGCGCTACTTGGAGCGGCCGCGCCACGTGGAGGTCCAGGTCCTGGCCGACGCGCACGGCGGCCTCGTCCATCTCTTCGAGCGCGAGTGCTCGATCCAGCGCCGCCACCAGAAAGTCATCGAGGAGACGCCGAGCCCGGGGTTGACCCCGGAGCGTCGCGAGGCGCTCCTCGGCGCCGGCCTGGCCGCCGCCCGGGCCGCCGCCTACGTGAACGCGGGCACGGTGGAGTTCCTCCTGGCCCCCGACGGGGCGTTCTACTTCCTGGAGGTCAACACCCGGCTGCAGGTGGAGCATCCGGTGACGGAGGCGACGACGGGGCTGGACCTCGTCCGCCTCCAGATCGAGATCGCCGCGGGAGGTGAGCTGCCGTTCGGCCAGGAGGACGTGAAGGCCCGGGGCCACGCGCTCGAATGCCGGCTGTACGCCGAGGATCCCGATCAGGACGACCGGCCGGCGCCGGGCCGGATCCTTCACTTCGTCGCGCCGGCTGGCCCCGGCGTCCGCCTCGACTGCGGAGTGACCGTGGGCTCCGAGGTGACCGTCCACTACGACCCGCTGCTGGCCAAGCTCGTGACGTGGGGCCGTGACCGTGAGGAGGCGGTGGAGCGCATGGGCGCGGCCTTGCGCCGCACGGTCGTCCTCGGCGTGACCACGAACCTGTCCCGGCTCCAGGCCGTCGTCGGCCATTCCGCCTTCCGGGCCGGAGACCTGCACACCGGCTTCATCGAGGAACACCTCGCCGGCCAGAAGGCCCCCGCCTGCCCGCCTCCCGAGGCCGTCGCCGCCGCCGTGGCCGCCCTGCGTCATACGCCGGCGGCCGCGAGCGCGGCCGAAGCAGTCCCTCTCGACCCCTGGGAGACGCTCAGTCGCTGGAGGCTCGTTTGATCCGGCTGGTCTGCGGTGGCGACGTGCGGGAGGTCGACCTGCGCGAGACGCCGGAGGGCCTGGTGGCGGTGGTCGACGGCCGGCCGATCCCGGTGGACGTGCAACCGGCCGGACCGGGGACGTTCCTGTGGAGGGAAGGAGACCGGGTCGAGACGTTCCACTGCGTCCGCGACGGTGATCTCGTCCACCTCTTCTGGCGTGGCGCGGCCTATCGGCTGGAGGAGGACAGCGAAAGCTCGCGCTCGGCCCATCGCGCGGTCCCGGGCGCGCTGGAAGCGCCGATGCCCGGACGGGTGATCGCGGTCCGGATCGCGCCCGGCCAGAGCGTCACGAAGGGGCAGGAGCTGCTCGTCGTCGAGGCGATGAAGATGGAGAACGCGTTGCGCGCGCCGCGCGACGGGGTCGTGAAGGCGGTGGCGGCGGCGGTCGGGGACATGGTGAGCCCGGGGGCGGTGCTGGTGGAGCTGGAGTGAGCCTCGGGTCCCTGCCCGGCCGGGTGACGGTCGTGGAGGTGGGACCCCGGGACGGCCTCCAGAACGAGGCTGCCCCGGTGACGGTGGACGAGCGCGTCGCCTTCTGCGAGCGCCTGCTCGACGCCGGGCTGGCCGTGGTGGAGGTCGGCGCCTTCGTCTCGCCGCGATGGGTTCCCCAGATGGCGGGCTCGGACGAGGTGGCGCGGCGGGTCGGGCGCCGGCCGGGCGTGAAGACGCCGGTGCTCGTGCCCAACCGCCAGGGCTTCGAGCAGGCGCGCGAGGCGGGGGTCAGGGAGATCGCCGTCTTCACGGCGGCCAGCGAGACCTTCAACCGGAAGAACATCAACGCCACGATCGACGAGAGCTTCGCGCGCTTCGCCGAGTTCGTGCCCCAGGCGGTGGCGGAAGGCTTCTGGGTGCGCGGCTACGTCTCCACCTGCTTCGGCTGCCCCTACGAAGGCAAGGTCGACCCGGCCCGGGTCGTCGAGGTGGCGGAGCGGCTGCGGGAGGTGGGCTGCCACGAGATCTCGATCGGCGACACCATCGGCGTGGCCGTGCCCTCCCAGGTCGCCGAGGTGATGGGCCGGCTGCAGCGGACCGCGCCCGCCAGCGCGCTCGCCGTCCATCTCCACGACACCCGGGGGACGGCCCTGGCGAACGTCCTGGCCGCCCTCGAGACGGGCATCGCCATCGTCGACAGCTCGGCCGGCGGCCTGGGCGGCTGTCCCTACGCGCCGGGGGCGAGCGGGAACCTCGCCACCGAGGACCTCCTGTACATGCTCCACGGCATGGGCATCGAGACCGGCGTGGACCTGTCCCGCGTCGCGGCGGCCTCCCGCGCGATCGCTCCCCGCCTGGGCCACCCGCTGCCGAGCCGCTACCTGCAGGCCGGCCGCTGAGCGTCGGCGCCGGATGTGCCACGGGGGCGCCGTTCGCGCGGGCCGCTCCCGGCCTGCTCGCATCGCTGGCCGTCTCGGCCGCGCCCGCGCCGGACGGCGTTTGGGACGAAGCCTATCGTCGCGTCCTGTTCGTCGACGACGGCGACGTGGCGATGGTGGACTCCGTCGCGCGCGCGCCCGGCGCCAGCTCACGCGGACGAGCGACAAGGAGGGCGCTCCGCGCTGGGCCGGCCAGGAGAGCCAGGCGACCTTCGTCCGCGACAACAACGTCTTCCTCGTCCGGCTGGCGGGGGAGGGCGATCTCGTCGTCCAGCTCACCGACGTCGAGCCGGCCAAGCCGGAGCCGAAGCTCACCGAGAGCCAGACCTTCCTCAAGGGCGAGGAGCAGAAGCTGATCGGGCACGTGCGGGAGGCGGCCGAGAAGAAGAAGAAGAGGAGAAGAAGAAGGCGGCGCTGCCGAAGCTGGAGGGCTTCGTCAAGGACCGGCACAGCGTGGCCGACGGTCTCCTCAGCCCCGACGCCGACCACGTCTTCGTGCTGGTGCGCCGAGCGCCAGGTCTACTCGGTCTCCATCGACGGCGGCCCTCGCGGGCGGCTGACGGGCGCGGCCGGCGCCAACGAGGCCGAGGTCTCTCCCGACGAGAAGACGCTCGCGCTCGTCCATTCCGAGGCCAACCAGCCGCCCGATGTGTCGGGTCGGCATCTACCGCCACATGGGCGGGCAGGACCTGGACGACGTGGTGGACGGAGCGAGGTATCTCGTCTCCGAGCAGCACGTCGACCCGCGGCGCATCGGCGCGGTGCTCATCTGCCACGGCATGGTGGACACCAACGTCCACTTCCAGGACTCGGTCCGCCTCGTCCAGCGGCTCATCGAGCTGCGCAAGGAGGACTGGGAGCTGGCGGTGTACCCGGTGGAGAGCCATGCCTTCGAGGAGGAGACGAGCTGGGCCGACGAGTACGACCGGATCCTGAAGCTCTTCGAGCGGAAGGTGCGGAGCCAGGGACGGCCGGCCGGGTGATAGGCTGAGGACGCGGAGCGGGGGGCGCGCGAATCGCGCCCGGTTGGGATGGCATGAGGCGCCCGGAGACGCTGCTCGTCGTCGATGACGACCCGGACAACCGCGACATCATCTGCCGCCGGCTCGAGCGCGAGGGCTGGGCCACCCGGCCGGCGGAGAGCGGGGAGCGGGCGCTGGAGGCGGTGGGGGCGGGCGGGGTCGACCTCGTGCTCCTCGACCTGCTGATGCCGGGCCTGGGCGGCCTGGAGGTGCTGAAGGCGCTCCGGCTCCTGCGCTCCGCGGCCGAGCTGCCCGTCATCATGGTCACCGCCTCCTCGGACAGCGAGGACGTGGTGAAGGCGCTCGGACAGGGCGCCAACGACTACGTCACCAAGCCCATCGACTTCCCGGTGGCGGTGGCCCGCATACGCGCGGCGTTGCGCACGCGGCGGGAGGCCGCCGCGCCCGCGCCGACCCTGGCCGAGATCGGCATCGGTACCGTGCTGGGCGGCCGTTACCGCCTCGAGTCGCGCATCGGCGCCGGGAGCCACGGCGCCGTCTACCGTGCCCGCCATCTGGAGCTGGACCGGCCGGTGGCCGTGAAGGTGCTCCGCACCGGGGCGCCGGGCAGCGGCGACGCCGACGCCTGGCGGCGCTTCCGTCGCGAGGGCATGGCCGCCTGCCGCGTCCGCCACCCCCACGCGGTGGCCGTCCTCGACTTCGCCGCCGCCGGGGAGGTGGCCTACCTCGTCATGGAGCTGCTGGAGGGCCAGTCACTGGACCGCGAGCTGGCTCCGGGCACGCCTCTGGGGGTCGAGCCTTCGGTGCGCATCGCGGTGCCCGTGTGCGAGGCCCTGGCCGAGGCCCACCGGGAGGGCATCGTCCACCGCGACGTGAAGCCGGCCAACATCTTCCTCCACCACGCGGGCGAGCGCATCGTTCCCAAGGTGCTCGACTTCGGCATCGCGCGCGTCCTCGGCCAGGCCGCCCACCGGCACCAGCTCACGCTCGAGGGCTGGATCGTCGGGACGCCTTCGTACATGGCCCCCGAGCGCTTCGAGACCGGCGCCTGCGACGGCAAGGCGGACGTCTACGGCCTGGGGGTCACGCTGTTCCAGATGCTCTCGGGGCGACTGCCCTTCGAGCCCACCGACGGCGAGCCGATGGCGCTGGCGCGCATGCACGTGAGCGAGCCTCCCCCGCCACTGCGCTCGGTGAACCCCGCCGTGCCGGGCCCGCTGGAGGAGGCGGTCATGCTGGCCCTGGCCAAGCGCCCCCAGAAGCGGCCCAGCGCGGCGGAGCTGGCCCATCGCCTGGCCGCCGCCGTGCCGGCCGCGGCCCGAACCCGGGCCTGAGCGGCCGGATGGCGTCGCGTCCCGCGGCGCGCAGCGCGGTCCCCGAAGTCCTGGCCCCCGGGCTGAGGGTGATCTTCTGCGGGATCAACCCCGGACGCATCTCGGCCGCCGCCGGCGCTCACTTCGCGAATCCCCGGAACGACTTCTGGCGGTTGCTCCACGTGGCAGGATTCACGCCGCGCCTGCTCGCGCCGTCCGAGCAGCGGGAGCTGAAGCGCTACGGCTGCGGCTTGACCAACGCCGCCTCCCGCACGACCCGCGGCTCCGGCGAGCTGCGGCGGGCCGACTTCGCGGGAGCGGCCGAGCGCCTGGCCGCCCTGGCCGCGGAGCGGCGGCCCGCCGTCATCGCTTTCGTCGGCAAGGAAGCCTACCGCGGCGCGTTCGGAGAGCGCCCGTCGCTGGGGCTGCAGAAGCGGCGGCTGGGAGACACGCGGCTGTTCGTGCTCCCCTCCACGTCTCCGGCCAACGCCGCCGTGCCCTGGGCCGAGCGCCGGCGCTGGTTCCGGAAGCTCAGGGCCCTGACTTCGGCAGCTCGTTCTTGAATGTCACCCCATCCTTCATCACGAACGCGACCCGCTCCAGCTCCTTCACGTCCCTCAGCGGGTCGCCGCGGACGGCCACGAGGTCGGCGTAGGCGCCGGGGGCGACGACGCCGAGCTGGCCGGCCATCCCGAGCATCTCGGCGGGCGTCGAGGTGGCGGAACGGATGGCCGCGGCGGGCGGCATGCCCAGCTCCACCATGCGCGAGAACTCCTGGGCGATGGGGTCGGTCCAGGGGAAGCCGCCCACGTCGGTGCCGAACACGATCTTGATCCCCGCCTTCAGGGCGCGCTGGAACGACGGCCCGTGCAGCTCGGCCCGCTGGCGGTCCCGGCGGCCGGCCGGCGTCGTCTCCGGCGCCCACTGGTAGTAGTAGACGCTGAGGGTCGGGCAGTACCAGGTCCCCTGCCGCGCCATCTGCGCGACCGCCGCGTCGTCGAGGTCGAGGCCGTGCTCGATCGAATCGCACCCGCCATCGAGGGCCCGGTGCAGGCCTTCGCCGCCGTAGGCATGGCAGGCGACCTTGCGCTTCCAACCGTGCGCCTCGTCCACGATCGCCTTCAGCTCCTCGACGGTGAGGGTGGGCTGGGAGACCAGGCTGCCCCGCTCGTCGAGCCACGAGCGGTGCGTCATGTAGACCTTGATCCAGTCGGCGCCGTGGTCGAGCTGCTCGCGGGCGGCCTTGCGCGCCTCCACCGGGCCGTCGACGATCTGCACGCCCTTCGGCACCTCGATCTCCGGGGCGTAGCCCTCGAGCGGATAGCCGCCGGTCGTGGAGATGGCGCGGGTCGAGACGAACATCCGCGGCCCCGGGATGTAGCCCCTTTCGATGGCCTGCTTGATGCCCACGTCGCCGTAGCCCGCCCCTTCGGTCTCCACGTCCCGGATCGTGGTGAAGCCCTGCTCGAGGGCGCGGCGGGCCGCCACGCCCGCCCGCACCGCCCGCAGGGCGAGCGGCGCCAGGAGGAGCTGCGCGTCGTAGCCGCCTTCCTTCGGGTCCTCTCCCTGCAGGAAGACGTGGGTGTGGCAGTCGATGAGGCCGGGGAGCACGGTGGCCTCCGACAGGTCGATGACGGTCGTACCGGGCGGGATGGCCACAGTGGCGGCGTCGCCGACGGCCTCGATCCTCCGCCCACGCACGACGACCGCCTGGTTGCGGCGGGGCGCCGCGGAGCGGCCGTCGATGAGCGTCCCGGCGCGGATCACCACGGCGGTTTCCGCGGTTAGGCCTTCCGGGCGGTCGGTCGGGGCGGCCCCGATGGCGAGGAGCAAGGGCAGGAAGACGAATCTCATGAGGACCCCCTGGCGCGGGCGGTCGCGCCGGGTCGAGAGTCTACTAGAATGGCTCCCTCTATGAGACCCGCAGGCGGCGTCTCCCTGGCGTCCGAAGCGGGATCCACTCCCGCGAGGACGTATTGATGAAGGACGCGCCGCCGAGGACGCGAGAATGACGATGACCCCGGCCGAGAGGTGGGTCGAAGGGGTGGCCCGGACGACGCAACCGGAACGCGTCGTCTGGTGCGAAGGCTCGGAGGAAGAGAGCCGGCGGCTCGTGGCCGGCATGCTCGCCGACGGGACGCTGCTCGCCCTCGATCCCCGGGCGGCCCCGGGGTGCACGCTGCACCGCAGCCATCCCTCCGACGTGGCGCGGACCGAGCACCTCACCTTCATCGCCAGCCGCGACAAGCGCGAAGCCGGCCCCACCAACAACTGGATGGCGCCGTCGGAGGCGCGCGCGAAGGTCGGCCCGCTCTTCGAGGGAGTGATGAAGGGCCGGACGATGTACGTGATCCCCTACGTGATGGGACCCCTCGGCTCGCCCTTCAGCCGGATCGGGGTCGAGGTCACCGACAGCGCCTACGTGGCGGCCAACATGGGCCTCATGACGCGCATGGGCGCGCCGGCCCGCCGGCAGCTGGGTTCGAGCGAGGCCTTCGTGCCCGGGCTGCACTCCACGGGCGACCTCTCGCCCGAGCGCCGCTACATCGTCCACTTCCCGGAGGAGCGGCTCATCTGGAGCGTGGGCTCCGGCTACGGCGGCAACGCCCTGCTCGGCAAGAAGTGCTTCGCCCTGCGCATCGCCGGCGTGATGGCCCGCGCCGAGGGCTGGATGGCCGAGCACATGCTGATCGTGGAGCTGGAGCTGCCGGGGGGCGAGACGCACTACGTCGCGGCCGCCTTCCCCTCGGCGTGCGGCAAGACCAACCTGGCCATGATGGTCTCGCCCTTCGAGAGCGCGGGGTACAAGGTGCGCACGGTGGGGGACGACATCGCCTGGCTGCGGCCGGGTCCCGACGGCCGGCTGTGGGCGGTCAACCCGGAGGCCGGCTTCTTCGGTGTCGTGCCCGGGACGGGGCCGGACACCAACCCGAACGCGATGGCCACCATCAGCCACGACACGATCTTCACCAACGTGGCGGTGACGCCGGGCGGGGTTCCATGGTGGGAGGGCAAGGACAAGACGCCGCCGCCGGGCCTCATCGACTGGCAGGGCAAGCCCTGGGACGGCCAGGGCAAGGCCGCCCATCCCAACGCCCGGTTCACCGCCGCCGCCCGGCAGTGCCCGAGCATGTCGCCGCGGTGGGAGGATCCCCAGGGTGTTCCGCTCTCCGCCCTCGTCTTCGGGGGCCGCCGGGCGCGTCTCGCGCCGCTGGTCTTCGAGAGCCGCGACTGGACGCACGGCGTGTTCGTGGGCGCCACCATGGGCTCGGAGACGACCGCCGCCGCCACCGGCCAGGTGGGTGTGGTCCGGCGCGACCCCATGGCCATGCTCCCCTTCTGCGGTTACAACATGGGGGACTACTTCGCCCATTGGCTGGCGATGGGCCGCCGGCTCAGCCGGCCCCCGCGCATCTTCCACGTCAACTGGTTCCGCACCGGGCCCGCCGGCCGCTTCCTGTGGCCCGGCTTCGGAGAGAACCTGCGCGTGTTGCTGTGGATGATCGACCGCGTGAAGGGCCGGGCGGCCGCGGCGGAGACCCCGATCGGCCTCGTCCCCGCCCCCGAGGCCCTCAACGTGGACGGGCTCGCCCTCAGCCGCGCCGACGTGGAGCGGCTGCTGAGAGTCGACCGCGACGAGTGGGCGGCGGAGGTGCCGGAGATACGGGCGTTCTTCGAGCGCTTCGGCGACCGGCTTCCGGTCGAGCTGAGCCAGGCCCTCGAGTCGCTCGCCCAGCACGTCACCGCGGCCGCCGTGTGAGAGGCGCCGCCGCCCCGGCTGGAGGATGACATGAAGGCCACACGGTGCGGTCCCGGGGCCGTGGCCCTGGCGCTGATCGCCGCGGGAGCCACGGCGGAGACCCTCACCTGCGACCCGGCCGAGCTGGACGCTCGGAGCTATCGCCTCACGACCCGCGCCCAGGCCCTCATCATCAACGACCCGCGGGGAAGCTGGTGGGATGGTTTCCAGCTCGGCAAGCACGAGGAGCAGCTCGCCGACCTCAACGACGCCTCCGCCTATGCGGCGGAGCGCGCCATCGAGATCGACCCCCGCAACCTGATGGGCTACGGGATCCTGGCCCGCGTGGGCCTGGCCCTCGGACAGCCCGAACGGGCGGAGGCCGCCTGGGCGCGCGTGCTGGACGGGGGCGGCGCGGTGGTGTGGAGCGCGACCCTCTACGACGTCGATGCGCGGACGTATTTCTTCCTCGCGTTCGACCGGCGCGCGCTGCGGGTCTACCGGATGGAGCAGCTGGCCGGGGTGGTGAAGCGCGGCTTCTACGGGATTCCCGAGTTCCCCGGCCAGGACAACGAGCGCTTCTACGCGGCCTGGGCGGGCTGCCTCGACCCGTCGATCCGCCCCGACGCCGACGTGCCGTGGTCCGAGGTGCGGGAGATCAAGGCCGGCAACTGGGTGCTGTGGTTCAAGCTCGCCCACCCGGTGTCGATCGGTTCCGACCGCACCGGCAAGCGCAAGGAGCTGCGCGAGATCAAGGCCAATCTCCACGGCCAGACGGGCAGCCTGGAGGTCTACAAGCCGGTGGGGGCGGACCAGCTCGCGCTGCGGGGACGCGGGCCGGCCGGCTACCAGGACGCCGTGCGGCGGATGATCGTGAAGTTCGTCGACGCCGACCACCACATCGCGCTGCCGCCCCTCAAGCCCGGCGTCGGCTGGTGAGCTAGGGCGCGCGCACGGCGAGGGCCGCTTTCAGGTCCTCCATCGTGCCGATCCGGCCGTGGCCGGGGGCGATCTTCTCCACCGCCAGCGACTTGATCCTCTCGCTGAACTCCCCGAGCGCGGGGCCCGCGGGCGGGTACGGGCCCTCCGGCGGGATGGTGAAGAGGTCGCTGACGAACACGACCTTCTCCCGGGGCAGGTAGCCGACGACGGCCTCGGCGACGTGCGGGTTGGGGCCGATGTCGATCACCTCGAGGATGCGCGTCCCGTCGGTGAAGACCCGCTTCCCGGTGAAGGTCTCGACGACGGGCGGGCGGGGCGCGCGGGAGAGGCTGTCGGGGCGGATGGTGTGGGGCGTAGCGGCCAGGCGCTCGACGAAAGCCTTGTTCCCGGGCGTCGTCACCACCGTGACGCCCCTGGCCATGAACGTGCGCAGGCCGCCGGAGTGGTCGAAGTGATAGTGGGTGGGGACGACGTACTTGATCGGCTTGCCCGGCGCCGTCTCCGCGATCCTGGCCATCAGCGCGAGCGACCGGGTTTCGTTGAGCGGCCCCTCCACCACGACCACATGGTCGTCGAAGACGACGAACAGGCTGTTGTGCGAGCCGCCCGAGGCGAAGTAGGCGCCGTCGCCGAGCTTCGTGATCGTGACGCCGGCAGCCGCCGCCGGCGGGATCGTCTGGGCGCCGGGGGGAGCGGCGAAGGCGTCGTCCCGTGCGCCCGTGTTCACTTCGATCACGGAGTATCTCAGGTCCTGGGTGACCTGGCCGGCCAATCGGGTGACCACGCGAGCGGGCAGGCGGACCCGGGCCGAGCCCACCGCCACGTCGCGGTAATCCGACAGGACGTTCTCCGTCACCGCGTCGCCGAGGACGGGGTCGTCCGCCAGCGTGTCGACCTTCGCGAGCAGGCCCGACGCCGCCTCGAAGTAGAGGCCGATCTGCGTCCCGTCGCCGTCGGCGAAAGTGATCACGTGGTGCGGTTTCCCGTCGATCGTCTCGTCTCCCAGCGAGCGCAGGGTCTCGCCGCGCGCCCGCGCGGTCAGCAGCAGCGCCGCCGGGTCCCGGCGCAGGGCCGCCTTCGCCGCCGCCACTCCGGCGGGTGTCGAAGGCGTCAGCACCTTCGTCACGAGGCTGTAGCCGAAGCCGGAGTCCCCGCTCAGCACCGCCCGCACCTTCGTCGTGACGCCGCCGGTGGGGACGTTGACCGTCTCGGTCGCGCTGCGCCCGCCGGCGAAGTCGTGGAGGCTCGTGACCTCCATCGTCCGCGTCGTCAAGGGCGCATCCGGCCGCAGGCTCTGGCCCAGGTTGTATCCGGTGCCGGCGCCGATGCGCCGGACGTCCTTCACCGCCTGCAGCGCTTCGAGGCCTCCCATGGCCTTGATCCCGGCGTCCAGCACCGGCCGGGCTTCCTCGTACGACGTCCGCGCCGAGCCGCCGAAGAGCGCAGCGGGGGCGAGGCACACGAAGGCAAGGATCGAGCTCGCGCTTGCTCTCATTCGAGGATCTCCTGAGGCGGAGTCTAACTCATGCCGAGGCGCGGGCCAGGACGGCGGGCGTGGTGCCCGCGGCGAACCCGACCAGGAGGCCGCCGAGGCCGACCGCGCCCGCCAAGGCGCAGGCCGGAGCCCCCGCGAGCAGGGCCAGCATCCCCGCCGCGGCGAGGAACGTGGCGCGGCCTTCGGAGAGCGCCGCCGCGCGGCGCCCGACGAGCACGCCGGCCAGCAGCCCTCCGCCCACGCACGACACGGCGCACAGCGGCCAGCACGCCTCGCCCATGCAGACCTCGCCCGCTCCCCGCATCAGCAGCGGCAGCAAGAGAGGCGCGAGGCCGGCCGCCAGGCCGGGCCCGACCGCCCGTCTCCAGACCTGGCCCCGCCAGAGAAAGCCGGCGGTCAACGCCACGAGCGCGGCCCCGCAGACCAGCCCGAGGACCGGATGCGGGCACCAGCTTCCCGTCCACACCACCACGGGAACGAGGAGGCCGGCGCGGGCCAGGCCCCGGATGAGGCGGCCCCGCTCGTAGGCCCGTCGGGCGCGTCGGGCGAGGGCCGTCTCAGAGCGTTCCATGTCTCTCACTCCACGCGCGCCGCAGCCGCTTCAGCGCCCGTTGCAGCCGCTTGCGGAACGTGGCCGCGGGCAGGTCGGGACGCTCGCCGCGGCCGATGTGGGCCAGGACCGCCTCCACATCGGCGGGGGGAAGCCCGGCCAGGGTCTCGAGCGCTGCACGCTCCAGGTCGCGGCCGGTGGCGTCGTCCTCGGGCGTCGGTCCGGGCGCGGGCCGCGCGGCGGCGGCGTCGAGCGGCCCCTCGCGCCGCCGCTGCGTCCGGCGCCGCAGCGTCCGGCACTCGTTGGCTACGATGCCGAGCACCCACGGCAGCGCGTCGCGGGTGGCGTCGAACTCCGCCGCCCGCAGGAAGAGCCGCACCAGGGCCTGCTGGGCTGCATCCTCCGCGCCCGCCGCGTCTCCCAGGAAGGAAGCCGGCGAACGACCGCGTCACGGGCCACAGCAGCCTGAAGGCCGGAGGGAACGCCGCACGGTCGCCGTCGGCGAGACGGGCCAGCAATTCCTGCAGCTCCCGATGCTGTAATGCGTCCATCCGGCCAGTGTAGTTGGATCAGCGTTCGGCGCCCGTAGCGCACGCGCTGGGGAAGCATTGCGCGGAGCGAAGCGCGCCGCATTCCGTCGATGATGCTTAGCAGCCCGGACAGTGGGGGCAGATCGGGCAGTCGGGCGGGCAATCCCGCACGGCCGAGGTGGCCGCGTAGGCCACCGGAGCCGCCAGGGCGGCCGTCAGCAACGCCAGGCCGACCAGTCGCTTGATCATCTCTTGCTCCTCTCGGGCGCCCGTTGCCGACGGCGCCTCGGGACCTATAGGCGCGAGGGAGGCCGACCGTGACCGCTCAGGCCGCCGTGGCGTCGAGCCGGGTGGAGACGGCGCCCAGGTCCTCCAGCACGCTCTCGACGCGCTGGTAGCGCCGGGCCGGGTCCTTCTCCAGGCAGCGCAGGATGATCGCCTCCAGCTCCCCCGGGACGGCCGGGTTGGCCTGGCGGGGTGGGGGGGGCGGCTGCTGGATGTGGCTGAGGACGACCGCCATGACGCTATCGCCGGCAAAGGGAAGGCGGCCGGTGAAGATCTCGTAGAAGACGACACCCAGCGAGTAGATGTCCGAGCGGAAGTCGGCCGGATGCCCCTGCGCCTGCTCGGGCGGCATGTAGTCGGGCGTGCCCATGACGGTGCCGGTCGAGGTCAGCCCCGCCGCGCCCGCCTTCATCTCGGACACCCGGGCGATCCCGAAGTCCATGATCTTGAGCTCGCCCGTCTCGGGGAGGATCAGCATGTTCTGCGGCTTGATGTCGCGGTGGACCACGCCCTCCTGATGGGCGGCCTCGAGCCCCAGGCACATCTGCTTGGCGATGCGGAGGCCGACCGGAAGCGGCAGGGCGCCCTTGCTGCGGATGAGGTCCTTCAGGGTGACCCCTTCCAGGTACTCCATCGAGATGTACGGCGTCCGGTCCGCCTCCCCGAAATCGTGGGTGCGGAGCACGTTCCGGTGGGTGATGCGGCGGGCGAGCTTGATCTCCTGCTTGAAGCGGTCGAGGAGCGTGGGATCGTCCTTGAGCACCTCGCTGCGCAGCACCTTGAGGGCCACGACCTCGTCGAGCTGCCGGTCGCGGGCCCGGTAGACGACCCCCATGCCGCCCCTGCCGATCGTGCCCAGCACGTCGTAGCGTCCGCCGAACACGCCGCCGCGCGTGATCTCGGGTCCCGGCAGGGTGATCGCGTCCAGGGCCGCGGTGGACGCGCCGCCGAGCGTGGGCGCGGCGGCCGGGCCGCCCTTCTTCACCGCCGTCATGCCCTCGCGCAGGAAGCCGATGAGCTGCTCCTTCTCGCGCAGGTCGGCGAGGAGCCCGTTGAAGGCCCGGGCCAGGACGCCGATCTCGTCGCGCGAGGCCACCTCCACCGCGCCCGAGTACGAGCCATCCCGCGCCCGCTCCACGACGCTGGCCAGCCGGCGCACCGGCCCGGTGATCCGCGAGGCGATGAGATAGGCGAGGAGAAGGGCGAGGGCCATGATGACCAGGGAGACGATCACCAGGCTGTTGCGGAAGCGGAGGAACGAGGCCATCTCCTGGTTCAGGCTGCGGAGCGCTACGACCCAGCCGACGGTCTCGCCGGCCGCAGACTTGAGCGGGACGCGCACGGCCACCCACCGGTCCGTCCCCAGGTCGACGTTGAAGGGCTCGCCGCCCGCCCCCGTGAAGCCCGGCTGGCCGAGGGCCGCCCGAAGATCGCCTTCGCGCGGGCCGAGCGACGAGACCGACAGCTGAGGCGGCAGGCCGGGCGCCTGGGTGAGGTAGGCGATCTCGCTGTGCGTCAGCTTGCGGATCTGGCTGGCCAGCGCCTCGTCGATGCCGTATCCGGCCACCAGCACGCCCTTGAGGTCGGGGCCGGTCTGCATGGGCACGGACACCGCGTGGTAGAGCTTGTCGCCCTGCCGCCAGACGGTGGCCGACTCCTCGCCCTCGAGCGGCTTCGTCACCACCGGATCCTTCGAGAGGTCCTCGCCTTGCGCGGTCGGCCGGTCGGTGCGGGCGATGACGACGCCAGAGGGGCTGGTGGCGATGAAGAAATCCGCGTTCAGCTCCTGCCCGCGCTCACGGAGCGTGTCCAGGATGGTCGCCTGGTCGCTCGTCTCGACGAGCGACTTGAAAGCGGGGTCGTTGCCGAGGACCCGGATGCCCAGCTTAAGCTTGTTGTACCGGTCGGCCTGGAACGTCTCCCAGACCTCGCGCGTCTCGGAGAGCCCCTGCTGGATCGTCCCGTGAGCGAGGCGGTCGGCCTGGACGGTCGTGAAGGCGAGCGTGACCCCGACCAGGGCCACCACCAGCAGGCTGGCGAAGAGCAGGATCTTCTGGGTGAGCCCCATCAGTACTTCTCATCCGAGGTGTAGTCCTTGCCGTACTTGTTCTTGTGGGGAAGCTGCTTGTAGGTCGACGCGTCCAGGTGCAGCTCCGCGGTGGCCCGGCCGTCCGCGGGGACCGCCACCTCGGTGGCCGTCTCGCCGCCCCGCTCGTGCCAGGCCTTGAGCACGTACCTTCCTGGCGGCAGGCCCTCGAGCGTGAAGGTGCCGTCGGGCGCCGCCTTGGTGAAGAACGGGTTGTCGCGCACCAGCACGACCGCGCTCATCTGCGGGTGGATGTTGCAGTAGACGCGCGCGATGCCCGGATGCTGGAACGTCCACGAACCGCTCCGGGGGCGTTTGTAGAGCTCGAGGTCGAAGCGGTTGTCCCCGGACACCGAGAAGACGTTGTGGAAGATCGGGTCCTCGTTCGGAAAGTCCACTGTGGTGCCCACGCCCACCGCCAGCACGCGGGGCGTGAAGGCCTTGCCCTTCATGGTCACCGTGGCGTGGCCGGGCCTCGGCCTCGCCTTTACGCCCTCCACGTAGACGACCACGTCGGAGAGATCGCCCAGCCTGCGGCCTCCCCTGTCGAGGACGTCGACCCGGCCGACCACCGTCCCCGCCAGGGCGGGAGCGGCCAGGCCGAGGCCGACGGCCGCCACGGCGCTGCGCACGCGCACCTCCGACCGAGCGGGCGCGATTGTACCTATAATCGCCGCCGCGCGTGAACACGCTGCTGCCGGCCCTGCTGCTCGCGGCCGCTTTCGACGGTGAGGCCGCCCTGCGCCACGCGTCCGCGCTCGCCGCCCTGGGCCCGCACCCGTGGGGCTCGCCCCGCGCCGGCGCCGCCGCGCAATACGTGGCCGCCCAGCTGCGCGCGGCCGGGCTCGCCGACGTCCGCTTCCAGGACTTCGACACCGCAGGCGTGCACGGTGTCAACGTCGTGGGCCGGCTGGGCGAGCCGGGCGGGGAGTTCGTCGTGATCGGCGCCCACCACGACACCGCGCCGGGAGCGCCGGGCGCCTACGACGACGGCGGCGGCGTGGGGGTGGTGATCGAGGCGGCTCGCGTCCTGGCCCGCGGGCGGGGGCGCCGACGCGCGCTGGTCTTCGTCTCCTGGGACGGCGAGGAGGCGTGGTCGACCGGCCGCGCGACGACGACCGGCTCCCGCGCCTTCATCAAGCTGCTCGGCGCGGCGGCGCGGGACCTGGTGGCGGCCGTGGACGTGGAGATGTGCGGGTGGAAGGGGGGAACGCCCGTCGTCCACCCCGTGCCCTACGCCGACCCGCTCCAGCCCGGACGATACCGGGTCGTCCCCGGCTGGCTGGTGTCGTCGGCGCAGCGCGGCGCCCGAGCGGCCGGAGCGCACCTCGGTCTCGGGGACCCGCACCTGGCGTGGCTCTATCAGCCGGCGGCGCGCAGCTTCCGGGTCAGGTTCTACGGCGATGATCTCTCCTTCATCCAGGCCGGGCTGCCCGCCCTCTTCCTCTCGGACTCCTCGTTCACCGCGTTCTATCCCTGGTACCACCAGCCGACCGACACCGCGGAGAGGATCGACGCCTCCTCGCTCGCGCGCATGGGGGAGGCCGTCCTCGCCGTGGCGCACGAGCTGGACCAAGGGAAGCGAGGCCCCGCCACCGAGCCCGACTGGTTCGCCGCCCTCGGCGTGGTCATGTCGTGGCCGGTGCTCGCCGTCCTGGCGATCGCTTCGCTCCTGCCCGGCCTTGCCGCCGCGTCCTCGGCGGGCGGGGGGGCCTTCGGGCTGCGCCTCTTCCAGGCCGCGCTCTTCGGCGTGTTCTTCTGGCGGCATCCGGTGCCGGCGCTGTGGGTCTTCCTGCTGCCGAACCTCCGCGGGGCCCTCTCCGGCAAGCGCTCGGCGGCGGCGATCGCGGTCATGCCGGCCCTGGCCCTGGCCGCGCTGGGCGGCGCGGCCTGGCTGCGCGGCTTCGTGAGCGGAATGTGGATGGAGGGGTGGGAGCTGGCGGTGGCGGCGTTCGGCTTCGCACTGGCGTGGGCGCCGGCTCAGCCGGCCCGGACCGCGCGCCGGAGGAGCCAGCCCGCGCCCGCGCCCCGATAGGCGGCGACGGCGGCCCGCCTGGACCGTGTCAGCGCGTGCTGGCCGACGCAACCCCGAGCAACCCGAGCGCCAGGATCCACGGCAGCCGCTTCACGGCCATGGTTCCTCCTCGGGCGGGGAAGGATCGGCCGGAGCGCGGGAAAGAAATGAGAGCGGTGAGGACCGGGTGAGCGTTGGCTGAAGCCTAGCCGCGCCCCCCGGCGATCGCCGGCACGATCGCCACCGTGTCCCCGGTCTTGAGGGGGGTGGCCTTCTCTTTGAGGAACCGCACGTCCTCGTCGTTGACGAAGATACGGACGTAGCTCCGCAGGTTGCCGTCCGCGTCGCACAGCCGCTCCTTCAGGCCCCGGTGCCGGCTGTCCAGCCGGTCGATGAGGCCGCTGACGTCGGAGGCGTCCACTTCGACCTCGGACTGCCCGCCGGTCAGCGAGCGCAGGGGGGCGGGGATCTGGACCTTGACTGCCATCGCTTGCTCCTCCTATTCGATGTCCAGCGGCTCGGGCTCGAAGGCCGCCGCGCGGTCCCGGAACACCCAGGCCGAAGGTGCCGCGCGCTTTCCGCCCTCCACGCCGACCACGACGTGGACCACGCCGTCGGAAAGTCCTTCGGCGGCGATCCGCCGGTCCGTCTCCGACGGGCGCGCCGGGTGATCGGGATGGCTGTGATAGTAGCCGAGGATCTCACGTCCCTCGTCCCGACCGTCGCGCTGGACCCGCACCAGGTCCTCGGGGGCGATCTCGTAGCGCACCTGGGGGGAATCCTGCTCCCGGTTGACCACCGGCACGACGCGGTCGACCCGCCGGTCGCCGGCCCCGTTGCGGCCCAGGAGCACGCCGCAGACCTCATAGGGATAGCCGGACCGGGCGTGGGCGAGGATCGCGTCCATGAGGGCGCGCGGGATTCTCATGCGCTCGCTCGGGAATGAATCCCTCGCTCGCTCTCTGAGCTGGGGGGACCCTGCGGTCCCCCCCGACCCCCCCGGCTCGTTTCTCGCGCGCTCAGGTAGCGCTCGCCACCGTCCGGCAGCAACGCCACCACCGTCCCCGAGCCCAGCGTGCGGGCCACCTCGCGCGCCGCCCAGAGCGCCGCGCCCGCCGAATGGCCGACGAGCAGGCCGTCGGCGCGCAGCGTCTCCTCGCACACGGCGTAGGCGTCCTCGGTGACGACGGCGAGCTTCTCGTCGTGCGCTTGGGGGTCGTAGATCTCCGGCACGAGGGCGCTCGCCATGTGCTTCAACCCTTCCAGGCCGTGCAGTGCGTGGTCGGGCTCGGCCGCCACCACCCGCACCCGGGGGTTGCGCTCGCGCAGGAAACGCGACACGCCGACCACGGTCCCGCTCGTGCCGAGCCCCCCGACGAAGTGCGTGACCCGGCCGCCGGTCTGGTCCCAGATCTCGGGCCCGGTCGTCCGGTAGTGGGCGAGGACGTTGGCCGGGTTGCGGTACTGGTCGGCGTAGAAGTAGCGGTCGGGCTCGGCCGAGACCATCTCCCGGGCCTTGACGATCGCGCCGTCGGAGCCGGAGAGGGCGTCGGTGAAGACGATCCTGGCCCCGTAGGCGCGGCACAGGCGCAGGCGCTCCTCGCCGACGCTCCGCGGCATCACCAGCTCCACCGGATAGCCCTTGGCCCGCCCCACCAGGGCCAGCCCGACCGCGGTATTCCCGGAGGAGGAATCGATGATCGTGCGGCCGGGGCGGAGCGCGCCCCTGCGCTCGCCTTCCTCGACGATGGACAGGGCCGCGCGGTCCTTGACCGAGCCGCCGGGGTTGAACCACTCGCATTTACCCCACAGCTCTACGCGCTGGGGGACCCCCGGCAGGCGCAGGCGCACGAGCGGGGTATGGCCGATCGCCTCCAGGATGCTCGCCAGCACCGGCGACGGGGACAGGGTCAGGCTCATGCCGGGGCCGGCTGCCGGGGCTCGAAGTGGCAGGACCAGGCGAGGTCGGCCACCTGCCGGATCGTGGGCTCGTCGCCGCAAACCGCGCAGCGCGGGTCGCGGCGCACCCGGTACTCCTGGAAGCGCATGGTGAGGGCGTCGTAGGTGAGCAGGCGGCCCACCAGCAACTGGCCGCGGCCGAGGAGGAGCTTGATCGTCTCGGTGGCCTGGACGAGGCCGACGATACCCGGCAGCACTCCCAGGACGCCGGCCTCGTCGCACGAGGGCGCCATCTCGGCCGGCGTGGGCTCGGGGAAGAGGCAGCGGTAGCAGGGTCCCTGGCGGGGGAGGAAGACGGAGGCCTGGCCGTCGAAGCGGAAGATGCTGCCGTAGACGCTCGGCTTGCCGGAGAGCACGGAGGCGTCGTTGACGAGGTACTTGGTCGAGAAGTTGTCCGAGCCGTCGAGGATCACGTCGTAGGGAGCGATGACGTCCATGACGTTGCTGGCGTCGAGCCGGAGGTCGTGGCGCACGACCCGCACGTCGGGGTTGAGCGCGCGGATGGTCGCCGCCGCGGACTCGGTCTTCGGCTTGCCCACCGACGCGTTCGTGTGCAGGACCTGGCGCTGGAGGTTCGACAGGTCCACGACGTCGGAGTCGACGACTCCCAGCGTCCCCACGCCGGCCGCGGCCAGGTACAGCCCGGCCGGGCACCCGAGACCGCCCGCTCCCACCAGCAGCACCTTCGCGGCGAGGAGCTTGGTCTGCCCGGCTTCGCCCACCTCGGGCACCAGCAGGTGGCGGCTGTAGCGGCTCTTCTGCTCCGGGGTGAGCGTGCGGGGGACCTCGATCGGCAGGCCGGCTTCCTTCCACTTCCCGAAGCCGCCGGCCATCGACGACACGCGCGTGTAGCCCAGCTCTTGCAGCGCCTTGGCGGCGAGAGCGCTCCGCGTGCCGCCTGCGCACTGGAGGACGAGCTCCTGCGACCTGTCGGGGACCTTCTCTTCGATCCGCAGCTCGAGGAAGCCGCGGGGTATGAAGAGCGCGCCCGGGATGTGCCCCTGCACCCACTCGTCCGCCTCCCGCACGTCGACGATCACCGCGCCCTGCCGGGCCATCTCCCGCGCCTCGTCCGGGGACACCTCGCGGACCTCGGACTTCACGCGGCGGATCAGATCCTTGAACGTGGTCATGACTCCTCCCGGGGGTCCGGAGAGGGCGCCAGGGCAGGCAAGCTTCGCGAGGAGAGTCCCGTGCGGCGGGCCGGGAGGCAGTATAGCATGGGGGCGGCGTAGGCCGGAGGCCATGGAGCGCCCGATGCGGAGGCACCCTTGCTGAAGGTACTGGAGGGCGACCTCTCACGCATCGAAGTGCCCGACCTGCTCACGCTCCTGAACATGGGCCGGCGGACGGGGGTGCTCTCCCTCGAGCGCGCGGACCAGGAGACCAAGCTCTTCTTCCGCGAGGGTCGGGCCGTCTTCGCCAATTCCACCCGGGACGAGCTGCGGCTGGGATCGATGCTGGTCCGCCTGGGAAAGGTCGAGCCCGAGGTGCTGGAGCGAGTGCTCGCGCGGCCGAAGTCGCCCGGCCGCATCGGCCACGCGCTGCTGGCCGAGAACGTCCTCAGCGAAAGCGAGCTGGCCTCCTTCCTCAAGGTCCAGGTCTCGGAGGTCATCTTCGACACCTTCGCGTGGCGGATGGGCGTGTTCAGCTTCTGGGACGGCGTGCCCCCTCCGGCCACGGCCGTCATGCTGGACATGGACCTGCAGAACCTCCTCATGGAAGGCGTGCGGCGGCTCGACGAGCGGCACCGCGTCTCGGAGATCTTCCCCGATCTGGAGATGGCGGTGGAGGCGGTGGCCAACCCGGAGCGCGTCAAGCACAGCGTGACCCTCACGCCGGACGAGTGGAAGGTCTTCTTCCTGGTGGACGGCCGGCGCAGCCTCTCCGAGATCTGCCGGCTGGTGGGCAACCCGGACGAGCTGGCCACGCTGCAGATCCTCCACAACCTGGTGCTGGCCAAGTTCGTGGCGGTGGCGCCGCCCGTGCCCGTTCCCCCCGGGGCGGCGGAGGCCGCCGCGGTGGATGGACGTGGCACCTCCCGGCTCCAGGACGGCCGGCCCGCGGCCCCCTCGGCGCCGGTGGCGGTGGAGTTCGCGGCGGTCGTGCGGCCGCGCCCGGAAGACGACACGCGGGAGATCGTGACGCCCAAGGCGGTGCAGTACCTCGGCCACGTCGGCAAGGTCACGGTCAGCCGGCTCACGCTCCTCGTCGGGGACAAGGAGACCTCCTTCCCGCTCACCCGCGACACCTACACCCTGGGTCGCCACCGCAACAACGACATCGTGATCTCGGACCCCAAGGTGTCCTCCTTCCACGCCCGCCTCGACCGCTCGCCGGAGGGCTTCGTGCTCGTCGACCTGAAGAGCCGCAACGGCAGCTACGTGAACGGCCAGAGGATCGACAGCGCCCAGCTCAGCACGGGCGACGAGATCCGGCTGGGCACCGCCCGCCTGGCCTACAAGGTCGACTACATCAGCTCGAGCTGAGGAGACGGAGGTCCCCCTGGCGCAGATCGGACCGTTCGCCGGCGTGCGATACCACGTGAGCGATGCCGGGCTCGCCCGCGTCCTCGCGCCGCCCTACGACGTCATCTCGCCCTCCTACCAGGAGGCGCTCTACGCGCGCGACCCGCGCAACGTCGTTCGCATCGTCCTCAACCGGAGCCCCGGGGAAGCGGCCTACGAGGAGGCCGGCGCGACCTACCGGCGCTGGCTGGCCGAAGGCGTGCTCGCGCCCGATCCGGAGCCCTCGCTGTACCTGCTGGAGCAATCCTTCACCGTGGAGGGACGGCCACTCGTCCGACGAGGCCTCATCGCCCGCTTCCGGGCCGAGGATGCCGTCACCCGGCGCATCCTGCCCCACGAGCAGACGCGGAAGGTCGCCCGGGAAGACCGCTGGCGGGTCCTCCTCGCCACGCGCGCGAACTTCAGCCCGATCTTCCTGATGTTCCCCGACGAGCAGGGCCGGTTCGTCTCGCTCGCCGCCGCGGCGACCGTCGCGGCTCCCGATTGTGCCTTCGCCGACGACGGGGCCGTCGCGCACCGGCTGTGGCGGATCGCCGACCCGGCGGCGATCGCGGCCTTCACCGAGGCGCTGGCGCGGCCGACCGCCTACATCGCCGACGGCCACCACCGCTACGCCACCGCGCTGCGGTACCGCGACGAGAACGGGCCCGAGGGGGCGTGGACGCTCGGCTACTTCACACCCATCGAGTCCCCGGGCCTGGTGGTCCTGCCCTATCACCGCATCCTGAGCGAAGGGCCGGGCCTCGAAGCGGCGCGGCAAGCTCTCGAAGGCCGCTTCCTCCTGAACCCGGCGGCGGGCGTGCGGGAAGCGGCGCGACAGGCCGGCCAATCCACGATGTCCCACGCCTTCGGTCTCGCGGAGCCGGGGGCGGGCGCGCTGGTGGCCGAGGCGACGCCGGAGACCGAGGACCTGCTGCCGCCCGAGACGCCGCCCAGCCTGCGCGCCCTCGACCCCTACTTCCTCCACCAGGCGGTGCTGCCGAAGCTGCTCGCGATCAACGACGCGGCCATCCGCTACGTCCATTCGCTGGCGGAGGCCGAAGAGGCGGTGGCCGCCCGGGCCTGCCGCCTCGCCCTCCTCCTGCGCGCGACTCCGCCGAGGCAGATCATGGCGGTGGCGGAGGCGGGGGAATCGATGCCCGCCAAGAGCACGTTCTTCCATCCCAAGCTGCCGTCGGGCCTCGTCATCCATCCTCTTGTTGGAGCTGGGGGGTGCTAGCGGCGCACCCCCCAGACCCCCCGGCTCGCTCCGGCGAAGTGAATTCGCCTGCGCTCGCGGCTTTTGCGGGCGCCCCGGGCCTCGGTGATCCTTCCCCGGGTAGCTTTCTCCCGGGCGCATCCGCCCGGCCCGTTTCATCGCCGGACGCGCTTGGGCTCCCGCGGCGCTAGGGGCGGCGCCGTTCGCTACTCTTCTTCGCGGATCGCTTCGAGCAGCACGCCCGGGCGGTTGGACGCCACGCCGTAGAGGTCGAACCGGGCGAGCCGGCGCAGCTCCTCGGGGTCGTCCACGACCCAGGTCGCCATCTTCAGCCCGGCTTCCCGCGTCCGGTCGCGCAGCTCGTCCGAGAGCATCCGCCTCTCGGGCATGACCAGCTCGCTCGCCACCTCCCGCGCCCCGGCCAGCACCTCGCCGGGCTCCGCCCGGTTGAACAGGTGCCCCCGCACGATCTCCGGCGCGAGCTTGCGGCAGCGCAGCAGGGCCCGGCGGGAGAACGAGATGAGCGCCACGTCCTTCTCCATGCCCGCCTTGCGAACCGCCTCGATCGAACGGGCCTCGATGCCGCTCTCGGCATCCTCGGTCACCGAGTCGGGCTTGATCTCGACCATCACCCGCGCCCGGTCCTTCATGAGCGCCAGCGCCTCGCCCAGGGTGGGGACGCGCTCGCCGCGATGGACCGAGCCGAAGCGCGCCGGATAGCCGGCCGAGAAGGCCCGGATCTGGGCGAGGTCGAGCTGCGCCACCCGGCCGCGGCCGTCGGTCGTGCGCTCGACGGCCGGGTCGTGGATCACCACCACCTGGCCGTCGCGCGTGAGCTGTACGTCGAACTCGACGAGGTCCGCCCCCACCTCCAGCGCGCCCGCGAAGGCGGCCAGGGTGTTCTCGGGGAGGTGCGCCGAGTCGCCGCGGTGGGCGATGATGAGGGGGGGCATCGGGAAGGGGACCGGTCAGCGCGCCAGCTCGGCCGGTGCTCCCGCCCGGGGCAGCGTCTTCTCGTACACCTTCGCCGCCACGAAGACGTCGAGGAGCTGGGTGTCGAGCTTGCCTGTCCGGGCCTCGTCCCGCAGGATGTCGAGGGCCCTCTCGACCGGCACCGACTTCTTGTACGGCCGGTCCCACGCGACCAGGGCGTCGAAGATGTCGGAGATCGTCATCATGCGGGACTGGATGGGGATGTCGCCCGCGGCCAGCTTGCGCGGATACCCGGTGCCGTCCATCTTCTCGTGGTGCGCGTAGGCGATCTCGGGGACGCGCCGGAACTCACCCGTCCACGGGATCTCGGAGAGGAAGCGGAAGGTGTGGGTCACGTGGCTCTCGATCTCGCGCCGCTCCTTCTCGGAGAGGCTGCCCTTCCGGATCGAGAGGGCCGACAGCTCGTTGGGGCTCAGGAAGGGCTGCCGGTTCCCCTCGCCGTCGGTGTAGGTGCGGTTGGGCAGGTCCATGAGGGCGCGGAAGCTCTCCTCCTCGAGGATGGTCGGCTCGTTGGCCTGGAGGATCATGCCCAGGATCTGGTCGATGTCCTCCTGGCCCTTCTCGTGCGCCCGGTCCATCTGGGTCAGCAGCTCGGGCGAGGCGTGGCCGGCGGTGAGCTGCTCGAGCTTGGCCCGCAGGTGCTCGGCCTCCATGGTGCGCTTGATGTAGGCGAAGCGCTGGCGGAGCAGCAGCAGCTCGCCCACGTAGAGCTTCTTGCCCTTGATGAGGACCTTCTCCCGCACCCCGACCTTCCCGAAGTCGTGGAGCAGGCTGGCGTACTTGATCTCCTGGAGCTGGTCACGGGTGAAGCTCACGTCGCGGAAGGGAGGCGCCTCGAGCGCGTCCACCTTCTCGGCCAGGCCGACGGTGAGGATGGCGACGCGGCCGGAATGGCCCGAGGTGGTCGGGTCCCGGCTCTCGATGGCCGTCACCGAGGCGCGCACGAAGGAGTCGAAGAGGTTGCGGATGTCCTGGATCAGGCGGGTGTTCTCGAACGCCACCGCGGCCTGGCTGGCCAGCGAGTTGACGAGCTCCTCGTCCACGGATGTGAACGGCACCACCGCCTCGTCCACGAGCGCCACCGGGCGCAGGACGGTCTTGGCGTCGCGCTTCTTGTTGATGAGCTGCACCACGCCGATGACCGTCCCCTGATGGTCGCGCATCGGCACCACCAGCATCGACTTCGTCCGGTACCCGG
>Ga0066709_100000229_pt1 | contig 26115 bp, 19 predicted proteins | sample GraSoiAngelo_158_FD_79665 | JGI IMG/M metagenome (GOLD analysis project Ga0066709, IMG submission 79665) | Grasslands soil microbial communities from the Angelo Coastal Reserve, California, USA - 14_1009_16_30cm | ecosystem: Environmental > Terrestrial > Soil > Grasslands | place: USA...
CGGAGCTTCGCCGGATCCTTCAACCGGATCACGGCGACCACTCCGAATTGTTCGATCCGCTGCGCGATCGACGCCCGTCCCAGCAGGGGATCGGGGCGGGCGCCGTTGACGGTCTGCATCCTCAGAATAGTAATCGGAATCCGAGCTGTCCTTCCCGCGGCATCAGCCGCGACGCGCCGATCGTGCAGTCTCCTTCCTAGAACACGAGCTTCACCGCGAGCTGAATGTCCCGCGGCAGGTTGTTCTGACTCGTCACCTTGCCGAAGTCGGCGCTGGTGGGATCGGTGTTGGGGGTGGCGAATACCGCGCGGTTGAACGCATTCAGGAACTCCGCGTGCAGCTGCGCGCGCACGCGTCCTTTGATCGGCAGCTGCTTGACGATCGAGAGGTCCCACAGGTTCAACCGCTGACCGCGAAGCCCATCGATCCGCGACGGGAAGTACCGGAGGTTGTTCGTGAGGCGGATGCGCTGATCGGCGCGCTGCTTGGCCGGATCGTCGACGCCGTTGGTCTGGACGGCGGCGTCGTGGAAGTAAAAACCGCTGATGTCGAACACGGGCTGATTGGTGTCGCCGGAATAGTCTTCAGCGACGCGAGGTCGCCGTTGAAGTAGATGTTGCGGTCGTGGAAGCTGATTGGCTGTCCGCTCTGGAACTGGCCGATACCCTGCACGCTGAGTCCCCACGGTAACTGCCAGATGCCGCTGATGGAGAGGCGGTGCGGCACGTCGAACTGCGACAGTCGGTTCTCGTATTCGGTATCGGTGGGATTCAGCTGGAACACACGCTCGGTGAAACGCGACCACGTGTACGCGGCGAGCGTCGAGAAGCGTGTCGTGAATCGCTTCTCGAGCTTCACCTGCGCCGAGTTGTACACGCTCGTCCCGTCGTCGTCGAACGTGCGGATGTTGCCGAACTGCGGGAACGGACGAACGAGCTGCGACCGCGCGATCGTCGCGCCGTTGGAGCTCGTGCCCGGTAGCAGGCCCTGGAACGGATTTGCGACGAGCGTCGAGAGGAAATCGATCGTCGCCTGATCGCGCTGGCGGCTCGTGGACAGGTATCGCGCCGGAATGCCGTCGAGTTCGATCTCGCCCGCCTGATTGCCCCCGCCCGTCGTCAGGTCCCATCCGCTGCTGCCGGCGTAGCCCGCTTCGACGAGCCATTCGCCGGCCAGTTCGCGCTGCACGCTCACCATGTAGCGCATGTTCTGGCCGTTGTGGAAATCGACGGGGACGAATCGACCGGTGGAGACCGTGTTCAAATCCAGACCGAGCGCCGTGTTCGGGCCGAGCGACGCGCCGACCGGCGCGAGCGCGCCGTCGGGAAACGGATTCGACAGCGTCGCGCGCAGCGTCAACCCGTTGTCGAGTGTCGGTACGAACGGCGTCCCCTGTGAGAATCCGGGCTGGAAGTTGCCGGTGATGATGAACGGGATCGTGTAGATGCCCCAGCCGCCGCGTACGACCGACTTTTCGCCGAGGCGGTACGCGAAGCCGGCGCGCGGCTGGAAGTTGTTCTTGTCGGCGTTCCAGAATCCGCGCGCGCTGTCGGACGCGAACTGCAGGCCGCCGCGCACAGCGAACGCCGACGCGGGCAGCTGCGGAATCGGATTGGCGGCGTAGCGCGCCTGCGCCGGCGCGGTGATGTCGAGCGTCGCCGTTGGGTCGAAGCCGCGCGCGTTGCGGTTCTGCGTGTCGTACGTGGCGTTCTCGTAGTCGTAGCGAAGACCGAGGTTGAGCGTCAGCCGATTCGAGACCTTCCAATCGTCCTGCACGAAGAGCCCGTGATACATCGTGATGTCGAGCCGTGTCGTGTTGCGGTCGAGCGTGCCGCTCGTCGGCAGGCCGAGCATGAACGTCGCGAGATCCTGACCGAAGACGCCGGCCGAGTTGTCCTGCGCGCGCGTGAACGCAGAGTTGTTGCGCATCACGTACTCACCCGCCTGTCCGGCGGCCTCCGATCCGAATTCCTTGTACATCCGCAGGTCGTATCCCGTCCGAATCGAGTGATTGCCGACGATGCGCGTCAGCGTCGGCTGGAACGAGTAGATGCTGTGGACGGTCGTTGCCGCGATCTGATCGCCGATGTCGGTGAACAGATCGAAATCGAAGTGCGGAAAATACTTCGCGCCGGCGAAGAGCGACGTGACGCTTGACGGGAACCCGAGCGACGCCGGATCGAAAGTCCCTTCGTGCTGCCGGACGTTCGGTTCCTGGAAGCGCTGCCAGCCGGCGCGCACGTCGAGAAGCGCGCTCGGGCTCATCGTGTAGACGTGGTCGTAGGTGACGCCGTCGTTCTTGCGGAACAGGAAATTGCCGGTCGGGACGACGCCGTTCACCTCGCCGAAGAAGGCGTTGCGCGACTCGCGCCGATCGTTGCGCGTGTAGCGGACGAACACCTGCTGCTTCTCCGAGATGCGGTGATCGACGCGCGTCGCGATCGAATAGAAATCGTCGCTGCGCGGGTTGATCGAGAAGTAGTTGTTGCGCCCCTGCGCGTCGCCGGCCTGGTTCGGCAGCGGGTAGTACTTCAGCACCGCCGCCGCGACCGGATTGATGCGAGCGGCAGGAACGACGTTTCCGGCGAACGGCGTGCGGACGACGCGTCCGTTGACGAGCTGCGCCGTCGTCGGGTCGTAGATGATGAGCCCCTGCGACAACAACGCCGAGAAGTCGCCGTTGCGCTCTGCCGGCGTGGGCACGGTGCGAGGTCCCGGCTCGGGGAACTGGTCGTACAACCATTCGACCGCGCCGAAAAAGAAGGTGCGGTTGCGATCGATTGGTCCGCCGAGGCTGCCGCCCGGACGATCGTATTTGAGCGACGGTCTCGTGCCGCCGGCCTTGTTCACGAAGAAATCGGTCGCCGAGAGCTTGTCGGACCGCTTGTAGTAATAGCTGTCGCCTTTGAACTGATTCGTGCCGCTCTTGAGCGTCACGTTCACCATCGCGCCGGCTGTGTGCCCGTCAGCCGCGTCGAAGCTCGCGGTGTTCACCTTGAACTCCGACACCGCGCCCGCCGGCGGCACGTACGCCACGCGTCGGCCGTTCGCCATGTTCGGCGAGCCGTCGAGCGTGAACTCGTTCCCGCCTGACGAACCGTCCGCTGTGATCGACGAAGTGCCCGCGTTGTCGAACGGCCTCGAGAACTTCAGATCCCCGGTGTAGGCGACGCCCGGCACGAGGCGCGCGAGCACGAACGGATTTCCGTCCGACAGCGGCATCAGCGCGATCCGCTTTTCGTCGATCACCTGCCCCGCCGACGCCGAGCCCGTCTCGAGGAGCGGCGACTGCGCCGTCACCGTGACCGTTTCTTCCAGCGATCCAACGGCCATCGTCAGATCGAGCGTGAGGCGATCGCCGACGCGGACCTCGAGCCTTTCGCGGACGAACTTCTTGAAGCCGGAGAGCTCCGCGGTGAGCCGGTAGTTCCCCGGTATGAGATACGCGACCGTATAGTTGCCTTCGTTGTTGCTGACGGTCGTCGACGCCACGTTCGTCGCGACGTTGGTCGCCGTGACGGTGACGCCCGGCAGCGCGAGATCCGAGGTGTCTTTGACGTGTCCGACGATGGAGCCGCGGAATTCCTGGGCCGCGGCCGGCGTTGCGGCGAGCGTCAGCAGCACTGCGACACCGACAACACGAGGCATGATCGATCTCCCGGTCAGCGCAGTCCTTGGGGCTGGCGCCAACATTTTCTTAACGCGTGCGGCCCTACATCTTTCACACTGCGGCGGGGAATCCACCCCCGCCGCTGTTGCTCGGCGCGTTCGCGCCTCGCAACGGCTCAAGGCTGTCGCGCGCAGACGCCCTCGCGCCGTAGCGCTCGGGCGCATCTGGAACAGAACCTCGCCATTAGGCCTGCGTCACATCAACAGGTCTGCCACATCGAGACGATTCGTAGATCGCTTCGATCAGCTCGACGCTGCGGCGGCCTTCGGGCCCGTCGCAGCGCGGTCTGCCGTGGTTCCTGAACGCAGCAATGAAGTCCTCGACGACGCGCCGATGCGCCGAGGCGTCGGAGACGATCGGCGATGCCGCGTTTTCCGGCACTCGGCCGGTTCGTGGTTCGACCGTGGTCTGACCATCGTCGGAGCGTGATCGGCTCCGCACGTCGATGGCGACCAGGTCGTCTCCATCGAGGATTGCCGTCCCCTCCGATCCGGTGATCTCGATCCGCCTTGCATAGCCCGGGTACGCCGACGTCGCGGCTTCAATCGTGCCGACTGCGCCGCTCGCGAACTCGAGCGCCGCGACCGCCGTGTCTTCCACTTCGATGTCGTGCAGCCGCGTCGCCACCTTGCCGAACACGCGTGCAACCGGTCCGAACACCCAGAGCAGCACGTCGACCGTGTGGATCGCCTGATTGATCAGCGCACCGCCGCCGTCGAGCGTCTGCGTGCCGCGCCACCGCGACTCTCCGTAGTAGGACGGCGGGCGATACCACTTCACGCGCGCGCTGCCGAGAATCGGCGTCCCGATCGCGGCCGATTCGACGAGCGTTTTCAGCCGCTCGACCGACGGCTTCAGTCGATCCTGAAAGATGACGCCGAGCGTGACTCCTGCGCCGGCCGCGGCGGCAATCAGCCGATCGGCGCGCGCCGTCGTGATCTCGAGCGGCTTCTCCACGAGCACGTGAAGACCAGCGCGGGCAGCGGCGGCGCCGTGCTCACCGTGCAGACCCGACGGCGTGCCGACGATGACCATGTCCATGCCGCCCTGCGCCAGAAACGCGTCGAGGCGATCGTGCGCTTGCGCTCCGACCGACGCGGCCAGCCGCTCGGCGCGCGCGCGCGTCGGCCCGTACACCGCGACGACCGAGGCGCCGGGAACTGCCGCGACCGCCCGCGCATGCGTGTCGCTGATGTTCCCCGCGCCGATCAGCCCGACGCGGACGTTAGGCATCGGTCGTGTAAAAGGACCATTTCAGAAGACCACTCTGGCCGCGACCTGCATCACCCGCGGCGCGCGCGTCGTGATGACCTGACCGAATCGCGCGTTCACCTGGTTTCCCTGCGGGTCGAAGCGCGCCGCGGAATCGACGGTCGAGAACTGCGTGTGGTTGAACACGTTGTAGATCTCCCACCGCAGCTGCAGCCGCCGCCGGCCGTTCGCGAGCGGGATGTTCTTGAACAGCGTGATGTCGGAGTTGTTGATTCCCGGCCCGCGCACCACATCCTTCGGCGAGGTGCCGGCGTTGCCGCGCGCCGGTCGAGCGAACGCCGACGTGTTGAACCACGCGAGCAGACTCCGCTGATCGGAGGGCAGGTTCGGGTCGCCGATGAGCAGCGGCACGCCGCTGCCGGTCGGCGCCTGCGTGTACCGGATCGTGTCGCCGCCACCGGTGATGTCGGCTGCATCGGTCGTCGTGAACGTGACGTTCACCGGGTTGCCGCTCGCGAACGTCGTGAGCCCCGAAATCTGCCAGTTGTCGAGCAACGCGCGGGCGACGGCGTTGTTCCAGCGCGCGCTCGCCTTCGGCAGATCCCACGTGTAGTTGATCACCGCGACGTGCGGCTGGTCGTACGACGACAATCCGTAATTCCACGCCGCGGGATCCTGATACGTCGCGACCTGCATGTTCGCGCCGGTGCCGGTCTCGTTGTTCGACGTGAAGTCGCGCGAACGCGAGAAGGTGTAGGCGGCGCCGAACTGCAGCCCTTGCGAGAACCGCCGGTTCGCCTGAATCTGCAGCGCGTTGTAGTCGGCCTTGCCCGTGTTCTCGAAGAACCAGACGTTCGCGTAGCCGGGATCCGGCCGGAAGAAGTTGTCGGGCAGCGGCGAGCCGGGCCGCGTCGGATCCTGATTCTGCGCCGCGAAGCGCGCGCCGTACGGGACGATGTTCAGGTTCTGCGTCTGCAGCAGGTTGCGGCTCCGCGATCCGACGTACGCCGCGTCGACGACGGTTCCCCATCCGACGTTGCGCTGCACGCCGAGCGAGTAGCTGTAGAGCGTCGGCGTCCGCGTCTCCCTCTCGAACCCCTGCGCGTCGCTCGGAAAGTTGAACCCGGACGACTGCAGCAGCGTGTCCATCGTGCCGTAGAAGATCTGCGGATTGAGCTGCAGCGGCGGGTTGCGCGTCGCCTGCCAGTTGACGTTCCCCGACATCCGCGTGTTGTGGAAGATGCCGAGGCTGCCGCGCACCGCCGTCTTCCCGTCGCCGTTGATGTCGTACGCGAAGCCGACGCGCGGCTCGGGCAGGATCGGCGGACGGTTCTTGAATCCCGACGGGTAGCTCGAGTCGGTGGCGAGCACGATGCCGTTGTTCAAATCGCCCGTGCCCGGCACGAACGCGCCGATGAGCACGGCGGGCACCGTGGCGCCCGTGACCGGATCGCGGCCGAGACGGACGCCGTTGACCAGCGTCGGCACGTAGAGGCGCGGCGCCTTCGACGCATCGTACCGCTCGAGCGAGAACGCCGATGCGCCGCCGCTCTCGTGCACCCAGTGCGTATAGCCGGCCAAGCGTACGCCGTAGTCGAAGGTCAGCTTCTGCGTCGTGCGCCACGTGTCCTGCGCGAAGAACTCGAACGTGTTCGCCAGCCCGCCGCCGCCGGGCCTCGTCGTCGACTCGGTGTAGTTCGTGAACTGACCGAGCAGCGCGTTGGCGTACGGATAGCCGGTGTCGGCGGCGTTGTTCGTGTCGCGGCTGAAGTCGAAACGGCCGGCGAACGTCGCCGTCGGCCCTTCTTCGTTGCGCGCGTGCTCGACGTACGCGCCCAGCTTCAACGTGTGTTTCCCGCGCGCCATCGTCAGCGTGTCGTTGACGCTGAACAGCCTGTCGTCGCCCGTCAGCGGCGTCCGGCCGTCGTACGTGACGTTGGCGACGTTGGGAATTGCCGATCCGAACGCCACCTGCGGGATGATGCCAAGCGGGTTGATCGACGGGAACAGCTGGCCGAGCCCGAACCCGATCTGATTCTTTTGAATGCGCCCCAGCTCCGAGTCGCTGAGCGGCGGACCGTTTTCCGTGCTGTGGTGCACCGACACCGACGCCTCGTTCACGATCGTGTTGCTGACGACGCGCGTGTAGTTGAAGACGCCGCTGTCGTCGGTGAAGAGGTAGTGCAGCTTCACGAGGCCCCACGCGGCGCCGCCGGCCGCCACGTTGTAGCCCTTGTTGTCGCCGTACCACGTCGACACGCGGCTGTAGAACGCATCCTTCGACGACGGGTGGTAATCGAGGCGCACGACGTTCTGCCGCTTCGGCACGTCGAGGCTCTCCTGAAAGTTGTAGTTGTAGGCGCGCTTGGTCACGTTCGGATCGAGCGCGTTCGGCAGCGGGAAGAGCCCGAGCAGCGCCTGTCCGTTACGATCGATGCGCGACGAGGGAACGATGTTGCCGGCGAACGGCTGCGCCGTCAGCGGATCGCGGATGACGATGAGCCGGCCGTTCTGATCGAGCGACTGCGAGAAGTCGCCGGCCCGCTCGGCGGCCGTAGGCACCGTCACCTGCTGCAGCGGGCGCGGGTTGAGCGACTTCATGCCGTCGAACGAATAGAAGAAGAACAGCTTGTCGCGGCTCGACGAGACCTTCGGAATCGGCACCGGGCCGCCGATCGTCGCGCCCGCCGTGTCGTACCGGTAGAGCGGCTTCGCGACGGCGTTCCGGTTGTTGAAGAAATCGTTCGCGTTCAGCCGCTCGTTCCGCTTGTACCAGTAGGCGCTGCCTTTGAACGTTTTCGTCCCCGACTTCGTGACGATGTTGACGACGGGGCCGCCGTTGCGTCCGTACTCGGCGCGGTAGTTGTTCAGCTCCACCTGCACTTCGCCAATCGCGTCGAAGTTGATCGAGCTGCTGAATACCTGCGGGCTGCCCATGTCGTTGCCGACGACGCCGTCAACGGTCATCGTGTTCCACGTCGCGCGGTTGCCGTTGATGTTCGGCGTCGTCGTGCCGAAGTTGCCGCCGGGTGCGTCGGTCGGCGTCGAATAGGCGACGCCCGGAAGGATGCGGAGCAGCGACACGACGTCGCGCCCGCGGTCGGCGACCATCTCGAGCTGGTTCGACGTGATGAGCGCCGACCGATCGGAGCTGGCGGTCTGCACGATGGTGCCCTGCGCGGTGAGCGTCACGGTTTCCGACAGGTTGCCGACGTTCAGCTGCACGGCGCCAATCGACAACTGTTCGTTCGCGGGCACGACCGTGTTCTTGCGCTCGAACGGCGAGAAGCCGCTCAGTTCGATGCGCACGGTGTAGACGCCGGGCTGCACGGCGGGAAAGACGAACGCGCCGACGTCGCTGGTCTGAATCGCGCGGCTGTCGCCGGTCTGTTCGTTGAGGAGCGTGACGGTCGCTCCGGGCAACACCTGACGCGTTTGATCGACGACGGTCCCGGACACGCTGCCCGACACCGACTGTGCGAAGAGAACGGCGGCGCTCGACGCGAGCGCGAGCAGGGTGAGGACGAGCAGGCGGCGGGTTACGACGAGCATTGCACCTCCACACGCATCACGCGGTTTCTCGCCAACTGCACCGTTAAAGTAAACAGCCGGCGCCGACTGCCCGGTCGCGAGCGAGAGATTACAATTGGGCTCGCCCCTTGGCAACAGGTTTCTCGAATTGGTCAGACCACTATGTCCAACGCATTCGATTTGACGGGTCGTACCGCCGTTGTCGTCGGCGGCACGACGGGCATCGGACGCGCGCTGGCGCTCGGCCTCGCCGACGCCGGCGCCGACGTCGTCGCCGCCGGCCGCCGCGCGGCGATGGTCGGCGAGGTCGCCGACGCGATCGAGGCGCGCGGCCGCCGCAGCCTGCGCGTGCCGGCCGACGTCGGCGACGCGACGTCTTTGCGCGCGCTGCGCGATGCCTGTCTGCACGCGTTCGGCAGAGTCGACGTCGTCGTCGCTGCCGCCGGCACCACCAGGCGGATGCCGTCGCTGGAGATGAGCGAAGGGGACTGGCAGCAGATTCTCGATACGAACCTGACGGGCATGTTTCGCACGTATCAGGTCTTCGCGCAGCCGATGATTGCGCGCGGATCGGGAAGGCTGATCGGCATCGGATCGATCTCGTCGTTCGTCGGATTGATGGAGGTGGCGGCCTACGGCGCGAGCAAGGCGGCGGTGGCGGGGCTGACGCGGTCGCTCGCCGTCGAGTGGGCGCCGCACGGCGTCACGGTCAACGCGATCGCGCCGGGCGTCTTCGAAACCGATCTGAACCGCGAGCTGCTCAAGGGCCCGCGCGGCCAGGAGTTTCTGACGCGGACGCCGATGCGCCGCTTCGGCCGCGTCGAGGAGCTCGTCGGCGCAGCCGTCTACCTCGCATCGGATGCCGCCAGCTTCGTCACGGGTCAATTACTCGTTGTCGATGGAGGTCTCCTGGCGAGCGGAGTGAACGTGTAGCGCAGCCCGTTACGGCTGCTCGGCGGCAGGGAGGCCTAATTAAAGGCCTGCGCTACGACTGTACGCGATGAATCCACGTGTGCGCCGGATCTTCGTACAGCGCGAGACGACGCTCGGCGCCGGCGATCGCCCATAGATAGTAGAGGCGATATCCGGGCGGCGCCGACACCGGGTGATACCCGTACGGCAGCAGCACGGCGTCGCCGTCGCGGACGACGTGCGTCACGCATTCGCCGCCGGCTGAATATTGCATTTGATGGCCGAAGCCCTGCGGCGGATCGACGCGGTAGTAGTAGATCTCTTCGAGGATCGGCTCGCCGTTCTTCCCGTCGTGCTTGTGCGGTGGATAGCTGCTCCAGTTGCCGGGAGGATTGAACGTCTCCCCCACCATCAGACGACGCGCGTGCGGATCGGTGACGAAGATGTCGTGCACGTCGCGCGCGTAGTCGCCTCGCCCGCGCGCGTTGACGCGGACATCTTCCGATCGAACGATCGCCGGCTTACCGCCTTCCGCTGTTTCGGCCGACACGAGGACCGCTTCGAGATCGGTCGTGGCAGTGACGCGAAGCGGCGTGTTCGGCGGAAGATACAGTGCAGTCGCGCGATCGCTGAAGACGCCGCTGCGGCCGACGGTCCACGAGTGATCGCCCGCCGCGAAGGTACCGCGGCCATCCTGCAGCACGACGATCGTTTCTTCCTTCGGCGCGACGTAGTCGTCGGTCGCGCCGGCGGGCAGATGGAGTCGCCACGCCGTGAGCTCGCGACTGCCGTCGGCGCCGCGCTTCACCAGCAACTGACGGCCGTCGGCGCGTGGAACACGATGCAGCGTGTCGGTTAACATGTGCGCGCTCCGCGATGGAATCATACCTCCACAATATTCAACGCGTGGGGGCGCCCACTTTTCTTATGCGCGGCGGGGGTGGATTCCCCGCCGCGATGAACAAAAGTCGGGCCCCGCGGAATTGAAAAAAGGCGTGGGCGGCCCCGAATTAGAATTGGTCTGACAAATTGTTGACAACAGGCGCCAGTCGTCATACAAATCCCCTGTGGCTTCGCTCGAAGGGAGCGCGGAACAGGTGCTCGCGCACGTGCGCGGCCTCATCGACCGCGGCGCGCTGCGCCCCGGCGACCGGCTGCCCGCCGAGCGCGACCTCGCCGTGCAGATTGGCGTCAGCCGGCCGACGGTCCGCGCCGGACTCCACGCCCTCGCCGCGATGGGCGTCGTGCGATCGCGGCAGGGATCGGGCACCTACATCCCGAACGGGCCGCCCGCGCTCGCGTCCGAGCCTCTGAGCTTCCTCGCGGCGCTTCACGGCTTCACGCGCGAGGACATGTACGAGGCGCGCCGCGTGCTCGAGGTCGGCGCCGCCGGCCTCGCCGCCGAGCGCGCGACGCCCGAACAGCTCGCGACGATGGCCGACGAAGTCACGAGCCTGTTCGCGGTGATGCAAGAGCCGCAGCGGTTCCTCGTCCACGATGTCGATTTCCATCGCACCGTCGCCGCCAGCTCCGGCAATCCGATCCTCGCGACGCTCATCGAAATGGTGTCGGCGCTCTACTACGAGCACCGCCGCAAGACCGCCGAGCGCGCCGCCAACCGCGATCTGCGCGCCGCGGCCGACGCGCACCGCCGCATCTACCAGGCGATTCGCGCGCGCGATCAAGAGACGGCGCGCCGCGCCATGCACGAGCATCTCGTCGAGGCGAGCCGCTACCAGGCGCAGGAGGACGGCGCCGCGCCGGCGCGCGAGCGCCGCCGCCCGCGCAGAGGGCGCGAGTCGTGAACGCCGTGCTCGTCATCAGCGGGCGCGACAACGTCGCGACCGCGCTCGAGCCGCTCGACGCCGGCCGCACGATCCGCGTCGCGGCCGCGTCGCTGACCGTCGTCGACGCCGTTCCGCGCGGCCACAAGGTCGCGCTTCGGGCGATCGGCGCCGGCGAAGCGGTCGTGAAGTACGGCAGCCCGATCGGCACGGCGACCGCCGACATCGCGCCCGGCGCGCACGTGCACACGCACAACGTCGCGAGCACGCGCGGCCGCGGAGATCTGCGCGTCGGACCGCAGTCTGACGCGCAGCCTGATTCGCAGTCCGACTCCGCGCGCATCGCCGAGCCTCCTGATCCGGCATGACGTCGACGGCCTCGTTCCTCGGCTACCGACGACCCGACGCCCGTGTCGGCATCCGCAATCACGTGCTGGTCGTGCCGACGGTCATCTGCTCCGCCGTCGTCGCCGAACGCATCGCCGCGTCGATCGCCCCGGTCGGCGCCGCGCTGCCGCACCTCGCCGGATGCGGACAGCTCGGTCCGGATCTCGCGCTCACCCACGAGACGCTCGCGGCGTACTGCCGCCATCCGAACGTCGGCGCCGTCATCGTCGTCGCGCTCGGGTGCGAACAGGTCGTCGCGCAGCGGCTCGCCGATGAAGCGCGGCGCGCCGGCAAGGATGCGCACATCGTCGCGATCCAGAGCGAGGGCGGTACGCTGCGCGCAACGGCGAAAGGGATCGACATCGCGCGCGAGCTCGCGGCGTCGGTGTCGCGCATCGAGCGCTCCTGGTGTCCCGCCTCGTCGCTGATCGTGTCGGTCAAGTGCGGCGGCTCCGACTACACGTCAGGGCTCGCGTCGAACCCCGCCGTCGGCCGCGTCGCCGATCGGCTCGTCAGCCTCGGCGGATCGGTGGTGCTCGGCGAGATCGCCGAAATCATGGGCGCCGAGCATCTTCTCGCCGATCGCGCATCGAGGCCCGAGGCCGCGGCGCAGCTCCTTCGCGTCGTCAACCGCGTCGAAGCCGAAGCGATCGCGCTCGGCCTCGACATCCGCGGCACGCAGCCGTCGCCCGGCAATATCCGCGGAGGCCTGACGACGATCGAGGAGAAGTCGCTCGGCGCGACGCACAAGGCCGGCGAGCGCACGCGGCTCGAGGACGTCGTCGGCTACGCGGCGCCGATCACCAGGCGCGGCCTCACCGTGATGGACACGCCCGGGCTCGACGTCGAATCGGTCACCGGCATGGTCGGCGGCGGCGCGCAGGCCGTCCTCTTCACGACCGGCCTCGGAACCCCGACCGGGAACCCCATCGCGCCGGTCATCAAAATTACCGGCAACGCGCGCACGGCGCAGTCGATGGCGGACAATATCGACGTGGACGTCAGCGGCATCATGATGGAAGTGGAGTCGCTCGACGCGGCGGCCGATCGGCTGCTCGAGGAGCTGATCGGCGTCTGCTCGGGACGGCCGACCGCGGCCGAGCGTCTCGGTCATCGCGAGTTCGCGATCCACAGACGGAACCCGACCATCTAATCTTTCTGAGGCCAGGGAGCAAATCCAATGGCGATGCCCGCGCAGCGCGCGCCCGTCGCAACGACGGCTCGGGTGGGCTACTTCCGCTGGACCATCTGCGGCCTGCTGTTCCTCGCCGCGACGATCAACTACATCGATCGCCAGGTGATCGGCATTCTCAAGACGACGCTGCAGGGGCAGTTCGGGTGGAACGAGATCGACTACAGCGACATCGTCTTTTCGTTTCAGCTCGCTTACGCGATCGGCTTCGTGTTCGCGGGACGCCTGATGGATCGCGTCGGCACGAAGACCGGCTTTTCGCTCGCGCTGATCATCTGGTCGCTCGCGGCGATCGCGCACGCCGGCGCCACGGTGTTCGGCCCCTCCGTCGCAGCGCTGCTCGCGTTCGCCGGGCTGCACTATTCCGCATCGGTCGCCGGTTTCATCGCGGCACGGTTCGCCCTCGGGCTCGGCGAGTCGGGCAACTTCCCCGGCGCGATCAAAACGGTCGCCGAATGGTTCCCGCGACGCGAGCGCGCGTTCGCAACCGGATTGTTCAACGCCGGCACGAACGTCGGCGCGCTGGTGACGCCGCTCACGGTTCCGTGGATCACGGTGCGGTTCGGATGGCCGTGGGCATTCGTGATCACCGGTGCGCTCGGGTTCGCGTGGCTTGCCGCATGGTGGCTGATGTACGACCGACCCGAGCGCCACGCGCGCCTCAGCGCGGCGGAGCTCGCGCATATTCGCAGCGATCCAGCGGAACCGCAGCTGCACATACCGTGGAATCGATTGATACCGCTTCGGCAGACCTGGACGTTCGCGGTCGCGAAATTCATGACCGATCCGATCTGGTGGTTGTACCTCTTCTGGATTCCCGACTTCTTCAGCCGGAAGTTCGGGTTGTCACTGCTCGAGATCGGTCCGCCGATCATCGTCATTTACCTGATCGCCGACGTCGGCAGCGTGTTCGGCGGCTGGCTGTCGTCGACGCTCCTCGCGCATGGATGGACCGTGAGCGCCGCGCGCAAGACCGCCATGGGCGTGTGCGCCGCCGCCGTCGTACCAATCGTCGTCGCGTCGCGCGTCGAGAGCGTCTGGTCAGCCGTCGCGTTGATCAGCCTCGCCGCCGCGGCGCATCAGGGCTGGTCGGCGAACGTGTACACGCTCGTGTCGGACACGTTCCCCCGTCAGGCTGTCGGCTCGGTGATTGGATTCGGCGGCATGTGCGGCGCCGTCGGCGGGATGTTGATTGCGAAGGTCACCGGCTACCTCCTGCAGACGACCGGCAGCTACCTGCCGGTGTTCATGATCGCCGGGACGACGTATCTCGTCACGCTTGCGATCGTTCACATGCTGTCGCCGCGGCTGGAGCCTGCACGCCTCTCATGAGCACGAAACGCACGAGACACGAAACGCACGAAAAGAATTCATTTCGTGCTTTCGTGTCGTTCGTGGTCACACGTTGACGTGAATCACATCGGTGAGATATCGCTTGTTGATTTCTGCGCACTCTTTCGGCGTGCGCCCGGGGTCGGGGACGCGATCGAGCTCGACGACGGCCCAGCCGTCGTAGCCGACGTCGCGTAACGAGCCGAACACGCCGGGAAGATCCACGCGTCCGCGTCCGAGCTCCACGAACTGATACCCACCCGACCCACCCGACGTCACATCTTTCAAGTGAATCAGCTGCAGCCAGTCTCTGTACTGACGCAGACCGCGGATCGGATCGCCGCCGGCCTGTTGATAGTGCGCCACATCGAAGAGCAGCCGCACGTGCCGGCGATCCGCCGCGTCGAGGACGGCGGCCACTTCGTCTGGTTTCTCGCCGAGGCTGTTCATGTGATGGTGATACACGAGCGGCACGCCGAGATCGCCCGTACGTTTCCCGAGCTCCGTCATCAGGCGACCGAGGCGGCGATAGTCATCCGCGACGATCGGACGTCCCTTCGGCCGCTCGTCGATCACCTGGAGATACAGCCCGCCCGCATCCTTGACGAATTTCGCGTGGCTCGCGTGCGTCGTGAGCTGCTCCTGCTCGCGCGCCGGATCGATGACGAGGTTGCCGCTCGACAGCGCGACGAGCGTCAGGCTGCGCTTCGCGAGCAGCTCGCCGAGCGCGGCCGGTTTGTCGCCCCAGCGCGCGAGCGTGCCGTCGCCGGTCCGCAATTGAATTCCCCGGAAGCCCACGGCGGCGACGTCTTCGATCGCCTGCATCACGTCGTTGCCCCACGTGATCGCGGCGTATCCGTACTTCATCGAGGGCCCCGCCGCTGACGTCCACCTGGAGGCGGACGCTGCTAATGAAAGCGTCGCGGTTGCTGAAAAGCTCTTGAGCAGCTCTCGTCTCGTCACCATGAGTGCACCGTTCCGTCAATCTTGCGGTTGACCGGCAGATACGCGGGATCGTACGGGTACCTCGCCGCGAGCTCTTCGTCGATGTCGACGCCGAGGCCCGGAGCCTCGCCCGGGTGCATCGCACCGTCGGCGAACGCGTACGCGTGCGGGAACACGCGATCGGTTTCCTCGGTATGCCGCATGTACTCCTGGATGCCGAAGTTGTGCACGCTCAGATCGAAATGCAGCGCGCCCGCCATCGCGACCGGGCTCAGATCGGTGGCGCCGTGCGCCCCGGTGCGCACGTGGTGCAGCTCCGCCAGCGCAGCAATCTTCCTCAGATGACTGATTCCACCTGCGTGGACGACGGTCGTGCGAATGTAGTCGATCAATTCCTCCTCGATCAGCAGCTGGCAGTCGTAGATTGTGTTGAACACTTCGCCGACGGCAATCGGCGTCACGGTGTGATGGCGGATCGTGCGAAAGGCCGCCTGGTTTTCCGCTGGCGTCGGATCTTCGAGCCAGAACAGCCGGTACGGCTCGAGGCTCTTGCCGAGCCGCGCCGCTTCGATCGGCGTCAGGCGGTGATGCACGTCGTGCAGCAGGTGCACACCGAAGCCGAATTCCTTCCGCAGCCGCTCGAACAGCTTGGGAACGAAATCGAGGTACGGCTCCGTGCTCCACCCGCATTCGAGCGGACGACCCTTTTCAGCGGGCTCGTAGTACAAGGTGCCGCGCCCGACGCCGTAGGCGTGCGTCACTCCGGCGACCGCAGACTGCGCGCGAATCGCGCGATAGCCCATGTCGACGTACTTCGCCGCCGCCTTCACCGTGTCGTCTTCGCTCTCGCCGTTGGCATGGCCGTAGACGAGCACGGAGTCGCGCGAGGCGCCGCCGAGCAGCTGATACAGCGGCGCGTTGCGCGCCTTGCCGCAGATGTCCCACAGCGCCGAATCGACCGCGCCGATGGCGGCCATCGTCACTGGGCCGCGCCGCCAGTACGCGCCCTTGTAAAGGTACTGCCACGTGTCCTCGATGCGCCGCGCGTCGCGGCCGATCAGCAACGGAATCACATGATCGCTCAGATAGCTGGCGACGGCGAGCTCGCGTCCGTTGAGCGTCGCGTCGCCGATGCCGTGGAGACCGTCTTCGGTGACGAGCTTCAGCGTGACGAAGTTGCGGCCGGGACTGCAGACGATGACTTTGCCTTCGACGATGCGCATAGTTGGTTTCAAACCGCCTTCAGCAACCTCGCGGTTCGCGGCGGCAGCACGATGGCGACCGTGCCCTTGCGGCGGCCGAGCGACTCGTCGGTCCAGTAGTCGGTGATCGTCGACGGCTGCGGCACGTCGAACGTGACGGTGTCGGATCGATCGGCCCAGTTGAACAGACAGATCATTCGCGCGCCGGGCAGCTCGACGACGCCGACGGTCAGAGTCTCGTCCGTGAACTCGGCTGCGATGCCCGTCGGAGGCAGCAGCTTGCGCAGCATTGCCGCGCGCGCGTCCGGAATCTTCGTGAGGTCGTCGCCGGACAGCACCATGCCGCCGGTCGCGTAGATCGCCGTCGCGTGAAACTGACAGTCGGCGTCGGTCAGGGCGTTGGTCACATCGGCGGCGAGGACGACAGCGTCGGGATCGTTCCACCAGAGCCAGCCGTTCTGCCAGTTGCGACTCAGGTTCTGCCGGGCGGTTGATGCGATGCGGTCCCAGCTTCGCTTGATGTCGTTCGAGCTGCGCGAGCCGTGAATCACGCCAATCGACGGCCAGATGGGATGATTGCAGCCGAGGAGAAACCCATCACCGGCGCCGCGGCCAATCGCCTGCATGCCGCGGCGGTACGCATCGATGCGCGTGGCGCGGCGATCGTGGAAGCGGCCGCCGTGCATCGCGCCCCAGAAGGTCGCATCGAGCTTGAAGTACGTGCAGCCCCACTCCCGCCGCATCGTCCGGAACACGTGCTCGAGATGCGCCCGGGCGCCGCGATGCGTACCGTCGATGGCATACCACGGACCGCGACGCCAGCCGCCGAACGTCACGCGATCCGATCGCAGCGGCTGGCCATGGTCATCTTTGATGAACCAATCCGGATGCTGCTCAAACAGATGCGACTGCTCCTCCGCGATGAACGGCGCAACCCAGATCGCCGGCTGAAAGCCGCGGCGGCGGATTTCCGCGAGCACGGTCCTCACGCTGCCGCCGAAGGCCGCGCCGGTTTCGAGCCAGTCGCCCATCGCCGGCTGATACCCATCGTCGATCTGGATGTACTTCAACGAAGGCATCGACTTCGCGATGACGTCGAGGTTGTCGAGCACCTGCTGCGCCGTCACGTTCGGCCCGAAGCAGTACCACGAGCACCAACCGGTGGGCGGCGTAGGTGGCGCGGAACGTTCAGCCCCGCGTCCGCGGCCCTGAAAGGGCCGCGCCACCTTGTGATTCTTCGCCAGCCGCGCGGCCACCTGATTCAGCAGCGCCGAACGATCGGACCCCGACGCCACCATCAGCTCTTCGAGCGGCCACGACCCACCCGGCTCGATCGTCAGCCCTTCACAGTCCACAATCGCCTGCACGGCGGAGTCGCGGATTTGAAACCGGCCGCTGAACCTCGCGCACGACGTGAACGCGTACGCGTGGGTATCGCCGCCGAACGGCGTCAACGTGAGCAGCCCGTAATACGACGGAACGCGGTCGGCTGCAGGAATGCGATAGTGCTTCGCGTCGGTGTACTGACTGTAATCGACGGGCGCCGCCATCGTGCCGCCGGTCTGCGAGAGCATTTGGAATCCCTCGCCGTAGAGCGCCGTTCCGGTTGCCGGGAACACGATCGGCTGATCGAGAACGACGACGTCGTCGAGGCGGATCGGCGTTTTTCCACGATTGACCACGCGGAGCCGACAAAATGGTCCGTCGCATTCGCGTTGGATCTCGACGGCGGGCGCCCGGCTGAAGCCCCGCGCTCCATTCTGCGACGCGAAATCGTCATCTCGAGCGCGATCCTTTAGGCGAGCGCCCATGACCGGATCGCGAGGCTTCACCCGGGCGAGTGCAATCGCCGCACCGAGAAAATCGCGACGCGAGATCACCGCGCAATCTCCTGCAGCCGCGCCGCCGCCTGCTCGGGCGTCAGGTCGCGCTGCGGCGATCCGAGCAGCTCGAAGCCGACCATGAACTTCCGGATTGTCGCCGACCGCAGCAGCGGCGGACAAAAGTGCGCGTGCAGGTGCCATTCGCCTTTCGCATCGTCGTCGTTGAGCGGCGACTGATGAAATCCCATCGAGTACGGAAACGGCGCATCGAACAGCGCGTCGTACCGCCGCGTCAGCTGCTGCAGGATGCCGCCGAGGCCGTCGCGGTCGCGGGCGTCGAGCGCCTCGAGCGACGGAAGATGCCGGCGGCTGATCGCCAGCGTTTCGAACGGCCACACGGCCCAGAAGGGTACAACAACGATGAACGCGTCGTTTTCACAGACGATGCGCTCGCGGAGCTCGACCTCTCGGGCGACGTACTCGCACAGCAGGCAGCCGCCGCGCGACGCGCGATGACGCGCGAAGGCGAGCTGCTCGCGAGCCGGCTCGTTGGGAACGTGCGCCGTCGCCCAGATCTGGCCGTGCGGGTGCGGATTGCTCGCGCCCATCATCTCGCCGCGGTTTTCGAACACGAGCGCGTACTTCACCCACGGATGCACCGCCATCGCGGCGCACTCGTCGATCCACGCCTCCACGAGCGTACGAATCGACGCGAGATCCATTCGCGCGAGCGTCAAATCGTGACGCGGCGAAAAACACACCACGCGGCAGAGACCGCGCTCGGCATCGGCGACGAACAAACTACTGGTTGCTGGGGGCTGGGGGCCGGTTGCTGGGGACTGGGGGCTGGGGGCTGGGGGCCGGGGGCTGGTTGGCCGGAGCGCGGGAAAATCGTTGTCGAAGGCGAATGTCGACGTGTACTGCGGATTGCGGACGCCGTGCGCGCGCGCGTTCCCCGGACACAAGTAACACGATGGATCGTAGGCGACGGACGCTGCCGCCGGTGCTCGTTCGACTTGTCCCTGCCACGGCCGCTCGTTGCGCTGCGGCGACACGATCACCCACTCGTCGCGCAGCGGGTTATACCGCCGGTGCGGGTGATTGGTCATCGCGACAAGACCTTTTCTTGTTCGTGACTTCGTGACTTCGTGACTTCGTGGCGCCATTTCCAAACACCGCGGTCATTTGACCCGGCTGACGCCTGCGCCGGCAGTACACACCCACACGTCGGGGCGCCGGCCCGTCGCCGCTTCGTAACGCGTGCGCAGCTCCACCTCGATCGCATCGACGCGTGAGGCGTCGGCGAGCGCGACGATGCAGCCGCCGAAACCGCCGCCGGTCATGCGCGCGCCGTAAACGCCATCGAGCCCGCGGGCGATCGCGCTCATCGTGTCGAGCTCCGCGCAGGTGACCTCGTAGTCGGCGCGCAGGCTGTGATGTGACTGATCCATCAGCCGGCCGAACCGAACGAAGTCGCCGGCGACGAGCGCATCGGCTGCTTCTTCAACGCGCGCATTCTCCGTGATCACGTGGCGGCAGCGGCGATAGACGCGGTCCGACATCCGTGCTCGAACGCCTTCCAGCTCCGGCAGCGACGCGTCGCGAAGCGCGCGCACGTGCGGAAAGCGCGACGACAACGTCTGCACCCCCGCCTCGCAGTCGGCGCGGCGCGCGTTGTATTCGCTCGAGGCGAGCTCGTGATGCACCATCGTGTTGCCGACCACGACGCGCAGCGACGCCGGCAACGGCAGCGATCGATGCTGAAGCGTCCGCGTGTCGAGCAACAGGGCGCCGCTCGTCTCGCCGTGGCAGGCGATCATCTGATCCATGATGCCGCAACGAATGCCGACGAACTCGTGTTCGGCGCGCTGGCCAGCCCGCGCGAGCGCGTCGAAATCGATTGGCATGCCGGCGAGGTCGAGCAGCGCGTATCCGCAGGCGATCTCGAGAGCAGCCGACGAGCTGAGGCCCGCGCCAATCGGCACATCGCTCGCAATGAGCATGTCGGCGCCGGTCACGCGGCCCTGAAAGGGCCGCGCCACATCCGGCGAGTCGGGCGCGGGCGCCACATCCGGCGAGTCGGGCGCGGGCGCCGCATCCTGCGAATGTGGGGCGGGCCTTTCAGGCCCGCTTCCATCCAGCACCGCCGCGATGCCGCGCACGTAATCGATCCACGACTCGGTCGGGTACGGCGGATGGCAATCGAGATCGAGCGTGATCGTCTCGCGGTACTCCCGTGAGGCGACGACGAGCGCGCGATCGGCGCGCGGCGCGGCCGCGACCCACGTCGATCGATCGAGCGCCATCGGCATCACGAAGCCATCGTTGTAGTCGGTATGCTCGCCGATCAGGTTCACGCGTCCCGGCGCGCGGTACACACGCGGCGTCCGCGCGAACGTCCGTTCGAAATCGCAACTCAGATCATCAGGATTGATCATCTCCGACCAACGACGAATCCGAGCCACGCGTATTTCTCGTCGATGGCGTAGCGATCGATGCCGGCGATCACCGAACCCGCGGCCAGATTCTTTCCGTCGACGATGACGCCAAGAGACGAAGGCTCGACGACGACGTCGCGTCCGAGCGTCACGGTGTAGACGAGCCGATTCGCCTCGTCGCGGGCGAGCTCGAATCCGACGAGGCCGTTCGGCGAATTCAGGTGTGGCGCGGGCCTTTCAGGCCCGCGATCCGGCGGCCCTGAAAGCGCCGCCCCACACAGCGAGAGAACTGCGAGCGCCGCGAGCTTCACCGGTGCGGCCGGCTGGATTCGCGAACGACGAGCCTCGGCGGGATGATGACGCGCTGCGGCGGATCGCCTTCGCCTTCGAGCCCGTTCAGCAGCAGCTCCGCGGCATGCTTTCCCTGATCGCGCCGCGACCAGCCGACCGTTGTCAGCGGCACACGGAGCAGATCGCCGAGCGCAATATCGCCGACGCCGACGACCGCGACGTCATCCGGCACGCGCAGACCTGCTTCCCAGATCGCCTTCATCGCGCCAATCGCGGCCGGATCGTTGGCGCAGAACACCGCGTCGACCTTCGGGCGCACGGTCAGCAGGCGCTTCATCGCGCGGTAGCCGTCGCTCTCCATGAAGCCGCCGCGCACGATCCATTCGTCGGACGGCTTGATCCCGCGTGCCTTCAGCGCGTCGCGCCACCCTTTCTCGCGCCGCTTCGCGTGCACGATCGGCGGACCGCCGATGTGCGCGATCGCCCTGCGGCCGGCGTCTGCGAGGTGCGACGTGGCGAGCACGCCGACGCGCTCGTCATCGGTGAGGACGCGGTGGCACTTGACACTCGGGTGATCGTCGCGGTCGATCATCACGAGCGTTGTCCCCTGTCTGGTGAGCTGCAGCAGCACGTCGGTGTTGCCCGAGGCGTTGGCCGACGCCAGCACCACGCCGTCGACCTGACGTCCGCGCAGCATCTCGAGCTCGGCGCGCTCCTTGCCGGCATCTTCGCTGGAGCTGCACAGCAGTAGACCGTAGCCGCGGACGCTCGCCACCGGCTCGATGCCGGCGATGATCTCGACGAAGAACGAGTGCATCAGATCGGGGATGACTATGCCGAGCGTGTGAGTACGGCGAAGCGTGAGGCTGCGGGCGACCGCGTTGCGCTGGTAGCCGAGCTCCTCGACCTTGGCGAGCACGCGCGACCGTGTTGCATCGCTGATGTCGGCGTGGTTGTTCAGCACCTTCGACACGGTGGTGATCGACACGCCAAGCTCGCCGGCGATGCGCTTCATCGTGGTCTGGTGCACGGCGGATCCTCGTCAGTCCGCCCGAAGGCGGACGCCACATACGATCACTTTAGCGTTAAAGTGGCTTGACTTTACCGGTAAAGCATAGTATCACAGCCGCCTCACAGCAGTCGCGAGCATGCGGATGAATCGTGTGACTCTGATCCTCGCAGCGATCCTTATTATGCTGCTGCCGGCGGCGCGTCCTGCCGCGGCGCAAGACACCGGCACCGTCTCCGGCACCGTCGTCGACGCGTCCGGGCAGGTGCTGCCGGGCGCGACCGTCACGCTCGTCAACGAAGCGACCGGCGACGCGCGGCGCTGTCCGCCGAATTCCTGCGTCCGTATCTCGGGTATCAGAACGTTCGCGTCCGCAGCCGCGCGCTGCAGTTCCGCGCGGAGATTTACAACAACCCGACCTTCGGCACGGCGATCGGCATCGCCAACCCGACACGGCCGCCGCGCGTGATTCAATTGTCGGCGCGGTTCAATTTCCAGCGCCTGCGGCCATGCCCGCCCGCAACGCGCATTCAAGCGTTGCGGGCAAGGCATCAGCGAGCGGGGGTGGGGCCCCGCGAGAAGGTAAAAAATGCCGTCGATGCCCACACGAATCCGCGTCGCCGTTTTGTTCTCCATGCTCGCGCTCATTACGGTGGGGCGGGCCTTTCAGGGCCGCCTTGGCGGGGCTGAAAGCCCCGCCCCACATGAAAGCCCCGCCCCACAACCCGGTTCGTCCCGCGATTCCGCGCGCGAACAACGCCTTGCATGGTTCCGCGAGGCGAAGTACGGCCTCTTCGTCCACTGGGGCCTCTACGCGATTCCCGCCGGACAATGGAACGGACGCGCCATCCCGGGACTCGGTGAATGGATCATGTTCCGCACGCCGGTGCCGGTGCGCGAGTACGAGAAGCTCGCCGCGCGATTCAACCCGGTGAAGTACAACCCCGACGAGTGGGTGAAGCTCGCGAAAGACGCGGGCATGAAGTACATGGTCATCACCTCGAAGCATCACGACGGCTTCGCGCTGTTCAAGTCTCAGGTCAGCCCGTACAACGTCGTCGACGCGACGCCGTACAAGCGCGACATCCTCAAAGCGCTCGCGGACGCGTGCGCGCGGCAGAACATGCGCCTTGGCTTCTATTACTCGCAGGCGCAGGACTGGCACGAGCCGAGCGGCGCCGGCAACACGTGGGATTTCGGTCCCGACGAGAAGAAGGATTTCGATCAGTACCTGCGCGCGAAGGCGGAGCCGCAGGTGCGCGAGCTGTTGACCGGCTACGGTCCCGTCGCGCTGATCTGGTTCGACACGCCGCGCATGATGACCGCCGAGCGCGGCAAGCGCTTCACCGACGTCGTTCGCTCGATGCAGCCGAACACGCTGATCGACGGCCGGCTCGGCACCGAGGGCGACTACCGATCGACCGGCGACAACGCGATTCCGGGCGAGGCCTCGGGTGAAGCGTGGGAGACGCCGGCGACGATCAATCACACGTGGGGCTACCGCGTCGACGACACCGACTGGAAATCGCCCGGCCAGATCGCGTTCAAGCTGATCGACATCGTCAGCAAAGGGGGCAACTACCTGCTGAACGTCGGACCGATGGCCGACGGCGTCATTCCGCAGCCGAGTCAGGACATCCTGCGCACCGTCGGACGGTGGCTGCAGGTCAACGGCGAAGCCGTGTACGGCGCCGGACCGACGCCGTTCGGCGGCGAGCTCGGCACGCCGGCGCCCAATGGTGCGAAAGACGTACGTGGAGATCCGTTGTACTTTACGCAGACGGACTGGCGAGTCACGACGAAGCCGGGCAAGCTGTACTTCACCTTCTTCACCGAGCCCCGCGTGCCGTTCCCGCTGCCCGCGATGAAGAACGCCGTGAAGCGCGCATACCGCCTCGTCGATCGCGCGGCCGTTCAGGTGAAAACCGAGAACGGACGCACGCTGCTCGACATCGAACGGCCCATTCCCGATCCGATGGCCACCGTCATCGTCGTGGAGTTCGAAGGCGATCGCGTTCAGCGCCCGTGACGGCAAGCGCCCGCGGCCCGAGCGAGGCGGCGGGGCCCCCAACGCGGCAGCCGCGTTGGGGTGGCCCGCCGGAGGGAACCGCCGCGAAGTGGATGCGGCGGCTGCTACTGCCCAGTCCCGGCTGCAGGCGTCCTCCGCGCGGGCTTCTCGACTTGAATGAAGGCATCCGTTTGCGAGAGCGAGCGGGGGCCGGGAGCAAAGAAAATGACGGAGATCAGTCGGCGCGAATTTGCACGGCTTGCGGCGGTGGTTCCAGTAGTGCAGGCCTTCAGGCCTGCCGGACGCGGGGCTGAAAGCCCGGCTGTGGCATCACAAGCCTCGCCCGTGGCGCGGCCCTCTCAGGGCCGCGCCACGATCAAGGTCGGCACGCAGCACGGCGACTCCGACGCCATCCTTCGCGCCATGGCCGGCTTCGGCGTGAATCACATCTGCAGCCGGCTGCCCTCCGAGCGCTTCGACGAGAAATGGTCCGTCGATTCGCTGTCGCGTCTGCGCGAGCGCGTCGAATCGTTCGGCATCACGCTCGACATGGTGCCGCTGCCCATGAGCTCGAACGAGATCAGCCGCTTCGAGCTGCCGAACATCATGCTCGGCAAGAGTCCCGAGCGCGATCGCGAGATCGACGCCGTGTGCGAGATGATCCGCAACACCGCGCGCGCAGGAATTCCCTCGCTCAAATACAACATGACGTTCCTCGGCGTCGTCCGCACCGAATCAACGCGCGGGCGCGGCAACGCGACTTACAGCACCTTCGTGTACGACAAGGCGAAGCCGAAGCAGCCGCTCACCGAGGCCGGCGTCGTCGACGCGGACATGTACTGGGAGCGCATCACCTACTTCCTCACGCGCGTCGTGCCGGTCGCTCAGGAATACAAAGTGAAGATTGCCTGTCATCCGCAGGATCCGGGCATGCCGCGCGGCCGCGGCTATCAGGGCGTCGAGACCGTGCTCGGATCGGTCGACGGCCTCAAGCGCTTCGTCAGCATCGCCGAGAGCCCTTACCACGGACTGAATTTCTGTCAGGGCACCGTCAGCGAGATGCTGGAGAAGCCCGGAGAGCAGATCTACGACGTCATCCGCTGGTTCGGCTCGCGCAAGAAGATCTTCAACGTGCACTTCCGCAACATCCGCGGCGGCTTCCTCAACTTCCAGGAGACGTTCATCGACGATGGGGACGTCGACATGCTGAAGGCCATGCGGGTGTACAAGGAAGTCGGCTACGACGGCATGATGATGCCCGACCACGTGCCGAAGATCGAAGGCGACGCGAACGACACCCAGGGCTTCGCGTTCGCGCTCGGGTACATCAAAGCGCTGATTGCGGCGGTGGCGGACTAACCGCACGAGCCGCTTGCGTTGACGCGGTGCCGCTCGCGCAGCGCAGGGCCTTCAGCCCTGGCGCGCGCGGCGCGGCAGGCCTCTAAAGGGCTGCGCTACGCATTTCAGGCAATCGCCGTCCCGGATCAGTAGCAGCTCCACATCTCCGCCTGGACACCCGGCGCTGCCGCGCTCGTTGCCGCCACAACCGTGCTGATCTCGTATCGCCGGCACCTGCGCGCCTGACGACGAGTTGCCTTCGGACGTGCAGCCGTTGCGGCTGTCCGGCCAGTGAGAACTGCCTGAGCAGGTTGCGGTCTGAGCTACGCTTTGTAGCGAATGGCCGTCGACCTCGTCGCCTTCGGTCCCCATCCTGACGACATAGAGATCGGACTTGGCGCTGCCATCGCACGCCACACAGACGCGGGCTATCACGTCGGATTGTGCGACCTCACCGCCGGCGAGCTCTCATCCAACGGAACGCCCGAGCAGCGGCGCGTCGAGGCCGACGCGGCGGCGCGCGTGCTCGGCGTCGCATGGCGTGAGAACCTCGGTTGGACCGACGGTGGCATCGTGCGGACGCCGGAGTCGATCCGCTCTGCGGTCGATTGCATTCGCCGACATCGTCCGCGGACGATTGCCATTCCGTACTGGGACGATCGCCATCCCGATCACCGTGCGGCAAGCGAGGTGCTTCGCGCCGCCGCGTTCACGAGCGGGCTTCGCCGGTACGAGACGAGCGAGCCGGCGTGGCGCGTCGAGTGGGTCTGCTACTACTTCATCAACGATTCGGCGCCGCCGTCGTTCGTCATCGACGTCTCGGCGCATTACGAACGCAAGCGTCAGGCGCTGGCGTGTTATGCCAGCCAGTTCTCTCCTCCCGCCGGCGAGGCCGTGCCGACGCGCCTCACGGCAGCCACGTTCCACCAGCTGATTGAGAGCCGCGACGCGCAGTTCGGCGCGCTCGCCGGCGTCGCGTTCGCCGAAGGCGTCGTCGTGAAAGAGCCGGTTCAGCGCGGGACGCTGCTGAAGCACGCTCCA
>Ga0066709_100000230_pt1 | contig 26091 bp, 27 predicted proteins | sample GraSoiAngelo_158_FD_79665 | JGI IMG/M metagenome (GOLD analysis project Ga0066709, IMG submission 79665) | Grasslands soil microbial communities from the Angelo Coastal Reserve, California, USA - 14_1009_16_30cm | ecosystem: Environmental > Terrestrial > Soil > Grasslands | place: USA...
CCGACGCGCGTGGGCGTGTCCATCTGCGCGATCACGCGATCGAGATGGCGCGTCGCGTTGAGCTCGTCGATCATGACGCTCCCTTCCGGCGGGCCCGACACGAGCAGCACCATCCGCACGCGACCGCCGAAGTAGTTCCACAGCTCCAAGGCGGCGCGCGACGGCGGATAGCCCGGCAGGATCACGATCACGTCGGCCTCCTCCGGCACCTGGCTCAGCGCGGAGACGGCGTTGAGTTCGGTCGGCCACTCCGCGAGCGAGATCACGACGTGGACGAGCGCCCGCATCTGGCGCAGGTCGTTGATCTCGCTCGCGGTCGGGAGCCGCTGGAACTGCACGGTCGTGCCGAGGCGGAGGTCCACGGGATCGAGGATCAGCGGGGGTTGGCCTGCGGGACTCGCGGTGGAGCTGTCGCCGGCCGTGAGCGGCGGGCCGCTCGCCATGCAGCCCGCGACCATGCCCGCGGCGAGTAGTGCAGCGATCTTGAAAGGGTTCATGGGGTCTCCGCACGCGACCGCGTCGCGCGGCGCCCGATGCGCCGCGCCGGGTCTGGCCGGGAGACTCTACTGCACGGCGGGGTCGCGCCGGCCCGCGACGCTGTCGGCCTCGCTCCCGCGATGCGGCGCCGCGGCTCGGAGGACCGCCGGGTCGCGGCGGGCTCCCGACGGCGGTGAACCGCTCGCTGCGCTGGAGACGGCGAGCAGCGGACCGGCGCCGGCGGCAGGGGCGAGCAGCCTGGCGCGCGGAGCAGCAGGGAGCTCGAGTGCCGGCGGGAGGTGCGCCGCCGCGAGGCCCGCTCGCGCGCTCGCGAGCGCCGGTGCCGCGCGGTGCGCGGCCGGACCCCGTGCCGCCGGCCTGGATCCGAACTCGTAGCCCATCGGGATGCACAGCACGAACACCGCGAAGCAGAAGCACGGGAACGGGGGGAGCGAGGTGCGGTGCATGGTGGGGGACTCGATGCCGAGGTCAGAGATGGAGCCCGTTTCAGCATTGTGCCGCGGCGTGGCCAGCATTACAAGTGCTGATCGTGGAGACGCTTGGGCTCGATTGCTCATGTAAAACATCGTTCGATGCTGCGGCCCGGACGATGTCCACCGGCCGCGGCGCTCGGCCCCAGCGCGGCCCCGACTCGCGCGCGGCAAGCCCGCAATTCTTGACCCGGGGCGAGGCGCGTGGTAAAAAAACCGGTCGCTCGTCGTCCTGGCCTACCCCTTTGGCGCCGCCTGGCGGCTCCTCACCGCAACGCCCAACGAGTCGGAGAGTTGGCGATGTACGCGATCGTGAACATCAACGGAGTGCAGACGCGCGTGGCCCCCGACGAGGTGCTGGCCGTTCCCCGGCTCGCCGGCGAGCCGGGAGAGAAGCTCACGTTCGAGAACGTGCTGCTGCTCGCGGACGGAGACTCGATCACGGTCGGCCAGCCGTATGTGAAGGGCGCGAGCCTGCTCGCCGAGGTCGTCGAGCACTTGCGCGGTCCCAAGCTCAAGATCTTCAAGTTCAAGCGTCGCCGCGAGTATCGCCGTCGCCGGGGTCACCGCGACGAGCTCACGCGCATCCGCGTGACCGCGATCCAGGCGTAGGAGCAGGTCATGGCTCACAAGAAGGGGCAGTCCTCTTCCAAGAACGGCCGCGAGTCGAACGCGCAGCGCCTGGGCGTCAAACGCTTCGGTGGACAGCGCGTGCCCGCCGGCACGATCATCGTGCGGCAGCGCGGCACCAAGTTCTTTCCCGGGATGAACGTCGGCCGCGGCAAGGACGACACGCTGTTCGCGATGGTCGACGGCGAAGTGAAGTTCACGCGGTACCTGGGCACCCGCCGGAAGGTGCACATCATTCCGCTCGAGTCGTCGTTGAGTTGAGCTGAGCTCCGAGCATCGCGAACGCCACGTCGCCCGACACGAGGCCGGGTGCCGTGGCGTTTCGCATGCGCGGCTCGGACTCGAGCCCTGAGGAGGCAAACCGTGAAGAACAGAGTCGCCGTGATCGGGGCGGGGAACGTCGGCGCGAACACCGCGCTGTACATCGCCGAGCGTGGTCTCGCGGACGTGGTGCTGATCGACCGGCCGGAGCAGGACGGCATGCCGCAGGGCAAGGCGCTCGACCTGCAGCAAGCGGTTCCGCTGTGGCACAAGGGCGGCAGGCTCGACGGAGCGTCCGACCTGGCCGCGGTCAAGGGAGCGACCGTGGTGGTGATGACGGCCGGCTTCCCGCGCAAGCCAGGCATGTCCCGCAGCGACCTGCTCAAGGCCAACGCCGACATCATCCGGCCCGCCGCCGAAGCCGTGAAGCAGCACGCCCCGAGCGCCTGCGTGGTCGTGGTCACGAACCCGCTGGACGTGATGGCGTGGCTGTTCTGGAAGACGACCGGCTTCCCCAAGAACCGGGTGGCGGGGATGGCCGGCATCCTGGACAGCGCGCGGTTTCGCGCGTTCCTGGCGATGGAGCTCGGGATCTCCGCGACCGACGTGCAGGCCATGGTGCTGGGCGGCCACGGCGATTCCATGGTGCCGCTGCCGCGCTACACCACGGCAGGCGGCATTGGCGTCGCGGAGCTGATCCCGCCCGACCGCCTGAGCGCGATCATCCAGCGGACGCGCGACGGCGGGGCGGAGATCGTGAAGCTGCTGAAGACCGGGTCCGCCTACTACGCGCCTGCGATGTCGGCCGTGGAGATGGTGGAGGCGATCCTGACCGACCAGAAGCGCCTGGTGCCGTGCTCGGTGCTGCTGGAGGGCCAGTACGGGCTGCGCGACCTGTTCATCGGCGTCCCGGTCGTGCTGGGCGCGGGCGGCGTGGAGAAGGTGATCGAGCTCAAGCTGTCGCCCGAGGAGACCGCCGCGCTCCACAAGAGCGGGAAGGACGTGGCGGACATGATCGGCGAGCTGGCGGTCAACGTCTGACCGCGCGACGCGCGCGCCGGGTGCCGGGAGGCGGCGGGTCGCGGCACGCACCGGGAGTCCGGTCCCGCGCGCGGTTTCGCCTCCGCGGGGCCCCGGCGTGACGCGCACCCTGGCCGTGATCCCCGCCCGCTATGCGGCGCAGCGGTTCCCCGGCAAGCCGCTCGCGCTGTTGTGGGGAAAGCCGGTGCTGCGCCACGTGTGGGAGCGGGCGCGGGAGGCGGCGGGGCTCGACGCGATCGTGGTCGCGACCGACGACGCCCGCATCGCCGCCGCGGCGCGGGCGTGGGGCGCCGCGGTCGAGATGACCAGAGCGGAGTGCGCGAGCGGCACCGACCGTGCGGCCGAAGTCGCCCAGCGCCATCCCGAGGTACAGCTCGTCGTGAACCTGCAGGGCGACGAGCCGGAGCTCGATGCCGCGAGTGTGGCGCGGCTCGTCGCCGGGATGAACGCGGAGCCGGACGTGGGCATGGCGACGCTCGCGCACCCCGCGGCGGATCGCGCGGAGCTCGCGAGTGAGCACGTTGTCAAGCTGGAGGTGGACGCCGCCGGGTTCGCGCTCTACTTTACCCGCCAGTGGCCGCCGGCGCGGCGCGCGGGGGGCGAGATCCTCCGCCATGTCGGCGTGTACGGGTTCACGCGCGAGCTGCTGCTCCAGTTCGCGGCGTGGCCCGCGGGGCAGGAGGAGCGCCGCGAGCGGCTGGAACAGCTGCGGGCCGTCGAGCGCGGAGTGCGGATCAAGGTCTACATGAGCGACCGGGCGGCGACGGGCATCGACACGCCCGCGCAGCTCGCGGCGCTGGAGGCGCGCGGCCCGCGGAGCTGACGCCGGCCGCTGCGCGCACGGGAGCCATTCCATGGCCAAGATCGTGGTCATCACCGGGGGCGTGGTCTCCTCGCTCGGCAAGGGCATCGCCGCGGCCTCGCTCGGCCTGCTGCTCAAGGCGCGCGGCCTGCGCGTCACGCTGCAGAAGCTCGATCCCTACCTCAACATCGATCCCGGCACCATGAGCCCGTTCCAGCACGGCGAGGTGTTCGTCACCGACGACGGCGCGGAGACCGACCTGGACCTGGGGCATTACGAGCGCTTCACCGGCGCCTCGGTCACGCGCGGCCACAACGTGACCGCGGGCCAAGTCTACGACGCGATCCTATCCAAGGAGCGCCGCGGCGACTACCTGGGGCGCACGGTGCAGGTGATCCCCCACGTCACGGACGAGATCAAGCAGCGCATCACCGGCCTCGCGCTCGCGACCCAGGCGCAGGTCCACATCGTCGAGATCGGCGGCACGGTGGGTGACATCGAGTCGCTGCCGTTCCTGGAATCGGTGCGCCAGCTCAAGCTCGAGCACCGGCGCGACGTGCTGTTCGTGCACGTCACGCTGCTGCCCTACATCAAGGCGGCGGGCGAGATGAAGACCAAGCCGACGCAGCACAGCGTGAAGGAGCTGCGCGAGATCGGCATCCAGCCCGACGTGCTGTTATGCCGCAGCGAGGCGCCGCTCACCAGCGACCTGCGCGAGAAGATCGCGTTGTTCTGCAACGTGCCGACCGAGAGCGTGATCGATGCCACCGACGTGGAATCGATCTACGACGTCCCGCTGGTGTTCCACCGCGGCGGCCTCGACGCGGTCGTGGCGCGCGAGCTCTCGCTCGACGGCACAGATCCCGACCTGGGCGCCTGGAACGACTTCCTCGACCGCGTGCACCATCCGTCGCGCGAGTGCCTGATCGGGGTCGTCGGCAAGTACACCCACGTGCGCGACGCGTACAAGAGCATCATCGAGTCGTTCGTGCACGCCGGCGCCGCGCACCGCGCCCGGGTTCGGCTGCGCTGGGTGGAAGGCGAGGACGTGGAGCAGCGCGGGGCCGCCGAGCTGCTGCGCGAGGTGGACGGCCTCGTCGTTCCCGGCGGGTTCGGCGAGCGCGGCATCGAGGGCAAGATCGCGGCGGCGCGCTGGGCGCGGGAGCGGGGCGTGCCGTATCTCGGGCTGTGCCTCGGCATGCAGGTCGCCACGATCGAGTTCGCGCGTCACGTGGTGGGCTGGGTGGACGCCAACTCCAGCGAGTTCGACGCGTCGGCCCAGCACAAGGTGATCGACCTCTTGCCCGACCAGCAGGGCATCACCGAGAAGGGCGGCACGATGCGGCTCGGCTCCTACCGCTGCGCGCTGCGCGAGGGCAGCCTCGCCGCGCGCGCCTACGGCAGGACCGAGGTCGAGGAGCGGCATCGCCACCGCTACGAGTTCAACAACCGCTACGCGGCGGCGCTGCAGTCCCGCGGCCTCGTGCTGTCGGGGAAGTGCGTGGGCCGCGAGCTGGTCGAGATCATCGAGCTGCCGGATCACCCGTGGTACCTGGCGGTGCAGTTCCACCCCGAGCTCAAGTCGCGCCCGCACGAGCCGCACCCGCTGTTCGTGGATTTCGTGCGGGCGGCGCTGGAGCGGCGGCGCGCGCGGCTGGGCGACAACGCGTACCTGGCGGCGTCGGACGAGCGTGAATCCAAGGGCGCCGAGCCCCGCGCGGAGTCGGCGGCGGAGCGGTGACGCGTACGTTCGAGATCGGCGCCGCGCGAATCGGCGGCCCCGCGCTGTTCGTGATCGCCGGGCCGTGCGTGGTGGAGAGCGCCGAGCTGTGCCTGCACGTCGCGCGCACGCTGCAGGCGGCATGTGTGGCGCGCGACCTGCCGTTCGTGTTCAAGGCGTCCTACCGCAAGGCCAACCGATCGAGCGTGCGGTCGTTCGAAGGTCTGCCGATGCCCGAGGCGTTGGCGGCGCTCGAGCGCGTGAAGCGCGAGGTGGCGGTCCCGGTGCTCACCGACGTGCACGAGCCGGGTGAGTGCGCCGCGGCGGCGGAGGTCGCCGACTGCCTGCAGATCCCGGCGTTCCTGTCGCGCCAGACGGCGCTGCTCCAGGCGGCGGCCCGCACCGGGCGCGCCGTGAACGTGAAGAAGGGCCAGTTCCTCGCGCCCGGCGACATGCGGCAGGTGGTGGAGAAGATCGTGAGCGCGGGCGGCGAGCGCATCCTGCTCACCGAGCGCGGCACCTCGTTCGGATACCACGACCTGGTCGTCGACATGCGCTCGTTCCCGGTGATGCGGGAGCTGGGCTGGCCGGTGGTGTACGACGCCACGCACAGCCTGCAGCGTCCGGGCGGGGCCGAGACCGGCGGCGACCGGCGGTTCGCGGGTCCGCTGGCCCGCGCCGCGGTGGCGTGCGGGGTGGACGGCGTGTTCTTCGAGACCCATCCTGCGCCGGAGCGCGCGCTGTCCGACGCCGCCACGCAGCTGCCGCTGGCGGAGGCCGGGGCGTTCCTGGACGACCTCGTGCGCGTGCACCGCGCGCTGGCGGAGCGCGCGCATGCCTGAGCTCGCGCGGCGGGGGAGCGGTTCCTCCCGCTCCGGCGCGGGGCGCGATCCCATCCGTGGGCCGGTGCGCGTCGTGTTCCTCGACGTCGATGGAACGCTCACCGACGGGTCGATCTCGTTCAGCGCGGGGGGCGATGGCCGCAGCTTCTGGATCCGGGACGGCATCGCGCTGCAATGGGCGCGCGAGCAGGGCGTGCTCCCGGTCGTGATCTCCGGCCGCGCCTCCCCCGCGGTCGAGCGCCGCATGCGCGACCTCGACCTCGAGTTCTACCTCGATGCCCGGGACAAGGTCGACGTCGCCCGCAGCGTGCTCGACCGCGAGCGGGTGGCATGGGCCGCGTGCGTGATGATCGGCGACGACTTGCCGGACGTGGCGCTGATGAAGCGCGTGGGATGGCCGATCGCGGTGGGAGACGCGCATCCCGAGGTGAAGCGGGTCGCGAAGCTGGTGACGCGGGCCCGCGGCGGCCGCGGCGCGGTGCGCGAAGCGATGGAGCGGGTGCTCAGGCACAACGGCGGCTGGCGCCGCGTGCTCGAGCGCTATGGCGCGCGCTGAGCGCGGCGCGGCGGAGGCAGGCGTGACTCACGGCGGATCGCAGGCGGAAGCGACGGGCCCACGGCCCGACGCGGTCTCCGGCGCGCAGCTCCTGGCGCGCGCCCGCGAGGTCGCCCGCATCGAGGCCGCGGCGGTCGCGGCGCTCGAGTCGCGGCTGGGCGAGGAGTTCCTGCGCGCGGTCGAGGTGCTCGCCGCGTGCCGCGGCAAGGTCATCGTCTCGGGGGTGGGCAAGTCCGGGCTGCTGGCGCATCAGGTCGCGGCCACGCTGACGAGCGTGGGTACCCCCGCCGTGTTCCTGCATCCCGCCGACGCGCTGCACGGGGACGCCGGGCTGTTCGCGCCGGGCGACGCCGCGCTGTTCGTCTCGAAGAGCGGCGCCAGCGACGAGCTGCTCGCGCTGCTTCCGTTCGTCGAGCGTCACGGCATCCCGCTCGTGAGCATCGTGGCGGTGGCGCGTTCGGCGCTGGCGGGCAAGAGCACGGTGACGCTCGTGACCGGGCCGCTGCGCGAGGCGTGCCCGATGGAGCTGACGCCCACGACGAGCCTCACGGTGGCGCACGTCGTCGCCGACGCGCTGGCGGTGGCGCTGCTGGAGCGACGGGGGATGAAGCCCGAGGACTTCCGGTTCCTACATCCCGGAGGCGTGCTGGGCCGCACGGCATCGCGGCGAGTGGACGAGCTGATGCATGCGGGCGGTGCGGTGCCGCGCGTGCCGGGCTCCGCGTCGCTGCGCGAGGTGATGCTCGAGATCATGGAGAAGCGGCTCGGCATCGCCGCCGTGGTCGACGGCGACGGCACGCTGCTGGGGGTGATCAGCGACGGCGACTTCAAGCGCATCCTGGTGCGCGACCAGGACCCCTGGCACCGCACCGCGGCCGAGGTCATGACGCGCTCGCCGACCACGATCGCTCCCGGCGCGCTGGTGGCGGCGGCGGTCCGGTGCATGGAAGAGCGTCCGGAGGGGCCGATCACGGCGCTGGTCGTGATCGACGAGACCCGGCGGCCCGTCGGGATCCTGCACCTCCACGATTGCCTGAAAGCCGGCGCCTGATCGCCCTCGAATCCTCGGCGGGCTGGCTTCGAGCACGCTGCTCGCCCGTCCATCTCCGGTCCACCTCGACGCGGCCGTGCACATTACTCGTTCAAGAATGCTCGCGGGAATCCCGATAATCCCTGGGCGTCCAACCGCTGCGAAGCGTCTGGCACACTGCGTGCTTGCGGCACTCAGGACCCTTTGCTAGCGTGGGTTCTGAACCAGCGGACACGTCCCTCATCCGAACGGAAGTGCCCATGCAGCACCGTCTCCACATTCGGAACCCCGTTCGAGCGGCGTTGATCGGCTGGCTCGCGGCAGCGGCCGTCGCGGGATGTAGCCAGAAGCGCTCGGTCGGGCCCGCCGGCATGACCGGCGAGCTGCCGGACCAGGAAGTCTCGGATTTCGCGATCACCGAAACCGACGCCGGCAAGCTGGAGTGGAAGCTGTACGCCCGCGATGCGGCCACGTACAGCCCGCGCAACCTGATCGTCGCCCACCAGGTGCGCATCGATTTCTACGACGACCAGGGGAAACAGTCCTCGGAGCTGGTCGCGAACCAGGGCGAGATCAACGAGCGCACGCGCAACATGACCGCGAGGGGCAAGGTCGTGCTTCAAACCACGGAAGGAACGCGGCTGTCGAGCGAGGAACTCCGCTTCCTCAACCGGGACCAGAAGATCCTGGTGCCCAGCGACCAGCTCGTGCGGGTCCAGCGCGGCGGCGACGTGCTGACCGGCTACGGGTTCGAGAGCGATCCCAACCTGACGCGCTTCGAGTTCAAGCGGCAGGTGCAGGCGACCGTGCGCTCCCGCACGGGCGGCATCATCGGGGCCGGGGGCTCGCGGTGAGCCTGAGCTTCGAGCTCAAGGACTTGACGAGCCGGGTCCCGGCGGCGGGGACTTCCGCCGTGCCCGCGCCGGCGGCGCCCGCCACGCCCGCGCCCGCCGCGGCGGCGGGGCCGATTCCGGGCGGCGCCGCGGTGCCGGAGCTTCGCGCCGAGCACCTGGTGCGCTACTACGGCAAGTGGCGCGTCGTGAACGAAGTGTCGATCACGGTGCGCCGGGGCGAGGTGGTCGGGCTCTTGGGCCCGAACGGCGCCGGAAAGACGACCTCGTTCTACATGATCGTCGGGCTGCTGCGGCCGTCCCAGGGCACGATCGTCATGGACGGCGAGGACATCACCGACGAGCCGGTGTACGTGCGCGCGCGCCGCGGGCTCGGCTACCTGTCGCAGGAACCGAGCGTCTTCCGGCGGCTCAGCGTGCGCGACAACGTGCTCGCGGTGCTCGAGACCATGAAGCTCACCGCGGCGGAACGGGAGCTGCGGCTGGAGCAGCTCCTCGCGGAGCTCAACCTCGGTCATCTCGCCAGCCGCGTGGCGAACAAGCTGTCCGGCGGCGAGCGCCGCCGCGTGGAGATCACGCGCGCGCTCGCGCGGCAGCCGTCGTACATGCTGCTCGACGAGCCGTTCGTCGGGATCGACCCGATCGCGGTTTCCGAGATCCAGGACATCGTCGGGCGGCTGCGCGGCCGCGGCCTGGGGGTTCTCATCACCGACCACAACGTGCGAGAAACGCTTCGCATCACCGACCGAGCATATATTATGTACGAGGGTAGGATCCTGCTTCAGGGGACCGCCGAAGAGCTGGCGCGTGACGCGCGTGCCCGCGAGATCTACCTGGGAGATCGCTTCAGCCTCTAGGGTCACGCAGCCTGCATAGGAGTCTACGTTCGTCATGGACATGAAGCCATCGTTGAACCTGTCCCTGAGACCGGCGCTCATCATGACGCCGCGTCTGCAGCAGGCGCTCAAGCTGCTCCAGGTCCCCACCCTGGAGCTGCAGCAGATCCTCAAGCAGGAAATCATGCAGAACCCGCTGCTCGAGGAAGTGGATGACGTCACCGAGAACGAGGACCTGGATCGCGAGAACTCGCCGGAGGAAGCCGCGAACGAGGAGAGCGAGAACCCCGGCGAGGAGGACCCGATCGACTGGTCGGAGTACATGCAGGACGGCCTGGATCGCACCTATGTGCCGCAGACCGAGACCAGCGTGGAGTTCCTGGAAAAGGTGCCGGTCACGCGCGGCACGCTGGCCGATAGCCTGCTCGAGCAGCTCCACTTCCTCAATCTGCCGTGTCCGCAGATGGAGGTGGCGGAGTTCCTGGTGGGGTCGATCGACGACAGCGGCTGGCTCGCAACGTCGATGGAGGACATCGCGCAGGCCCTCGAGCGACCGGTCGAGGAGGTGGAGAAGGTGCTGCGCGTGATCCAGGCGCTCGAGCCCGCGGGCGTCGGGGCCCGCACCCTGCGCGAGTGTCTGCTGATCCAGCTCGAGGCCCGGGGGGAGCAGGGCTCGCTGCCGTGGAAGATCATCCACGACCACTTCGACCACCTGGTCAACCGGCGGTTCCCCGAGATCGCGCGCCAGCTCAAGTGCACGGTGGAGGACGTGCAGGCCGCGGCCGACGTGATCGCCACGCTGAACCCGCGCCCGGGCCTGCAGGTGTCGAGCGAGGAGCCCAAGTACGTGACTCCCGACCTGCTGGTGGAGCGCGTGGATGACGAGTATGTCGTGGTGCTGAACGACCGGCACCTGCCGCGGCTCCGCATCTCGTCGGCGTACGAGAGCGTGCTGCGGGAGTAGAAGAAGGCCGAGTCGAACGCCGACGAAGCCAAGACCCGCGAGTACATCCACGGCAAGCTGAACTCCGCACGCTGGCTGATCCAGACGATCGAGCAGCGCCGCAAGACGATGATCAAGGTGATGAACTGCATCATCCGCGAGCAGCGCGAGTTCTTCGACAAGGGCATCGCGTTCCTGCGCCCGCTCACCCTGCAGCAGGTGGCGCGCCAGATCGACATGCACGAGTCGACCGTGAGCCGCGTGTGCAGCGGCAAGTACGTCCAGACGCCGCGCGGCGTGTTCGAGCTCAAGTTCTTCTTTTCCAGCGGACTAGAGACCGAGGACGGCGAGGACGTCTCGGCACGCTCGGCAAGAAACATCATCAAAACGTTCATCGACGAGGAGGACAAGCGCAACCCGTTGTCCGACGATGCGATCGCCAAGAAGCTGCACGGCAAGGGGCTCAAGATCGCGCGTCGCACGGTGGCCAAGTACCGCGAACAGCTCAACATCCTGCCGGCGCGGTTTCGCCGTCGGGTCGCTTGACCCGACGCCCGGCCGGGCCCCGGTTGGCCCGGTTGCCGCGACCGGCTTCAGGCCGTGAAGAGGTGCACTACATGCTGATCCACACCACTGCACGTCACTGCGAGCTCGACCCCGATGTCCGTTCCTTCACCCAGCAGCGGCTCTCGAAATTTGCGAAGTTCGCGCGCGACCTCAGCGAGGCGCACGTGACCGTCACCGCGGAGGGCTACCGGCACGTGGCCGAGATCACGATCGCGTTGAGAGGCAAGGAAATCATGAGCCGCGAGTCGTCCACCGAGCCGCGCGCCGCCATCGATCTGGCCGCGGATCGCATCGAGCACCAGCTGCGGCGGCTCAAGGAGCAGCGCATCGAGCGCTGGCACGGCCGCGGGGCCAACGGCGCCGCGCCGAACGGCGAGCCCGGCGCCACGCCGACCGACCCCGGTGCCGGGGGCGGAGGCGGCGAAGAGGATGCGTTCGATTTCGGGGAGGAGTGACGCGGCGTGCAAACCCTGAGCGTCGCCCGCCTGTTCGAAGACCAACACCAGGAACTTCAGCTCGAGCAACTCACCGAATCGCTCGCTTCGCGGCGCGAGATCACCGTCAGCGATATCCACCGTCCCGGCATGGCGCTGATGGGTTTCGTCGAGAACTTTCTGCCGGAGCGCATCCAGATCATTGCGCAGACCGAGCTCACCTACCTCGCGACGCTCAGCGAGGAAGAGATCCGCGCCGCCGTGGATCGTCTGTTCCAGTTCACGATGCCGCTGATCGTCGTGTGCAAGCAGCTGGAGCCGCCGCCGTACCTGGTGCGCCGCGCGAACCAGTGCCAGGTGCCGGTGCTGCGCACGCCGCAGAGCACCACCCCGTTCATCCACTCGCTCACGCTGTACCTCGACCACATGTTTGCACCGCAGACCACGGTGCACGGCTCGCTCGTCGACGTGTACGGGGTCGGGCTCCTGTTCACCGGGCGCAGCGGGATCGGCAAGTCGGAGTGTGCGCTCGACCTGGTCGAACGCGGCCAGCGGCTGGTGGCGGACGACGTGGTCACGATCACGCGCCGCCACGGCGACGTGCTGATCGGCACCGGGAACCAGTTGCTCCGGCATCACATGGAGATCCGAGGGCTCGGCATCATCGACGTGCAGGCGGTGTTCGGGATCCGGGCCATCCGCCTGCAGAAGCGCGTCGAGGTCATGGTCAACCTGCAGGAATGGTCGATCGAGAAGGACTACGAGCGCACCGGACTCGACGAGAAGAAGATCGATCTGCTCGATGTCCAGATCCCGCTCGTCGAGGTGCCGATCACCCCCGGCAAGAACATCACCGTGATCGCCGAGGTGATCGCGCTCAACTACCTGGTCAAGGTCACCGGCGGCTACTCGCCGGCCGAGCGATTGAACCAGCACCTGATGGAGCTGATGAAGCGCAAGAGCGCGGCGCGCACCTGGGTGCGGGAGGACACCGAGTAATGGCTCGCATCCCCGCGCTGATCGTGTCCCATGCCGACCTTGCCGGCGCGCTGGTGCGCGCGGCCGCGAGTGTCTACGGCCCGATCGAGGACGTCGAATGCCTGTCCAACGAGGGCTTCTCGCGCCCGGCGCTCGAGAGCGAGATCGAGCGGCGGGTGTCGGGCTGGCCGCACGGCGGCATCGTGTTCATCGACTTCTGGGGCGGATCGTGCTTCACCTGCGGCGTGTCCGCCGCGCGCGGGCGGGAGGTCGTCGTGCTCACCGGCATCAATCTCCCCACGCTGCTCGACTACCTCCACAACCGCGACGGCTACTCCGTGGTCGAGCTCGCCGAGCGGCTGCGCCAGAAGGGGCAGGAGAGCTTTCGGCTCCAGCGCAGCCCGGCCGCATGAGCTGGGTCCTGCACCGTATCGATGATCGCCTCATCCACGGCCAGGTCGTCGTGGCGTGGGGCCAGCGCCTGAACCCGCAGCGCATCTGGGTCGTGGACGACGCCTCGGCCTCCGGGGCATGGGAGCGTGAGCTGCTGTCGAGCTCCGCGCCGGGCATCGACGTGCGGGTCGTGACCGTGACCGACGCGGCCCGCGAGCATGCCGCCGAGCAGTCGGCGAGCGGCGGGGCGTTCCTGCTGGTGCGCGACCTCGGCACCGCGCTGGCGCTCGTCACGGCGGGGGCTCGAATCACGGCGTTCAACGTGGGCGGTCTCCACTACGCGCCCGGCAAGGACAAAGTGCACGAGTTCGTGTACCTGGATGCCGCCGACCGCGCCGCGGCGCGCGCGCTGCTGGCGCGCGGGGTGGCGCTGAACGTCCAGGACGTGCCCGCCTCGCGTCCGGTCGCGCTGGAGACGCTCGACCGCTCGGTGCTGCCGGAGAGCGCGGAACCCGCGCCGTGATCCCGGAGCTGGTCGGCACCGTCGTGCTGGGCGGGGTCGCGGCGCTCGACGCCGCGCCGGTCGCGCAGACGCTGCTGTCCCAGCCGCTCGTCACCGGCACCGTGCTCGGCTTCCTGTGGCGCGACATGCCGACCGCGCTCACGGTCGCGATCGTGCTCCAGATCCTGGCCGCCAGCACGCTGCCGGTGGGCGCGCGCACCCCGGAGGACTATGCGATGGGCGGCGTCGTCGGGGTCGGCGTGGCGCTGCTGCTCGCCTCGCAGCAGTCGTTCGCGATCGCGCGGGACGGCTGCGCGCTACTGGGCGTGTTCGCGGGCATGATCGCCGCCGCGCTGGGCGTGCCGCTGCTCAAGTGGCAGCGGCGCCGCAACGAAAGCTTGAGCCGCTGGTGCGAGGCGGAGCTGCGCGCCGGCCGCGCCGGGGCGCTGGCCCAGGCGCACGCCGCCGCCATTGGCCTCGCATTCGGCGTCGGTGTAAGTTACTCGGCCGTTTGTCTCGGCCTGGGATCCGCCGCCTTGCTGGGAGTGGCGCGATCGCAGTCGTTGTGGCTTGCGCGGGCCTGGGCGCTGGCGCAGCCGCTGTGGATCGGTCTCGGGCTCGCCCAGCTGCTCCACGCGTTCGTGCAGCGCCGGCTGATGCGCATCGCGGTGTTCGGGGCGGCGCTGTTCGTGACCTGGCTGCTGCTGGTCATGCACGCGTCCTGAGAATGGGCACGCTTCGCAGCGGAGATCTGCTTCGCATGGGGTTGCGCGCGTCGTTGCTTCAGGCCACCTGGAACTACGAGCGCCAGCAAGGCCTGGGCTGGGCGTGGGCGCTGAGCCCGGCGCTCGAGCGGTTCTACCCCGATCGGGGCGTGCGCTGCGACCGGCTGGCCGAGCACACCGCGTTCTTCAATACCCAGCCCACGCTGGCCTCGCTGGCGCTCGGCGCGGCGGCGGCGCTGGAGGAGCAGCGGTCGCTGACCGGCGCACCCGACGCCGACGGCATGCGACGCGTGAAGAACGTGCTCGCTTCATCGCTCGCGGCGCTGGGCGATCGCATGTTCTGGCTGACGCTGCGTCCGCTCGCCGCGTGCCTGGGGGTGATCCTGGCGGCGTCCGGCTCCGCGCTGGGGGCGGCGGCGCTGTGGGTGTGCTACAACGCCATGCACCAGGGGTTGCGCTTCGCCGGCGTGGCGTGGGGCTACCGGCTGGGGCCCGCCGTGCTGAGCGGCGAATTGCGGCCGCGGCTCGAGCGCATGATCGGCGCCTGGGCGCTCATCGGCGTGGCCGTGGTGGGCGCAATCGTCGCGGTGCTGCTCGCGCCCGGCGGTTCGCCGCGGCCGGCGCAGTACCAGGTCGTCCTCGCGGCCGGGCTCCTGCTGGGCCTGCTGGCGGCGCAGCGCGTGCGCCCGTCGCCCACCGAGTGGGCGTTCGGCGCCGGCATCCTGAGCCTGATCGTGACGTGGCCGCGATGAAGGAGGCGGAACTGCTGATCAAGAACCAGCTCGGCCTGCACGCGCGGGCGTGTGCGCTGTTCGTCAAGACGGCCGCGCGATTCGATTCCGACGTGGTCGTGAGCCGCGACGACCTCGAGGTGAACGGCAAGAGTATCATGGGCGTGATGATGCTGGCGGCGGAAGAGGGCAGCACTATCCGCGTGCGCGCCGAGGGCAAGGACGAGGACGCCGCGCTGTCGGCGCTCGCCGAGCTCGTCAACGGCAAGTTCGGAGGCGAGCCATGATCGCCGCTCCCGCCGGGCGCCGGGGGACTGCCTCGCGGGCCAGCGCGCGGGCGGCGGCCCTAGCCGGACCCCGTCCATGAAGCTGGCCGGAATCCCCGCGGCGCCGGGCATCGGGCTCGGGCCCATGGTGCGCGTCGAGCGCGAGGAGTTCGTCGTGCGCGACGGGCTCATCCCCGAAGCCGACGTCGAGCGCGAGGTGCAGCGGCTCCATGCCGCGCTCGAGGTGTCGCGCGGCGACCTCAAGCGGATCCGCGACCGGATCGCCGCCGAGCTGGGCGAGGACGAGGCGAAGATCATCGACGTGCACCGCATGATCCTCGACGACCCCGAGCTGGTGCGGGCGGTGGAGGACGGCGTCCGCCACGAGCGCCGGTTCCCGGCGTTCGTGTTCCGGCGCTGGATGTCGACGGTCGTCGCGCGGTTCGAGACCATGCAGGACGAGTACCTGCGCGAGCGCCGCGGCGACGTGATGGACGTGGAGCGCCGCGTGCTGCGGCACCTGGTGGGAAACGGCGCGCGTGGCCTGCCGCGCCTGGAGCAGCCGGGGTTGATCGTGGCGCACGACCTGGGGCCCAGCGAGGTGGCGATGCTGGACCGCGACCGCGTGCTGGGGTTCGTCACCGAGGTCGGCGGCCGCGCCGCCCACAGCGCGATCGTGGCGCGCGGCCGCGGCATTCCCGCGGTGATGAGCGTGCGCGGGCTGATGCAGCTCGTGCGCAGCGGCGACTTCGGGGCCGTCGACGGCTACACCGGCGTGGTGGAGATCAATCCCGACGAGACGACCGCCTTGCGCTACCGCGACCGGCGCGTGCGGTTCGAGGAAAAGGCCCGGGCGCTCGGCGACATCCGGCTCGAGGCGGCGGTCACGCTCGACGGGCGCCGCATCGACCTGGGAGGCAACATCGAGCTGCCGAGCGACGTCGAGGCGGTGCTGGCCGCGGGCGCCGACAGCATCGGGCTCTACCGCACCGAGTTCTTCTACCTCAACCGGCTCGAGCTGCCCTCCGAGGACGAGCAGTATCGCGTGTACCGCGAGGTGCTCGAGCAGCTGCAGCCGCGGCCGGTGCTGTTTCGCACCATGGATCTCGGCGGCGACAAGGTGGCGTCGTACCTCGGCGACCTGCACGAGACGAACCCGTTCCTCGGCTGGCGCGGCATCCGCTTCGCGCTGCACCACCCCGAGGTGTTCCGCGCGCAGATCCGGGCGATCTACCGGGCCAGCGCGCACGGCCGCGCCCGCATGATGTTCCCGATGGTGTCGAGCCAGGACGAGCTGGACGCCGCGCTCAAGATCTGCGCCGACGTGCGGCGCGATCTGTCCGCGGCGGGCGTGGCGCACGACGCGGAGCTCGAAATCGGGGTGATGGTCGAGACGCCGAGCGCGGTGTGGCTCGCCGACGTGCTGGCGCGGGAGGCGCGGTTCCTGTCGATCGGGTCCAACGACCTGACGCAGTACACGCTGGCGATGGACCGCGACAACGAGCGCCTGGCGCATCTCTACGAGCCGCTGAGCCCCGCGATCCTGCGCAGCATCCGGCACACCGTGGAGGCCGGTCACGCCGCCGGGCGCTGGGTGGGGATTTGCGGCGAGATGGCCGGGGATCCGCGGATCGCGGTCCTGCTCGTGGGTCTCGACGTGGACGAGCTGAGCATGGCGTGCTTCGACCTGCCGCGCGTCAAGGCCGCGGTGCGCAGCGTGCGCTACGACGAGCTGCGCCGTATCGCCCAGGAGGCGCTCGCGCTGCCGTCGGCCGAAGCGGTGAAGGGGCTCATGTGCGAGCGCGTCGACCCGATGCTCCCCGACAACCTGCTCGTGGACCTGTGACATGGCGGACGTGCTCTCGCCTCCCTATGGCGCGCGCGACGCGCACGGCATGACGGCGCTGATCCGCGCGATTCCGGAGCAGATCGAGGCGGCGGTCGCCGCCTGCGACCGGGCGCCCTGGCTCCCCGGCGTGGAGCCGGACCTGCTCGCGGCCGGAGCGCTGGGCGGTTCCGCGATCGCCGCGGATCTCACGGCCGGCGCGTTCGCCGACCGGCTGCCGCGGCCGCTCGTCATGGTGCGCGAGTACCGCTGGCCGGCGTTCGTCTCCAGCCGCTCGCTTGCGCTCCTGTGCTCGTATTCCGGCAACACCGAGGAGACGCTCGCGCTCTACGACGAGGCCGGGGTGCGCGGCATTCCCCGGGTGGCGATGACGACCGGCGGGACGCTGGGCGAGCGCTGCGCGCGCGACCGCGTGCCGGTGGCGTTGCTCGAGCCCGGGATGCCGCCACGCGCCGCCGTCTACGCCGCGTGGGTGCGGATGACCGCCCTGGTGCACGCGCTGGGGTGGACCTCGGACCCGGCGCCGTCGTGGCGCGAGGCCGCGGCGCTGCTGGCCCGGCGGCGCGGCGAGTGGGAGCCGGAAGTGCCGGAGGCGCGCAATCCCGCGAAGCAGCTCGCGCGGCGCCTGCACGGGCGGTTCGTGTTCCTGTATGCGGCGGACCGGCTCGGGGCGCTCGCCACCCGCGTGAGGAACCAGCTCAACGAAAATGCTAAGCTGCTGGCCCACTCGGCCGTGGCGCCGGAGCTGAACCACAACGAGGTCGCGGGCTGGGAGCGTCAGGGGCCGCTCGCCTCCCGCGCCGCGGTGCTCATCCTGCGTGACGCCGACGATTCACCGGAAGTGCACCGCCGCCTCACCCTCACCGCCGAATTCGTCGCGAAGCGGGGCGCTCACGTCGTGGAGCTGCGGGAGGAGGAAGGGTCCCGGCTCGCCCGGATCGCGTCGCTCGTCCAGCTCGGCGACTGGCTGAGCCTGTACCTCGCGCTGCTCGACGGCGCGGATCCGACTCCGATCGAATCGATCGACTGGTTCAAGCAGAGGCTCGCGGAATCGAGAACGGCATGACCCAAAGCCCGATCGCCATCATTCCCGTCGCCGGCAGCGGCACCCGGCTGCGCCCGCACACGTTCACGCAGCCCAAGGTGCTGCTGAATGTCGCGGGCAAGCCGATCCTGGCCCACATCCTCGACGACCTGCCCGGCCTGGGTGTGGGCGAGCTGGTGCTGGTCGTCGGCTACATGGGCGAGCGCGTCCGCGAGTACGTGTCCCGGCAATACCCCGAGCTCGCGGTGCATTACGTGGACCAGCCCGACCGCCTCGGGCTCGGCCACGCGGTGTCGCTGGCGGAGCCGCACGCGAGCGGCCGGCCGATCCTCATCATCCTGGGCGACACGATCTTCGAGGCCGACCTCGCGGCCGTGCTTTCCCGCGGCGCGAGCGCGATCGGCGTCAAGTCGGTGGAGGACCCGCGCCGGTTCGGCATCGTCGAGACGAACGGGGCGGGAAGGATCACCCGAATGGTGGAGAAGCCTGACCACCCCACCTCGAACCTGGCGATCACCGGCGTGTACTATTTCGCCGACGGCACGCCGCTGTTCGCGGCGCTGCGCGATCTTCAGGACAGGAACGTCCGGACGCGCGGCGAGTTTCAGCTCACGGACGGCATGCAGCTGCTCGTCGAGCGCGGCGCGGCCCTCACCACGTTTCCGATCCTGGGCTGGCACGACTGCGGCAAGGTCGAGACGCTGCTCGAGACCAATCGGGTGCTGCTCGACCGGCGCTCCGACCAGCCCGCCGTGCCGGGATCGGTGGTGCGGCGACCGGTCGCGATCGCGCGCGATGCGGTCGTGGAGGGCGCGATCGTGGGACCCTACGTCTCGATCGCCGCCGGCGCCCGCGTGAAGAACGCCGTGGTGCGCAACGCCATCCTGAATGAGAACGCCACGGTCGAGGACGTGTTGCTCGAGGACTCAGTCGTGGGAGAGAACGCCATCATCCAGGGTGGGTTCCGCCGGATGAACGTCGGAGACTCGAGCGAAATCCAGATCGCCTGATTCGAAACCCGCGTCCGGCCCGCGACGGTTGCAGCCGCACCGCGCGCGGGGCGGGCGCCGATCATCCGCCAGCACAACGGGAGCATTCATGGGCGCACGCCACCTGTTCACTTCCGAATCCGTCACCGAAGGACATCCCGACAAGATCGCCGACCAGATCTCCGACTCCGTCGTCGACGCGTTGATCGCACAAGATCCGCAGAGCCGGGTGGCGTGCGAGACGCTGGTGACGACCGGTCTCGCGATCGTGGCGGGCGAGATCACGAGCCACGGCTACGTGGAGATCCCGGCGCTGGTGCGCGATGTGATCGGGGACATCGGCTACGACAGCGCCGAGTACGGCTTCGACTGTCACACCTGCGCCGTGATGACGACGATCGACGACCAGTCGCCCGACATCGCGATGGGGGTCGACAAGGGCGGAGCCGGCGACCAGGGCCTGATGTTCGGGTTCGCCTGCCGCGAAACGAAGCAGCTCATGCCGCTGCCGATCATGCTCGCGCACGCCGTCACGCGCCGGCTGGCGTTCGCGCGCCGGCGGGGGCTGATCCCCTACCTGCGCCCCGACGGCAAGGCCCAGGTCACGGTCGAGTACGACGGCGACCGTCCGGTGCGCGTCGACACCGTGGTGGTGTCCACCCAGCACGCGGACGGCGTGAAGCACGCCACGATCGAGCGCGACGTCATCCGGCACGTCATCCAGCCGGTGATCCCGAAGCGCTACATCGACGGGTCCAAGCGCACGAAGTACCACATCAACCCGACCGGGAGCTTCGTCAAGGGCGGTCCGATGGCCGACACCGGGCTCACTGGCCGCAAGATCATCGTCGACACGTATGGCGGCGTGGGCAGCCACGGCGGGGGAGCGTTCTCGGGCAAGGATCCCAGCAAGGTGGACCGCTCGGCCAGCTATGGCGCGCGCTACGTGGCGAAGAACCTGGTCGCGAGCGGGCTGTGCGACCGCTGCGAGATCCAGTTCGCCTACGCGATCGGGATTGCGGAACCGGTCAGCATCATGGTGGACACCGCGGGCACCGGAAAGGTGAGCGACACGAAGCTCACGGACCTCGTGCGCCGGCACTTCGACCTGACTCCCCACGGGCTGATCAAGCACCTGCGGCTGCGCCGGCCGATCTTCCGCGCGACGGCAGCCTATGGTCACTTCGGGCGCGACGAGCCGGCGTTCACGTGGGAGCGGACGGACAAGGCGAAGCTGCTGGCCCGGAGCGCCTGAGGACGGTGGCGGCCGCTTCACAGCCGTTCGCCGCTGGCGCGAGGGGAGCAATTATCGGAGGACGAGTCCCCTGGCGGTGAGCGACCGCCGTTCCTGGGTGAGCCGCAGCCAGTACACCCCCGGGGCCCAGCGGGTCTCTTGTCCCAGTTGGATCACGTGGCTGCCGGGTCCGAGCGAGCCCACCTCCCTGACGAGCAGCGCCCGGCCTGAGGCGTCGAACACCTCCAGTCGGGCAGGCTGAGCGGTCGCGAGCGACAGCGAGACCACCGGGTCGCCCACGGTTGGATTGGGGTGAAATCCGGCCAGCGCGAGAACGTGACCGGCTGGCACCGTCACCCACGCGTCAGGGGTAAACCTCTCGCCGGCCCCGCCCGCATAGCCGAGGCGATAGGCGTATCGGCCCTCGCTCACCGACTGATCCTCGAAGACTAGGAGACCATCGCCCACCCGTCGCGGAGCCCCGAGCGACATCCAGTCGGACCGCTCGCTCCGGCGGTACACGAGCGCCGACAGCGGCTCGGCGGCGAACCAGGTCAGCACCACCCGCCCGGGCTCCGCCTGGGTGGCGACCAGCGAGACCAGTGCGGCCGTGGGCGTATCGCCGGCGACGTGCTGGGCGTAGATCTGGTACGCCGAGTCCCGCTCGTCCTGCCAGGCCACGATCATCCCCCCGCTGCCATCCGACACCGCCGCCGCTTGTTCATGGATCCCGGGCACCACACACAGCGGGTTGCCGTCGTCCGCGGCCCAGCCGGGTGCCAGCGTCCCCGCCTCGGTCACGTGCTGGACGTAAAGGTTGTCGCCGTGGAGGGTGGTCTCGTAAGCGACCAGCGCCCCGCCTGCGCCGTCGGCCACCGCGGCGGGGCCGACCTGCCAATACGGGGCCCGACTGAGGGCCACCCCATCCACCGGCCAGCCCGGAGCGATCTTCCCGCTCGGCAGGATGCGCTGGGCATACAGGTCGGACGCGCTCAGGTCGTAGTTGCGATAATCCGACCACACGACAATCGCCCCTCCCGCGCCGTCGGACACCATCGTTTGTTGCTGTTGCAAGCCAGGTGCCGTGCAGACGGGCATGCCATCGGCGGACCAGCCGGGGACGACGCTACCCGAGCCTGTAACGCGACTGGCATAAATGTCGGTGGAGTATTCGTCGAACTCATTGTAGGGAGGAGCCGATCGCAGATCTTGCCACGCCACGAGGAAACCGTCCTGGCCGTCAGGAGCTAGCGCTGCAATGTTCTGATGGCCGGGTGCCGTACAGATCGGCACTCCGTCCAGTGCCCACCCGGGGGCGATCGCCCCCTCTGCGGTCAGGCGCTGGGCGTAAATATCTGCTCCGGTGGAATCCGCACTCCGAGCGTCTGCCCATTCGACGAACAATCCGCCTGCACCGTCCGTCAAGCCGTTTGACGCGCCCCGATCTCCCGGGGCGGTGCACACCGGCAACCCTTCGGTGGGCCAGCCCGCAGCCATCGTCCCGTCGGGGAGAATGCGCTGGGCATAGATGTCCGCCTGACCATTGGGGTCGAGGGAGAGATTCCTGCGATAGTCCTCCCAGACCACGAACACCCCTCCCGCCCCATCCGCGACGAGCTTGGGCGCGTCCTGATATCCGGGCGTGGGGCAGACCCGGATCCCCTTCGGCGTCCACCCCGGCGCGATCGCTCCCGCCGCAGTGAGCCTCTGCAGGTAGAGGTCAAAAAAGGCCCCGGACCGTGCATCCATCCAGGCTACATAGGCCCCACCCACCCCATCGGGGATGATCTTAGGCTGGTTCTGATAGGCGGGATCCGTGCACACCGGGAACCCATCCAGTGGCCAGCCGGGGGAGGTCCGGCCATCGGCGGTCACTCGCTGCGCGTAAATGTCATCACGAGTCGCGTCGTAGGTTCGGAGGTCTTGCCACACGACGATGGCCCCGCCCTCTCGATCCGAGGCGATTTGGGTACCCCCCTCCGCCCCCGAGGCGGTCGTTATCGGGATCCCGTTGGGCTGCCACTGCGCATGGGCGGGAGACACGCCAACCCAAAGCAAGACCGGAAGGCATGCGCGAAGAGCGTTTGTTCCCAGCCGCGGAGTCATCCAAGCTGCCCCTCAACGTAGGCAGGTACGGAGGCCCCTGCCGTCACACAACCGGAAGCAGCCTACCACGCGCCAGCAGCTCTGGTCCCAATTCCCTCCCCGGGCGGAGTAAGTCGAGGGCACCCGGGCTCTCAGTGGACGGCGAATCTCCTACGGCATTGACAAGGGACGCAGTAGCGAGTGCAGGTGGCGCGGCCACCGCGCTCATCCCCGGCGACACTCAATCTCGAGTTCGCCGCCACGCCGGTTCCGGCCGGGCAAATGCGCGACTTCTTCCTCGTTTCGAGAGGGATGTATTCAGCGGTTCAGCCACTCAGTCAGGAGCAGACACAGGGCGGACTCCCCAAGCAGTTCGCGCTGCTCCAAAATCGACCCAATCCGTTCAGCGGGAGGACGTCAATCGCGTTTGAGCTGCCGCGCAGGTCGCACGTCAGGCTGGAAATCTTCGATCTCGCAGGACGCAGGGTTTGCGCGCTGGCCGACCGGCCGTTCGACGGCGGGCGCTGGTCCTTGGAGTGAGACCGACGGGACGCGGCGGGGGATCCGGTTCACTCCGGGATCTACCTGTGCCGGATCGCCGCCGGGGGATACCGGGCACACGAGAAGATCGCGTTGTTGCCATAGGGTCGTCCCGAGGCCAGATAAGCGGGCTGGAATCGCAGGAGGCTGGGCTTTTCAGTGGGGGCGAGAGATCGTTGACAGCGTTCAACTGAGTGACCAATTTGCTGCTGTTCCCCGATGCGTTGCCGGTCACGGCATCGGCCTCAAGACCAGTGCCGGCAACGCTTCGGGAGCGCGGTGGCGGTGGCCAGGATCTGCGCCAGCTCCGCCGACGGGCGCACGGGGGCGGCCGGCCGAGTCCATGAAGCAGTGCTCGTTGTAGCCGGCCGCGAGCGTCGCCCCGTCGCGCGACAGTCGTTAGCCGAACGCGACCGTGGCGCGGCCGAGGGCAAGCATGCCGATCTCGATCGCGACCATGTTTGTCCGCTTTCGCCCACGCCGGCTCGGCTTCGCAAATGACGTAGCCGGGTCACGTACACGGGCGTGCTATCCTCAAAAGGGAGCCCTTCTCACATCTCCGTCCGGAGGATTGGCATGGCTGCGCCTCGCTTGTGTGGGCTGGTTCCCCCCTTGATTTGCGTAACTCTTGGCCTGAGTTCGGCTTCGGCCGCCCCAACGCTGGGATTCCGCGAGGATTGGAATAACCCGCCCTCCACCTCGACCTGGGGAGGAGGCGCCGATTACAGCAATCCGGGGACGGGTGGGCTCGGCGGAATTGCAGACGGCTACCTCGAGGTCTCGCGCACGCTGGTGGGAAACCTGGGTGCCATGTCCATGGGGTCCGAGTACACGGGCGACTGGACAGCCTCGGGGATCACCCAGATCCGGATGTGGTTGAAGGACGTGGGCGCCGACGATCCGCTCGAGATTCACGTGTCGGTCGGGAACGGGAGCAACCTGTGGCAGTACACGCCCGGCTTCTCGCCCCCCACCGACAGCTGGGCGGAATATGTGGCCGATCTGACCACTCCCGCGGCCTGGACCCAGATCATCGGCGCGGGGACGGGGCAGACGTTCGCGCAGGCGCTCCAGTTCGCGAGCCGGGTGCTGGTGCGGCACGATCTCGCGCCCTATGGCCAGGCCCCCGACCCGATTCTCGGCGACTTCGGTCTGGATCACGTGCTGCTCACGAACGGGGTGGTGGGTGTCGGCGACGGCGCCGCGCCGGTGGCGCGTCCGATCGAGCTCGGGCCGCCGTTTCCGAACCCTTCGCGCGGCCCGGTGGCGCTGTCGATCTCATCCTCGAACCCGGAGCCGGTGCGGATCGAGATCCTCGATGCCCACGGCCGGCGAGTTCGGTCGCTTTCGCTCCCCGCTTGGGGGGCGGGACCCCGGCTCTGGATGTGGGACGGCCGCGACGATCGCGGCGGGCGGGTGCCGCCCGGGGCGTACCGCGTGCGCGTGATGGGCGCCTCGGGCGGGATGAGCCGCCCGCTCGTTCGGATCGATTAGTGTTCCGCACGGTAGAGTAGCCCAAGCGGATGCGCCTCCTCCTCCTCGGCGGAACGCTGTTCCTGGGGCGCCACCTGGTCGAGGCGGCGGGCGCGCGCGGCCATCACGTCACGTTGTTCCATCGCGGCCGAACGAACCCCCAGCTGTTTCCAGACGCCGAGCACCTGCTCGGAGACCGCGACGGCGGCCTCGAGGCGCTCGGCGGCGGCCGCTGGGACGCCGTGATCGACACCTCCGGCTACCTGCCGCGCGTCGTGCGGGCCGCCGCCGAGCGAATGGCCGTCGCGGCCGCGCACTACACGTTCATCTCGAGCATCTCGGTCTACGCCGAGCCGCAACCTGGACTCGACGAGTCCGCCGCTGTCGCGACGATCGACAGCGATCACCTCGAGGGCGTCACCGGCGAGAGCTACGGCGCGCTCAAGGCGCTGTGCGAGCGCGCGGTCGAGTCGGCGTTCCCGGGACGGGCGCTGCTGGTGCGACCGGGGCTCCTCGTGGGACCGCACGATCCAACCGACCGGTTCACGTGGTGGGTTCGCCGTATCGCGCGGGGCGGCGAAGTTCTCGCCCCCGGCGACCCGGGCGCGCAAGTCCAGCTCATCGACGCCCGCGATCTGGCCGCCTGGGTGGTGGCGATGGTGGAACGGGGTGAAGCCGGCGTGTTCAACGCCACGGGTCCTCCGGCCCGGCTGACCCTGGGCCGGGCGCTCGAGACCTGCCGCGAGGTCTCGGGGAGCGACGCCCGCTTCACGTGGATCGACGAGGCGTTCCTGCTGGAGCGCGGCGTTCAGCCGTGGAGCGAGCTGCCGCTGTGGGTGCCGCGGGCGGACGCCGCCTTCCTGCAAGTGGACTGCCGTCGCGCCTGGAGCGCCGGCCTCCGGTTCCGGGCGCTGGAGCAGACCGCCCGCGACACGCTGGAATGGGACCGCGACACGCCGCTCGCGGGCCGGCCCGAGAAGCCGGGAGTTTCGTTCCCGGCGGGAATGGACCCCGAGCGCGAGGCCGGGCTGCTCCGGGAGTGGCACGCGCGACCGGTGTCGGGCCGGGCCTGAGCCGGCCCGCATTTCTCGGGACTCGTCCGGGAACGGGTGGTGTAGTAGTTCCGGATGCGGCTTGCCGGGCGTCCCGCGCTCGAACATGCGGGAGCCGCGAGGAGTTCTTGCATGCCCTGCCGGAACGCAGGCCTGGCCGTCTGTGTGACGGTTCTTGCCAGCGGCTGCCTGTTCCACGCCACCCGTCCCGCGCCGGGTCCGGTGGACTCGACCGTGCACGTCGAGCTGGCCGAGACGATCCCCAGCGCGCTGGGAACGCTCCGGCTGTTGCTGCGCACCGAGCGCCGGTACGGGTGCAGCAACATGCAGCTCGTCACCTCGCTCCGCACGAGCCCCGACGCGCTTCAGCTCGGCATCGCCGGAGTCCGGGCTCCGGGGGTGTGTCTCACGTCGCTCGCCCCGGCGTCTGCCCAGGTGGATCTCGGCCACCTCGAGACCGGCGAATACGCGCTGCGCTTCCTCCTGACCGCGGGCGGCTGTCGTTCGGCGGCAACATGGGGTTCCTCCACCTCGAGCCCTACGTGTTCCGCTATGACGGCGGCGCCGGGGCGCTGCGCGCGCTCGTGAGCGCGACCGGGGAACCGCATCGGGGCGCGGTGTTCGTCCCGCTCGAGACGGGAGCCGGCGACCGGTTCATGAGCTGGGCGCCGGCCGCGTCCGCCGCCGCGCGTCGCCGCGGTGGCCGCGGGTGACGCTCAGCGGGCCCCGCGCATGGTGAGCCGGCGGTAGC
>Ga0066709_100000231_pt1 | contig 26021 bp, 25 predicted proteins | sample GraSoiAngelo_158_FD_79665 | JGI IMG/M metagenome (GOLD analysis project Ga0066709, IMG submission 79665) | Grasslands soil microbial communities from the Angelo Coastal Reserve, California, USA - 14_1009_16_30cm | ecosystem: Environmental > Terrestrial > Soil > Grasslands | place: USA...
CGAGGCGCTGATCGACCTCTTGCCCGCCACCGAGGCGGGGCCGGTCGGGCCCGATCACTTCTGCCTCTCGATCCGGTGCGACGATCTCAAGGCGGTCGCCGAGGCGCTGCGCGCGAAGGCCGTCGCCCTCGAGGGCGACGTCGTTCAGCGCTACGGCGCGTGGGGTGACGGCCCCTCGATCTATCTCCGCGACCCCGACGGCCACATGATCGAGCTCAAGCCGCGCCCCTGAGCGAGTAAACACGGGGCCTTCACCCCGCGTCCCATCGTCGGAACGACGTGCGATGGAGGATGGGGATGCTCGTCGCGGTGCAGGGCCTCGTGAAATGCGCCGTTGTGATCTATCTCGTGACGCACGGCCTGCCGATCGCCGCCGAAATCGAGTTGCGCGACCTCGCGTCGGCGCTGTGCTGGAGTCTCCTCGCTCAGCTTCGGCTCTCGGGGTAGCGCGTCGCGGATATATAATCGAGCGGGGAGGGAGCCGATGGTGCAGATCCGTCTCTCGCGTGACCTCGACGACCGCGCCCGCGCGGTGCCCGGGCCGATGACCGTCGACGAGTTCCTGGCGCGCTTTCCCGAGGTGCCGGCCGATCTCCACGGCGAATCCGTGCTCGAGCGATATGTGGTGGTGTTCGGGCCGCTGCTTCGACTCGCGCAGAAGCCGTCGCCCTGCGTGGGCGCGGGCGGCGACATGGAGCACGTCTTCTACACGCGCCTCGTGAACGATCTCGCGATCTACGGCATCGGTCTCGCGCGGCGTGACCGGACGCTCTCGCGGCTCCAGGCCACCCTGGACGCGCACGCGAAGGCGCCGGCGACCTTCGGTTGCACGCTCGTGCCCCGGAAAGCGCCCGGAGCGCCTCCCGCCGGGTGCCGCTAGCCGTTCTACCTGAGGGGCCTCGAGATGGCCCCCCCAACCCCCCAACGCTCGGAGCACCCCGGCGAAGCCGTGGCGCTCCTCGATACCCTACAGAGTCCTAGCCCAAGCGGCTGAGCACGTCCCCAACCATTCGTGTCAGCTTGTCCGGCGTGAACGGCTTCTGGAGCAGCGCGGTGCCGGGATCGAGCACGCCGTGATGGACGATCGCGTCGTCCGTATAGCCCGACATGTACAGGACCTTCATCCCGGGGTGGTCGGGGACGAGGCGATCCGCGAGATCACGGCCGCTCATCCCGGGCATGACGACGTCGGTCAGCAGCAGGTCGATCGGGCCCTGGTAGCGCCGGGCGACGTCCAGGGCCTCGCGCGGGCTGCCGGCCGACAGGATCGAGTAGCCGGCCATACCGAGGACCTCGGTGGTCAGCTCGCGCAGCTCGCCCTCGTCCTCGACGACGAGCACCGTGCCGGACGCCGCGACCAGCGGCGCGGCGCTCTCGGTCGCGGCGACGGAATCGGCGGACGCTGCGACACGAGCCAGATAGATCGTCACGGCGGTGCCCGTCCCGGCCGCGCTCTCGATCCCGACGTAGCCTCCGTGTTGCTTGACGATGCCGTAGACGGTCGCGAGGCCGAGCCCCGTGCCCTTCCCGACCTCCTTGGTCGTGAAAAACGGCTCGAAGATGTGCGCCAGGACGTCGGGGCTCATGCCCGCCCCGCTATCGCGTACGCAGAGCATGGCGTGGGGCCCGGCGCTCGCGCCGGGGTGCGCCTCGATGAAGGCGTCGTCGAGCTCGATGTTGGCGGTCTGGATGGTGAGGCGCCCGCCCTGCGGCATCGCGTCCCGCGCGTTCACGGCGAGGTTCACGACGATCTGCTCGATCTGCGCCGGGTCGGCCCTTACGCGGCCGAGCGTGGGATCGAGCAGGGTGAGCAAGTCGATCGTCTCACCGATCAGGGGCTTGAGCATCAGCGCCATGTTCGCCACAACGCCGTTGAGGTCGAGCACCTTCACCTGGAGCATCTGCTTGCGGCTGAACGCGAGGAGCTGCTGAGTGAGGGTCGCCGCGCGGTCGGCCGTCTTCCTGACGAGCTCGATGTCGCGCCGCCGGGGGTCGTCGAGCGGAAGGCGGAGCAGCAGCAGCTCCGTACGGCCGGTGATGACGGTCAAGAGGTTGTTGAAGTCGTGCGCCACGCCCCCGGCGAGCTGGCCGACGGCATCCATCTTCTGCGACTGGCGCAGCTGGGCCTCGCTCTGCCGGAGCGCTTCCTCGGCGCGCTTGCGCTCGCTGATGTCCCGTAAGAAGCCGGTGAACATCGGCGGCCCGTCCGAGGGGATCGCGATGATGGCGACCTCGACGGGAAACTCGGTGCCGTCGGCGCGCATCGCGGTCAATTCGAGGCGCCGACCGATCACCGGACCTTCGCCCGTCGCGAGGTATTGCGCGAGTCCTCGGCGATGTTGGTCACGCAGGGACGGCGGCACGATCAGCTGGGCCAGCTCGCGGCCCAACGCCTGGGCGCTCGTATAGCCGAATGTCCTCTCCGCCGCCGGGTTGAACTCCACGACGCGCCCCTCGTGATCGATCGTGATGATGCAGTCCAGGGCGGCCGAGAGAATCGTCCCCTTGCGGGCCTCGCTCTCCCGCAGCGAAGCCTCCGCTCGTTTGCGCTCGCTGATGTCCAGCACGGTCGACTGGAACGCGCGATCGCCCTCCCAGAGGATCTCGGCGATCTGGATGCCGATCCAGATGAGCGAGCCGTCCGTCCGGACCGCCTGAAACTCGTACTGGGCGGGCACAGGCTCTCCGGCAAGGCGCGCCGTGCGGTAGCCCTCGATCCGCGAGCGCTCATGCGGCGCGATCCAGCCGCGCGTGTCGAGGCCGATGAGCGCCCTTGGGCTCTCGTAGCCGAGTATCCGCGCGAACGTCGAGTTGGCAAAGAGCGTGACCCAGTCTCGGTCGATGTAGATACCCTGGATCGATCCCTCCACCAGCGTCCGGTAGCGTCGCTCGCTCTCGCGCTCGCTGGCGAAGAGCTGCGCGTTCTTGATCGCGATCGCGGCGACGGCGGCGAGCCGCACCAGGATCGCCTCGTCGCGGTCGGTGAACGGGCGCCGCGTGCGGTTGGCGACGTAGAGCGTCCCTTCGACGCGCTCCTCCGTCTTGATCGGGACCACCATGGCGGCGACGACGTCGTCCGCGAGGGCGCCCGCCAGGTTCGACTTGTCGAACGATTGATCGCTCGCGTAGTCGTCGGTGCGATGCGGGCGGCCCGTCACGAGCACGTGGCCCCCGAGACCCTTGCCGGGCTCGACGATGAGCGTCCGGTCCGAGTACCTCGAGCCGACGCGGTAGCGGACCGTCACGGTGTCCGTCTCGCCTTCGCGAAACCCCATCGCCGCGATGTCGCTCCCGACGAGGTCCTTGGCGCCGTCGGCGATTCGCCGCAGGACGGTGTCGAGGTCGAGCGACGCGGTGATGGCCCGCGCCGCCTCCGAGAGCACCTCGGACTCCCGCTGGCGCCGCTGACTCTCCTCGTACAGTCGTGAATTCTCCAGAGCGAGCGCCGCCTGGTCGGCAAACGCCTGCAGGAGCTCGACCTGACGGTCGGAGAACGGCCGGACGTGGTCCCGATATGTCACCAGGGCGCCGAGCACCCGCTCGCCGACGAGCAGCGGCACGGAGAGCACCGCGCGATAGCCCTCGGCCTCGACCGCCGCGCGCGTGGCCGGCGTGAGGTCGAACGCCGGGTCGTTGAGGAGGTCGGCCGACCAGACGGGTCGCCGCTCGGCGATCGCCGCGGGCGTGGTGCCGTCGCGTCGATGCCGGGGCCGCATGCCCTCCGTGAACGCCGGGCTCATCCCGCGGCTCGCCAGGAAGAGCCAGGAGACTTCGGGCTCGGTCGAGTTCACCAGCGCGACGGCCGATCGCTGGGTGCCGAGCAGGGCACAGGCGCGGTCGACGACGAACGCCAGGATCTTCTGGAGCTCCAGGGACGACGCGATCGCGCTGGAGAGCTCCGCGAACGCCTCGGCCTCCTGGCGTCGCGCGGCGTTGTCGGCGAACAGGCGTGCGTTGTGGATCGCGACCGCGGCGTGGTCGGCGAGGTTCACGAGGATCTGCTCGTCACGGTCGGTGAGAGCGCGGTCGTCTCGGTTGGATACCGCCAGGAAGCCTTCGACGCGCTCCTCGAGCTTAATCGGCACCGCCATGTACGAGCGCATGCCCTCTTCTCGGGCGACCGCGGTGAACTGCGGGCCGATCCTTGTGTCCTCCAGGTAGTGGTCGGTACGGAACGGCCGGCCGCTCGCGAGGACCTGACCGCCGGCGCCCTGGCCGGGCGCGATCCGGAACGAGTGATACCCCTGGTACCGTGCGCCGGGCCAGTGGCAGAACACGACCGCATCGATACCGGGATCGCGGAGGGCGATGAACGCCATGTCGCTCCGGCATATCTCACGAGCGCCCTCGGCAATCCGCTGCAGCACGGTCGCGAGGTCGAGCGAGGTATTGACGGTGCGAACCACGGCCGCCAGCAGCTCGGCCTCGCGCCGTCGCCGACCCGCGTCCTCGTAGAGGCGGGCGTTGTCGATGGCGATGGCCGCCTGGTCCGCCAGGAGACTCGCGAGGTCCTTTTCCTCGGGCGTGAAGTCGGCGCGATGCCCGAAGATGACGATCAGCGTGCCGAGGGCGCGGTCGTGATGGATCAGCGGCAGCGCGATGCAAGCGTGGAGATCGGCGGCCTTCGCCAGCACCGGGTTCATCCACCTCGGGTCCGACTGGACATCCTCGAGGTACTCGGGCCGGCGTGAATCGAGGACGACCCCGGAAAGGCTTCCGCGGCGCGTCGCCGGCACGATGAGGAGCGTCGGTCGGACGAGCTCGGGAGTCCAGAAGCTGCCACCCTCGCGCAGCGTGTCGCCGCCTTCATCCACCCACACATACGCCATCTTCGCTTTGAGCAGCGTCGTGGCCGCCTCGGCGATCGCCCGGAACGCCGCGTCGCTTTCGGTCGCGGACGTGATGAGGCGCGTCAGCTTGCTGAGGGTGGTCAGGCGCTCGGCGCGTTCTTCCGCCTGTCGGAACAGGAGCGCCCGCGGGCCCGAGGCCTCCTTGTCGGAGTTCGCGGGCTTCGGCGGCTTTGCCTTACCCAATGTCGAAGGAGAGCCGCGTGTGCGCCTCGCGGAGGGCCTCTTCGACGGCAGCGGGCGTGTCGGCGCGGGCGAAGATGAATCCGAGATACTGCCAGCCCTCGGGGAGCGGGACCACGTCCTGGCCCGGGTGCATCGTGATCGCGACTTCGTCGATGCCGTCGACCGCCCCGGCCTCCTCGACGCCCCGCACCGCGACGAGCCGACCCGCGCGGGGGATCGGGATCATCATGACGCCCGCCGCACGGCGCTCGCGCTCGAGCGACTCCAGCGGGCGGCCGAGGGCGTGGCTGATGATCAGCTCCTCGAGGCTCAGGCCGGTTCCGAAGCGAAGCGTGCGCGAGCACAGCCCGCCGATCGAGCGCGCGGCGACCTCCAGGATGAAGGGCCCGCGCTCGTTGAGGCGCAGCTCGGCGTGGATCGGTCCCTCCGTGAGGCCGAGGGCTCCGCAGGCGTCGCCGGTCACCGCGGCGATGCGGGCCTGCGCCGTCTCGGGCAGCCGCGACGGCGTGACGTAGATCGTCTCCTCGAAGAACGGGCCGTCGAGTGGGTCGGGCTTGTCGAAGAGCGCCAGGACGTGGAGCGTTCCGCCGACCAGTAACCCCTCGAGCGCGAATTCGCGTCCCGGGATGAACTCCTCGACGAGCAGCGCGCGCCGCGCCTCGTCCGGAAGCTCCGTGCCCGCGCGCTCGAGGATCGCCGCGATGCGGCGGAAGGCGATGACGAACTCTCGCGCGTCGTTCGCACGAATCACCCCGCGGCTGGCCGAGAGCGCGAGCGGCTTGAGGACGCACGGGTAGTCGACGTCCTCGGCGAGCGCCGCGGGCTCGTCGGCCAGCTTCACCAACCGGAAGCGGGGCACCGACACGCCGGCGCTGGCGAGGCACCGGCGCATCGCGTGCTTGTCACGTGTGACGCTGGCCGCGGGCAGCGAGTTCGCTTTGAGCCCGAGCCGATGACTGATGGCGGCGGCGACGACCGTGGTGAGGTCGTCCACGGCGACCACGGCGTCGATCGGTCGCTGCCGAGCGAATCGGGCGACCGCTTCCGCGCTCGCGAGCGGATCGCCGAAGTCGAGGGTCACGAGGGACTCGGGTGCCAGCGCCTCCAGCGTGCTCGGTCGCTCGGAGGCACACACGAGGTCGACGGCGAGCTTGGTTGCCGCTTCGACGAAGGCCTGGGTGCGGTAGGTCGTGGTGGGCAGGAGGAGCAGCAACCGGCTCGCCGAAGTCGGCACGGGTGTCTCCCGCCCACGCGGCGGCGCCGGGCTAAGCTTTGCCCGCCGTGTAGTAGGGGTTGTTGCCGGCGGCGTGGTCGGTCGTGTCCAGGACCTCGGCGACCTCGGGGAGTTCCTCCTTGATCAGCCGCTCGATCCCCGACTTCAGCGTGACGTCGGCGGCGCCGCAGCCCTGGCAGCCGCCACCCATCTGAAGGTAGACGCGGTTGTCCTGCACGTCGATCAACTCGACGAACCCGCCGTGGCCGGCGACCGCAGGATTGATCATCGTGTCGATCAGTTCCTGAACGCGAGTCTTGAGTTCTGCGCTCATGGCGGCACCTCTAGATCGATACTGTACCCGAGTTTCCGCTCAGGGCCAACTGGCCCTCGGTGGGCTCCGCTCAGCAGAACCAGGGTTCGGTGAGGCGCGGCGGGCGCTTGCGGTCGCGCGCCGGCGCCGCGAAGGCTCGCGGTGCTGCGCCGGCGGCTCGGTCCGCCAGCTCGCGCACGCGGTGGAACGTGGTCGCGGCGTCCTCGCGCCGGTCGGCGCCGTCGGCGACCGCGGCCGACACCTCGCGGTGGAGCGCCTCCATGCGCGGGTCGGGGTGGGTCCAGCGGTGAAAGAACTGATTCGCCACCAGCTCGCCGAGGAACGGGCGTAGCGCGGCGCGCTCGAGCAGGAGCGAGCCGGGCGGGAGCAGGAGCCGGATCGAGTACTGGACGGGATCGATGGCGTCGACGAGCTGATGAGCGTCGACGAAGTCCAGGAGGTCGCGGTAGTCGTCGAGCGTCGTCCATGGGGTAAAGGGTACCCAGGTGGGGCGCAGCGCGATGCCTGCGGCGGGCACGAGCCGCACCGCCGTCTCGATGTCGGCGCGCGTATGACCTTTGTCGAGGTGGGCCAGGACCGCGTCGCTCAACGATTCGGCGGCCGTGACGACGAACGCACAGCCGAGCCTGGCGAACTCGGGCAACCGGGCGCGGTGGCGCAAGAGGTGCTCGATCTTCGCCGTGAAGTCGAAGGTGAGGCTCGGGAAGTCGTCGTGGAGGGCTCGGGCGACGGCCAGGGCGTGGCCGGGGCCGTTCAGAAAGTCGGGATCGCCGAACGTGATGTGGGTCGCGCCCATATCCGCCTGCTGCCGGATGTCCGCGCGCAGCACGTCGACAGGCACGACGAAGAAACGCCCGCCGTACACGGGAGGGATGGGACAGTGCCGGCACATGTGCTTGCAGCCGCGGCTCGCCTCGACGTGGCCCACCAGCTCGAGACCGCCGTTGCGCTCCAGGTGCGTGTACTTCTTCAGCGACGGCAGCTTCCCGCGACTCGGCACCGGAAACTGCAGCTTCTCCAGTACCGGAGTCACGGGATAGGGGCGGCGGGGAGGGCGGGGGGTACTCGAGAGGCGCAGTGGGACCCCCTCGTCCGGTCCCCAGCTCGAAGAGCTGCGATTCGGGCGAGTGGGTGACGGAGCCCCTCGCGTGCCCCCCGCCCTCTCCGCCGCCCCCATCCCGTGACTCTCGGCCTCGAGCCCTTTGACCAGCGTCACCAGAGCCGCTTCGATCTCGCCGCTCAGGACGGAGTCGGCGATGCCGGCCAGGAGATGGTCGGCATTGAGCGTCGCGTAGAGGCCGTAGAAGGCGACGTGACAGGCCACGTTCACGGCCCGCACGCGCTCGGCGACGGCCACGCCGAGCCGGAGCCCCGTGTGCATCGGCACAGAGATCGCGACGAACTTCGCGCGGCGGACGCGCTCGGCGTCGAACGGCTCGACGGAAACGTCCATCACCGCCGGCGCGTAACCCTCGCGCTCGAGAAACGCCGCCGGCCACGCCACCGCCAGGGGCTGGTGACCGAGCTCGTAGCAGGCGACAAGCAGGATCGCGCCGGGCTCCTTCATGCCCAAGAGTGTACCGCCGCGATGGTATCTTGGTGGCGCTGCTCTACTCCCCGACTCAAGGAGGGCTCACGCAATGACCGTGAAGATCACCGCCCGGCCGAATGGTCCGTACCTCATCGAAGGAGACTGCGAGCTCTACGACCCGACCGGAGCTCAGATCACCACGTCGGGACAGCAGAGGATCGCGCTCTGCCGGTGTGGGGCGTCCTCCAACAAGCCGATGTGCGACGGGACGCACAACAAGGTCGGCTTTCAGGCAGCCGAGGCCGCGAAGAAGTAGGCCTACTCCGGACGGGCGTCGGGCTCGACGTCGGTCAACAGGATCCAGTCGTCGGGCGGGTCGGGATCGGGTCGCGTTTTGGGTCGCGAGGTGACGGTCCGACCGCGACTTGGCGAGAACCACTCCCACATGCCGGCCGGCGCACCGGTGTCCTGCGCCTCGCCGATCTCGGGCCCGACCGCGCCGGACTCCGCCCGCTCGGTCTTGCGCTGGCGCTTCGCTTCCTGCTTGGCCTTCTGGATGTCGGCTCGGCGTCGCCGCTCGAAGCCGTAGTGGCCCCCGCGGCTCACCGGTCTCCCACGCTCGATCTCATCGCCGGAATTCTAGCACGCGTCGCCGACAACGGACGCCTCAGGTCGCTGTCTTCGCCTCGGCGTCGGGCCGTGTCCAGTCCCGCCACAGAGTGAGCAGGAGCGCGATCGTGATCGGTCCGACGAAGAGCCCGATCGGTCCGAAGGCCACGAGGCCGCCGAAGACGCCGAAGAACCCGAGAAGAAACGGCATGCGCGCGGCGCCGCGGAGGAACCAGGACCGGATCACGTTGTCGACCGTGCTGACCGTGACGATTCCCCATCCCAGGAGCAGCACGCCGGCGACGACCCGCCCCTGCAGCACCAGCCAGGCACACGCCGGCACATAGACGACGGGCGCGCCGGCCGGCGTGAGCGCCAGCAGCCCGGTCAGCGCCCCGAGGAGCACCGGAGAGCCGAGCCCCGCCGCCCACGCTCCGAGCGTGACGAGTAGTGCCTGGGCGATCGCGGTCGCCAGGGTCCCGTACATCACGGCGCGGACGGTCTCTCCGAGCGTGCGGATCACGGGGTCCACCCCATCGCCCGCCAGGCGCCGCGCCGCTCTCTTGGTCTCGGGCACCAGCTCGCCGCCGCCGCGGTAGAAGAAGAAGAGCGTCAGCAGAGTCAGGATCGCGTCGAGTGCCAGCCGCCCCAGATCGCCGGCGGTGCTCGCGATGACACCGACCACGAGACCGGTGCGGGCGAGCACCCACTGCTCCATTTGGAGCGGGTTTGCCACCAGGCCTTCGATCCAGGCGGCCGCCCGTGGGCCGAACCAGGGGATGTCGCGCAGCGCCCCCGCGAGCTTCGATGGGCCGCCGCCGACGAGCCAGGCTTGAAAGCCGACGAGGGCGCTCTGAAGCTCCGCGACCAGCGCCAGCGAGACCAGCACGGCGGGCACCACGACGACGAGCACCACCAGGACGGTCATTAGGAGCGCGCTGAGCCAGGTCCGGCCCCGCAGGCCCCGATCGATGCGGACATAAAGGGGCCAGGTCGCATAGGCGAGAATCGCCGCCCACGCGACCGGGACGAGGAACGGGCGCAATACGATCAGCGACGTCAGCGCGATCAGCGCGACCCCGGCGAGCTGCGCCCAGCGCTGGTGTGGGATTGCGGTCATGAGTTCATAGCCGCGCCTCGGCCGACGAGACTCTTCGGATAGCTCTTCTCGGGCACCTGGGGGCCCAGCCCCGCGGCGGCCCTGCGGCTCGCACTACGGCCCCGCGACAGCCTGCGGCGCGCACTACGGGGGCGACTGTAGACCGGCTCGACACGCCGCGCCACTGCCGCGCCAGAACTGGTGGACGAGGCCTGATCAGGCCCGGCAGCTCCGAGGCGGTAAGAATCGTGCCAGCGATGAGTCGACCAGCTCTGATGAGATCTAAAACAGACATTGAATACAGCTGCTTGTAACTCATGTTCGGCTTGGTATCGCCTTTGCCTTAGTACGGGTCAGGAGGTGAAAGGTCATGATCAGTACGATGGTTCGAACGCTCTCGCGAGTTCCGATCTCGCTCCGTGGCCTCGCCGTTTGCGTGGCGTGCGAGGAGTGCTTCGATCTGGGCGATCCGACCTGCCCGTCCTGCGGCAGCGACGAGTACGTCCCCCTTCTTCATCAGCTCGAGGGACGCATTCTCAACATGACGAGCAACAACTAGAGGCTGGTCGCAGTAGGAGTGAGGCCGTCCTGCGGCCGAGCCGACACTTCAACGGCTCGGAAATGTGAATGGCCGAAAACCTCCGCCAACCAGCCGGACGCACGATCGACGATCTGAGTCTCGCTTCTCCTGTCTCCTGAAAGCACGTAGAATCTCCCCAATGTGGCAGGGGAGCGTCGTCTCGATCCACATCGCCAAGCAGGCAGCCGCCCCGATGGAGTCCATTCCCGCCGTCCGCGCCGTCCCCGGCCGTGGGCTCGAGGGTGATCGCTACTACCTCGGCACCGGCGTCTACTCGCAGAAGGCCGGACATGGCGGACGCGAGGTCACGCTGATCGAGGTCGAGTCGGTTCAGGCGCTCCTGGACGACGTTCAGAACGCCGAGGGCCACCGGCTCGGCATTAAGCTCTCGCCCGCGGAGACCCGCCGGAACATCGCGACCTCCGGCGTTCCGCTGAACCACCTCGTCGACCGCGAGTTCTGGGTCGGCGTGGTGCTCATGATCGGCACGCGGCTCTGCGAGCCGTGCAAATACCTCGAAGACCTCACGCAGCGCGGCGTCATGGGCGGACTCGTCCACCGCGGCGGCCTGCGGGCGCGGATTCTGTCTGATGGCGTGATCCGCGTCGGCGACGTGATTCGGCCCAAGCTCGGCTGATCCCCTTCGCGTCGTCGCGACGCGCCCGGCAGGTCAACGGCCCTGCCAGTCCGGCTTCCGCTTCTCGAGGAAGGCGCGCACCCCTTCGTGGAAGTCCTGGCTCAGATAGCAGGAGACGATGAGATCGTCCAGGTCGTGCGGCGTCAGCGTCGCCAGCATCCGGCGGGTGGCCTCCTTGGTCGCGGCGATCGTGAGCGGCGCCAGCTCGGCGAGGTTCGCGGCGAGCTCGCGCACGCGCGACTCGAGCTCGGGCGCCGGGTGGATGCGATCGATGAGCCCGACCGTCTTGGCCTCGGCGGCGTCGAGCAGGCGGGCGGTGAGCACGAGCTCGCGGGCGCGGCCAGCACCGAGTGCGGCGACCAGCAATGACAGGCTCAGGGGTGCCAGGAAGTTGCCGAGCGTGCGGGCCACCGGCACGCCGAACCGTGCGTGCGGGGCGGCCAGCCGCAGGTCGCACGCGAGCGCGATGAAGAGACCGCCGCCGATCGCGTCACCCTGCAGCATGGCGATCGTCGGCTTGCGCATGCCGGCCAGTCGCGACAGCGCGCGGGTGAGGCGCGCCTCGTACCCGAGCGCGTCCTCTCTGGTCTTGAAGTCGACGAACTGGCGGATGTCGGTGCCGCTCGCGAACGCCCGGTCGCCGGCGCCCCTCAGGACGAGGACGCGCACCGCCGGGTCGGCGTCGAGGCTCGCGCACGCGTCGTGCAGCGTCTCGTACATCGCGAAGGTCATTGTGTTGCGGGCGTCGGGACGGTTGAAGGTGAGGAGCGCGGTCGGTCCGTCGCGCTCGACGAGGATGTCCTCGGTCATCCCAGGCGCCGGGACGCCACCGCGAAGCCCCAGTCACGGAGGTCCTGGTCCAGCTGCTCGCGACGGCGCTCGGCGCGACGCCGCTCTTCCGTCATCTCCTCGAGCCGCTGGCGCTGTTCGCCGCGGCGGCGATCGAGGAGGACCTTGATCTTCTCGGCGCCGGAGAGCTCCTGGGTGAGGAAGTCGTACAGGTCGGGGTGCGAGCGCGCCACGATGAAGAGGTGACCGAGCTCGGTCACTTCCTTCTCGGCCTGCTCCTGCCAGGAACGCATGTCCAGCTCGTCGAAGATCCGCTGCGCCTGCGCCCGGCGCCGAGCCGCGCCGTCGCGCTCACCCGTTTGCGTATCGAGGGCGCCGAGGCTCCAGTGGCAAGACGCGACGAGCGGGCGCAGGCCGAGCTCTTCGGCGAGGCGCAGGGCGGCCTCGTACCGGTCGCGCGCTTCGCGGGGGTCCGGACGCGCGCCGCGGGCGGCGATGTCGCCGAGGATCTGCAGCGCCTGCGCCTCGTGACCGCGTTCCCCGTGCTCGCGCGCCATCTCGAGCGCCTGCTGCGCCGTCTCGAGCGCGCGCGCGGGCTGCCCGGCGGCGAGGAACCCTTCGGCGAGGTTGACCAGCCAGGCGGAAAGATACGCCCGGATCCCGAGCTCGCGGCTCACCACGACGCCGTCCTCGAGAAGGCGGAGGCCCTCGGTCACGTGGCCCATCCGGACGAACGCCAGGCCGAGCAACGACAGGGGGATCGGCAGCCACACCGTGAGGTGCTTGCGCCGACACGCCTCCAGCCCGCGCTCGAGGGGCAACACGGCGCGCGCCAGGCGTCCCCGCCGGATCCAGGCGAGGCCGATCAGTGTCCAGGCGATGAGCTGACTGTAGGCGTGCTGGGTCGCCTTGGCCGCGCGCTGCGCCTCGGCCAGATACGTGTTGGCGGCGTCGAACGCGCCGCGATCGGCGAGGCTGAACGCGAGCCACCCGCAGGAGGCGACGTAGGAGGTCGTGGCCTGATCGCGCGCCGTCGCCTCGATGTTCTCTTTGAGCGTGCGCTCCGCCTGGGCGTAGTCACCCTGGGCGTGGTAGCTCTGGCCCATGTACTGGCGGGCCAGCCCCTGGAGCGCCGGGTCGCCGGTGGCGCGGCCCACGTCGAGACAGCGCTGCCCGTAGGCGATCGCGTGGCGCGTCTCGCCTTTGAGGTAATGGTAGTTGATCAGATAGGTATAGACGCGCGCCAAGCGTTGCTCGTCACGGAGGTCGCCGGCGAGCTGCTCGGCCTCGCGCGAGACCGCGAGCACCTCCTCGAGCCGGCCGAGCTGGAGGAGCGGGGGACGCAGGTCCAGTCGGAGATCGATGGCCTGCTCGACCATCTCCGGCGTCTCCGGAAGGTGCTTGAGCGCGGTGAGTGCGTCCTGGAACGCCTGGACCGCCTCGGCGTTCGCCGCGTGCAGCACCGCGCGCGCCCCGACCTGCCGGTTGTAGACGAGCGCCTTCGCCCACATCTCGCCCCGCGTGGCGTGAAACGCGAGCTGGTCCACGTGGCTCGTCTGGCGGTCGTGGTAGAGCCGCTCGATCGCGTCCACGATCCGCGCGTGCAGGATGCGCCGCTGCTCCCGAAGGAGGCTCGCGTAGGCGACGTCGCGCGCGAGCGCGCTCTTGAAGCGACAGACGACGTCGGGGAAGAGGCTCGCCTCGTAGAGGAACCCCGCGCTTCGAAGGCTTGCCAGCGCCCGGCCGACCCGCTCGGCGGGGACCTCCACGATCGCCTCGAGCAGCGCCTGGGGCACGTCCGAGCCGATGACCGCCGACGACTGCAGGAGAACCTTCTCGTCGGGCGGGAGCCGGTCGATGCGGGCGGCGAGGACCGCCTGGACCGTGGCCGGCACCCGGAGCGTCCCGAGCTCGCCGGCGAGCCGATACGCGCCGCGGTCGCCGACCAGCACCTTCGTTTCGACGAGCGTGCGGACGATCTCCTCGACGAAGAACGGGTTGCCGTTGCTCCGTTGGCTCAAGAGCTCCCGGAGCGGTCGCAGCGCCCGGTGGTCGCCGAGCAGCGTCCGGAGCAGCTCGTCCGTGCCCGCCGGCGGGAGCGGATCGATCGGCAGGGTGGTGAAGCCGGGTCGGTCCGTCCAGTCGTGTTCGAACTCGGGCCGGCAGGCGACGAGGAGGAGCAGACGCGCGGTCGGGAGCCGGTCGAGGAGCGTGCCGAGGAACGCCTGCGTCTCGATATCGACCCACTGGAGATTTTCGAGAACCAGCATGAGGGGCTGCCGCGCGCTCTCCTTCACGATCACCTGCGTGAGCGTATCGACCACGCGATCTCGCCGCTCGCGCGCGTCGAGCACGCGGAACGGGTCGTCCGATGGCAGCGCGTCGAGCAGCGACAGGATCGGCGCGCTCGCGTCGCCGAGCTCGGGATCGAGGTCGCGGAGGGCCGCCGCCACCTTCTCGGCCACGCGTGACACAGGATCGCGCGCATCGACTTCGAAGTACGCCCGGAGCAGCTCGATGATCGGCAGGTAGGAGGCCGCGCGCTCGTACGAGAGGGAGCGGCCTTCGAGGATCCGCCACGCCTGGGTCTTCGCCGAGCGGACGAACTCGTGGATGAGCCGGGTCTTGCCGATGCCCGCCTCCGAGCTGACGGCGACGATCTGGCCCTGGCCGACCCGCGCGAGCTCGAGCCGCTCGTGGAGGCGGTCGAGCTCCGCAGCGCGCCCGACGAACCGCGAGAGGTGCTGGGCGTCAGCGGACCTGATCTTCGAGCGAGCTGGCGCTCCGCCGATGAGCTCCGCGACCTCGATCGGCGCGTCGAGCCCCTTGATCGGGCGCGCGCCGAGCGACCTGATCTGGATGGACCCCTCGGCGAGCCGGAGCGTGCTCGGCGCGATGACGACGGCGCCAGGGTCTGCCATCTGCTCCATGCGCGCGGCCAGGTGCGTCGTCTGGCCGACGGCCGAGAACTCCATGTAGAGGTCGTCGCTGATCGAGCGTACGACGACCTCGCCGGAGTTGAGCCCGACCCGGATCCTGACCGAGATGCCCTCGGTCTTGTGGATCTGCTCGGCGTAGCGCCCGACGGTCTCCTGCATGCGGAGCGCGGCGTAGCAGGCACGCACGGCATGGTCCTCGTGAGCGAGCGGCGCGCCGAAGAGCGCCATGATTCCGTCGCCCATCACCTGGTTCACGGTCCCCTCGTACCGGTGGACCGCCTCTCGCATGCGCTCGAGGACGGCGAAGAGAAGTCGTTGGGCCTCCTCGGGGTCGCGGTCGCCGAGGAGCTCCATCGAGCCTTTGAGGTCAGCGAAGAGCACCGTGACCTGCTTGCGCTCGTTGACCATGGTCGCGCGGGAGACGCGGATCTTGTCGGCGAGGTGCGGCGGTGTGTAGGCCTCCGGCGCGGCGGCCGGCGCCGCCGCGGTGAGCCGGGTCCCGCAGCCGTTGCAGAAGCGCGCAGTATCGGGGTTGTCTTGCTGGCAGCTCGGGCACTTCATCCCTTCCCGCTCCCAGCCGTGAGCCCCTCCACCATGTAACGCCGGAGGCAGGTGTCGACCGCGATGACCGTCAGCGTCGCCGTCCCACGTCGAGGTGTTCGGCGGGACCGCGGAGACGCGGATCCGTCGCCATCGGCTAGTCGCTCGCCAGCTTGCCGTTGACGCCCCAATTCGCTTTCTCGACGTCCTGGAACACGATATGGACCTGGTCGGCGGTCGTCTTGCCGATCTTCACCATCGCCACGGTAATCGCGGCGGTGATCTCCCGCTTCTGCTGGTCGGTGCGCCCGGCGTACCACTGGATCGTGATGTTCGGCATCGCCTGTCTCCTCGCGTTGACTGAGTAGGTCCCGCTGGCGCGCCCGGCGCGCGCGTCGTGGCAGGGATTATCGCAGCGGGCCGTCCGCCGGGCAAGGCGGCGGCGTCATCCGCCGTCCACTTTCCGGGAACTCGCGGACCGTGCGCCTGTCTAACTCCGACGAGGTCCAACGAGCGCGATGCCGGCCGAGCCAGGAGGGCAGGAGCATGAACAGACGAAGCTTCGTGCGGACGCTGGGCGTCGGGGCGGGTGTGGCCGTCGCGACACGAGCGTGGGCAGACCGAATACGGATCCTCCCAGATGTTCGCGCCGGGGATCCGGCGAGCGGCGGCGAACAGGTCGGCGCCGAGCTCCAGCGGTTTCTCGACGGAGTCCGCGTCCGCGAGCGCCGAGCGCACGGTGGGCTCACGGTCTTCTGGCTCCACGCCGCACGGGGGCCACTGCCGCTCGCCATCCACACGCTCGAGGAGGCCCGCGCTCATGGCGAGATCGTCGTCACCGAGCGCGACCAGGCCACGGTGCCGGGTCTCGGGATCGACAATCGCGGTCGGGTGCACGTGCTGCTGCTCGCCGGCGAGATCCTGCTCGGCGGCAAGCAAAACCGCATCGTGGTCGACGATGTGCTGGTCCCGCCGCTGAGCGGGCCGCTGACGCTCCCAGTCTATTGTGTCGAGCAGGGCCGGTGGGCGGGCGACGCGAAGCCGTTCACCACGCGCGGGAGCTTCGCGGCGCCGGGGCTTCGCGCGAGGATGCTCGAGCGGAGCGACCAGCGTGAAGTATGGGCCGAGGTGGACCGCTACGCGAGGCGGGCGGCCGCGCCGTCGCCGACGGGGAGCTACCAGGCGATCCACGACAAAGCCGAGGTGCAGGTATATCAGAAGGACGTCGAGGGCGTGCTCGGACGGAGCACGGCGCCGGGGGCGCAGGGCGCGGCGGTCTTCGCCGCCGACGCGCTCGTCGAGCTCGACCTCTTCCAGGATCCCTCGTTGTTCGCGCGCGAGTGGCCGAAGCTCCTTCGCGCCCAGACGCTCGAGACGTACGGACGAAGCGTCGACGACAAGACCGACGAGCGCCGGCTGCGCGCCCACCTGGAGGACCTCGTGCGCGCCGCAGCGCGGACGGCCGGCTCGGTCAAGCGCGGGATCGGGGCCGGATGGCTCGTCGAGCTCCGGGCGAGTCGCTTTCGGGGCTCGGCGCTCGTCGCCGAGGGGCAGGTCGTGCACGCCGCGATCCTCTGACTCGCGTGTCCGCCGGCGCGCGCGGGGGCTGGACGGAGTGCCCCTGGTGGAAGAAGAGCCGCAGCATCCGCTCGTCGAATTCCGCGTCGAACGCCGGTGTCGGCGGATAGCGATGGTAGAGCGAATGCGCCTCGAGAACGTGGAGCGCCGACGACCTGGTCAGTCGCGCCAGGTCGTCGAATCCGGGCAGGACGTGGAGGAAGTCCGCCCAGACCGCCGCGGGATGACCGGGAAACATCTCGCTCAGCATGAGGTCGACGATCAGGAGCGAGCCCGGCTCGCCGAGCGCCACGAGGTGGCCGAAGCCCCGCGCGAGCTCCTGCCGATCGCGCGCGTGGTTGAGCACGGCGCCGAGCGCCGCCACGATCGAGAACGGGCCCCGCGCGGCGAGCGCCTCGACGTCGCGCGCGTCGAAGATGTCCACACGCTGGAGCCGGGTACGAAGACGGGGATGGCGGGTTGCGGCCGTCTCGAGAAGCTCGTCCTGGACGTCCGTCATCAAGACGTCGTAGCCACGATCGAGCGCGGCCGCCGCCAGATCACCCATTCCGCCGCCGACTTCCAGCCACCGCGTGCCGATCGTGAGCTCGCGCCGGTACCGGGCGACCGATTCCCAGAGGTCGAAGGACGCGGGGGTGAGATACGAGGTGATCTCGTCGGCGGAGATGCCGAGGTAGTAGTCCTTGATCTCCCGCCGGCGCTCGGCGTCACGCATCAGACGTGACGGCTCACGGCGCTGCGGTCAGCGCAGCGCTTCCAGGACGGCGTGGCCCGGCTTTCACGATCCGATTCGGTAGACGCGGCGGACGTTGTCCCAGAGCATCTTCGTCTGGATCGCCTGGGGAATACCGCGGAACTGCTCCTCGATCGCCTTCTTCGAGAACGGCCACGTGCCGTCGCGGTGCGGATAGTCCGAGCCCCACATGACGTTGTCGGGCGCGATCTCCGCCATCGCGCGCACGCCGTGGAAGTCCTTCTGGAAGGTCGCGTACATCTGGCGCTTGAAGTAAGCGCTCGGAGGAAGCTTGAGTCCGAGGTCGTCGGCGAGTCGCTCCTCGTACGTGTCGTCGAGACGCTCGAGGATGTACGGCAGCCAGCCGATGCCGCTCTCGCCCAGGACCAGGGTGAGCTTCGGATGGCGCTCGCAGACGCCGGAGAGGATCATCGAGGCGCAGATCTCGTCCATCTGGAGCGGCGCGACGACCGTCCACGAGCCGGTCGACGCCGGATTCTGAATACCCTTGACGGCGTACCCCACCGTCGCCGCGCCGCCCTCGAAGACATGGAAGGAAATGACGAGGCCCGTCTCCTCGGCCGTCGTCCAGAGCGGCTCCCACATCTCATGCCACACGGGCTGGGCCGAGCCCCACGGAACGAAGACGGTGCCGCGCAGGCCGAGCTCTGCGCAGTGGCGCACCTCGTCGGCGGCCGCCCGCGCGTCGTGGTTCGGCAGGCAGCCGAGGCCGAAGAAGCGGCCGGGCTTGGTGCGGTTGAAGTCGGCGATGTAGTCGTTGTACGCGCGGTAGACCGCCGCCAGCGTCTCGTGATCGGCGATGCCGCTATGGGTGAAGAGCCCGCGCGAGATCCCGATGATGCCGTAGATCACCTCGGCCTCGACGCCGTCGCGCTCCTGGTCCTCGCGCCGCTCGACGGGATTCGAGGGCCGCGTCTGCTTGCCCGAGGCGAAGCCCGCGTCGGCCAGGATGCGGCCGCGGCGTCCGCCCGTGACCCCCGGGCCGTACACGCCCCACGGCCCGAGGACAGCGTCGCCCGACACCCACACCTTGCGGCCGTCGCGCTCGACGACCTGCGGCGCGCGGTCGCGCCACGTCGACGGCATGCGCGAGGTGAACGTGTCCGGCGGCAGGTAGATGAGATCCATGTGGCTGTCGGCCGACATCACGCTGAGTGACATGTCCGGCTCCTTTGTCGGGAGAGATCCGCGAGTGAGGGCGAGCGTAGTCCCACTCGCGCACGAACGCAAGAATCCGGAATTGCGTGCTGAGACGGCCAGGCTGACCAGAAGCTGCCAGTCTGGCTCGAGTGTGGCCAGCGGTGCGTTCGTCGCCGGTGATCCAAAGCTGCGAGAACCTTTCAGTCTGATTTTGTGGAAATCCGGAATCCGGTGGCACTTCGCTTGCTCGATGCTTTCTTCGCCACGCGCATGGGAAACGATCGATGCGCCGACGGCGGAGGAGACTATGGGTCTCGCGAAACGAGTCATCGCAGCGCTATTACTCACGGGCGCCGCCGCGCTGTTGCTGGCGTCCTCGGTCTTGGCACAAGAGCGGGTCGGCGTCGTGACCAACATCGAGGGCACGGCGACGGTCGCGCGTCTGACGCTTCCGCAGGCTCAGCCGCTCCATTTCAAGGATGACGTCTTCCTCCGCGACCGGATCGCCACCGGCGAGCGCTCGTTCGTGCGGGTGCTCCTGGGCGGCAAGGCCACCGTCACGGCGCGCGAGCGTTCGGTCCTGACCATCACCGAGGTGCCGGGCGTCTCGACCATCCAGCTCGGCGAGGGCCGGATCTCGGTGGCGGTCTCCAAGGGGTTGATGAAGCCAGGCGAAGTCATCGAGATCAAGACGCCCAACGCCGTGACCGCCATCCGCGGCACCGTCGTCGTGGCCGAGGTCGTGCCGACGCCCGAAGGCCACCGGTCGACGATCACGATCCTGAAGGGTCTCGTCGACGTGACGAAGCTCGATTCGGCGGGCCGGCTCTCCGGATCGGCCGTGAAGCTCGGGGCGCTCGAGCGAGTGACGGTGACCAACTCCCCGGCCGTTCCGCGGCCCGAGACCATCACGCAGGAGGCCGCCAAGAAGCTGGCCTCGGACTTCAGCCACATTCCGAAGAATGCCCCGGCCGCCACCCTGGATGCGCTCAACGCGGACGTGAAAGAAAATTCGATCCGCGAGGCGACGCAGACCCTGGGCGGAAACGGGAGCGATACGCGCCCGAGCGTGAACACGGCCGGAGCCACGGGCACGACCAGCTCAGGCACGACGACGACGTCCAGTCCGATCGGCTCAACGACCACGACCAGCGGCGGCACGACCGGTGCAGTGGGCGCCGTGACCGGTAGCGTGACCAACACCGTGACCACGGTCACGGGCGGTGTGGCCAGCACGTTGACCAGCGTGACCGGGGCGGCAACCGGCACCTTGACCAATCTAACCGGCTCGACGACTCAGACCGTCGTGCCCACGGTAACAAACCCGGTCACCAACCTGGTCACGACGGTCACGAGCACCACGACCACGGTGACGAGCACGGTCACCAACAGTCTCCTCAACGGCCTGCTCAAGAAATAGCTCGATCGGTCTCCCGCGCCGCGCGACTCGATGCGCGCGGCGCGCGGGCCGGCCTGGTCCTCGACGCGGTTCCCCGCCCTGCACGTCGTACGCGACATCAAAGCGCGCGTCGCGTCTTCAAGTCGCGTCCAGCTCCTCACTACTCCGAGCGGCGCGTCCGATATCGGAAACATGAAGTCGAACGACGTCACACCGACGAAACATTCCGGAACGATTGTCAGCGGGACGACGTCGCGTGACGCGAGTTCTGCCAAGACGGCGCCACGACGCCCCGGCACATTTCTCCGAGTTCCAGGTCGTTCCGAACAGTGCGCCTGCCGCAAGCAGTGTGCCGGCTGTTCAGCAGGCCTTGCCGCAAGCGGCGTTGGACGAGCCGCTCGGGTCGGCGAGCCACGACAACGGTAAGAACGACGACAGCAAAGGCGCGAGCAAGGGCAAGAACGCGAATAGCTCGGCCGCCGAAAGCTCCGGAAACGGACCCGGCATGAAGGGAAGCGAGCGTCGGCGGCGCCAGGGTGGCGAGCGCTCAGAAGGGCGGTAAGAAGAAGTAGTCGTCCGATCGTCCGCTCCCGTCGCCGGGCCTGGCCCGACGACGGGAGGGAACCTGTCGCGAACGGTCTAGTTGGCTCCCGGGTAGAAGGCGTCGCGGCCGCGCTGATACGTCGCCTGCCGCTGCACCGGATTCCGAGACACGAGCGGACGCATGAACATCGGATGGGTCGCGCTGCGCACCTCGTGCTCGATGGTGAAGAGCACCTTCGAGGTCTCGGGATCGACGATGTCCTTGAACCGGTACTGCACGGGGTTCGACTCTTCGCTGATGAGGCCGCGGTCCTTCAGCCACCGGTGGGGACCCGAGAAGTTCACGACGTAAATCGCGATGTGGTGGCCGTCGTACGGCACCTCAGGCTCGGTGGTCTCGCGGAAGACCAGGTGCTGCTTGGCCCCGACCTGGACGCGCGCCGCGGTGTTGCCGTTGAACGTGACGCTGGCCGGAGCGCCCATGGCGGCCTGGTAGAACTTCGCGATCCCCACCGCGGTGTTGGGCTGCACGTTGAACTCGACGTAGGGGACGCCGAGCGTCATGTCGCCGAACTCGGGCCCCGGGGCGTGGAACCGCATGCGGTTGCCCCAGGGGCAGGTGACGCTGATGTACTTGTCCTCGGCTGCGCACGCGAACTTCGTGCCCGCCAGCTTTTCGCGCACGCTCTGCAGACGCATCTTCAACCCCTCGAGATCCGGCACGACGAACCCGACGACTCCCCGGAGCACTTCCGGCTTCCCGGTCGGCATGTGGAATTGCTGCTGGCCCGCGTTGATCCACATGTTCTCGGTGCCGGTCATGATGTAGGGGTCGCGCGTCAGCCCGAGGCCCGTCACGTAGAAGTTCGTCGCGACCACCTGGTCCGGGATCTTCACGTTGACGTGCTCGAGCAGCAAGATGTTTCCAATATCCTCGGCGCTCCGGTCGAACACCCTGTCCCCTGCCATTATTGGCCCCCCTATCTAGGCCCCCCGTCACGGGACGCTCTGGCGTAGGATAGCCCGAATTCGACCGGGAGGGAATTCGGTCGGGAGGGTTCAATGGAATTCGGCCTGTTCACGGAGTTCCCGAGCCCGCCGGGCGTGACCGAAGCGGCGGCATTCGACGAGTCGCTGGCGCAGATGAAGGCGGGTTCTCGACGCTCTCGATGTGGATGAACCCGGGCGGACAGATTCCGAACGAGCGCGTCCTGAAGTCGATGCGTCTGTTCGCTGAGCGCGTAGCTCCGCGCCTCGCTTGAGCCGGCGCCGACGAGCGGGTGCGGCGGGCGCCCCGGGGCGGCCGCCGCACCCGCTCGTCGACGCCCGATCAGCTGGCGGCGGATTCTTAGGATGGGTTCTGAGAGAACTAGACCGTCGCCAAGGCCGACCGGTGGGGGGCAATCGGGGGGAGCGGCGCTTGCTCCCCCGATGTCGATCAATCCCAGAGGCGGGTGGAGAAGTAGCGCTCGCCGATGTCGTTGAACAGGGTGACGAAGCGACCGCGCCCGACGCGGCGCGCGACACGCTCGACGCCGGCCATGTACGCGCCGGACGACTGACCGACGAAGAAGCCGGCCGCCGCCAGGCGCACGCACATCCTGTACGCTTCGTCGACGGTCACCGGGACGCGCTCGTCGATCAGCTTTTCGTCGAGGATCGCCGGCACGATGTCCTCGGCGCGCCCCAGCGGCTTGAGCCCCTCGACGCCCGGGAAGGCCTCGGGGATGACGCAGACGAGGCGGATCGACGGGTCGTGCTCCTTCAGACGTCGCCCGAGCCCGGTCAGGGTGCCGCCGGTGCCGACGCCGACGACGACGTGGGTCAGCCGGCCCCCGGTCTGCTGCAGGATCTCGACCGCCGTCGTCTCGTAGTGGGCCCGCCAGTTGTCCTGGTTGCTGTACTGGTCGCTGAAGAAGTAGTGGTCGGAATCGGCCTCGTAACGCCGGCGCACCTCGCGGAGCGCCTCGTCGTAACCGAGGAGCGCGTCCGTGAAGACGAGCCGCGCGCCGTGCGCGAGCATGCGCTTCTTGCGCTCGGCGCTTGCGTTGTCGGGAATCACGATCTCGACGGGGACGCCGACGATCCGGCCGATCATCGCGTACGCGATTCCAGCGTTGCCCGACGAGCTGTCCAGCACGGTCTTGCCGGGCTTGAGCTGCCCGTCGTCGAGCGCGCCGAGAAGCATCCGCAGCACCGGCCGGTCCTTGAGCGAGCCACCCGGGTTCAGCGACTCCATCTTCGCGAACACCTCGACGTCAGGGAGATCGGGCCGCAGGACGTCCACCGGGACGAGCGGCGTGTTGCCCACCGCCCGCAGGACGGGGAAGCGGTCGACGAGCGCCTGGATTCGTGGGTCCCAGGGCATAGGTGCTTATCTTACCGACCGAAAACTGGTCACGGAGGGATTCTATCGTCCCTGGCAAATGTGTCGGGCCGTCACGGTCGCCGCCACCGGCGAGCACGGATCGGGGAAATCCCCGATTGGCCCGGGCGCTAGACTGATATAGGAGGCCGACCGTGGACGAGCGAACGCGACGAGGATACCGGGGCGGGGTGTTCTGCATCGTGCTCGCAGCGCTTTCGGCGACTGCGTGCGCCAGCCACAGTCCCCTGGCGAGCGCGAAGCTCGCGCAGGCGGAGCGGGCGTTCAACGAGGCGCAGCAGGCGGGCGCGGCCGTCAACGCGACCACCGAGCTCAAGATCGCCGAGGACAGGCTGAAGAACGCCCGGGCGGCGGTGGCCGACAAGAAGTACGACCGGGCGATCCTGACGGCGGAACAGGCGGCGGCCGACGCGGACTATGCGCGCGCCCGCGCCTCCAACCAGCGGATCAACCAGATCGCGGACGAGATGCGCCGAAGCATACGGGCGCTTCGCGAGGAGCTCGAGCGGACCCCGCAGTAGCCCGGCGCGCGCTCGGCGGCGCGGCTATGAACTGAGGTGGAGACGATGAGCCCGCTTTCCATCTTGATCAGACGCGTAGGCATGGCGGTCCTCCCCCTGATTCTGGTCGCGGGCTGCGCCTCGTCGAGGCAGGAGCAAGCGGCGCGGGCCCAGCTCGAACGGGCGCAAGCCGCCTACCGGCAGGCCCAGGCCGACCCGAACGTGCAGGCGTACGCCCAGCTGTGGCTCGCGGACGCCCAGAAGGCCGTCCAAGCCGCCGAGCAGGCCAAGACCCTTGAGGAGAAGGTTTCGCTCGGCTACGTCGCGGAGAAGCGAGCTCAGATCGCAACGATCGCGGGCGCCACCACGAAGACGGAGCAGGATACGCTGCAGCTGAGCCGGGAGAGCTCGGACGTGCTCCTGCAAAAGCGCGATCGCGAGGTCAAAGCGGCGCGCGCCGAAGCGGCGGCGAAGGCGCGCGAGGCCGAGCAGGCCCGCGCTGCGAGTGAGGCTCGAGCTCGCACCACCGATACGACGGCTCGCGAGGTCGAGCAGGCCCGGCTGCAGGCGGAGGCTGAAGCCAGAGCCTACGCGGCCGAGCAGGCCAAGACGGCGGCTCTCGCGAAGGAGCTGTCGGACCTCAAGGCCCAGCAGACCGATCGGGGCCTCGTCCTCACGGTCGGCGACGTCCTCTTCGCCGCCGGCAAGGCCGACGTCGCGCCGGGCGGCCAGCGGAGCGTTGACAAGCTGGCGGAGTTTCTCAAGAAGTATCCGCGGCGCAGGGTGCTGATCGAGGGTCACTCCGACAACACCGGTAACGAGGACTTCAACCTCAAGCTGTCGCAGCAACGCGCCGACGCCGTTCGCGCGCTGCTCTTGGCGCGCGGCATCGCCCCCGAGCGGATCACGACCCGAGGCTATGGGCCGAAATTCCCGATCGTGGACAACGACACGCCCGCGGGGCGCCAGCAGAACCGAAGGGTCGAGGTTCTGGTCCTGAGCGAAGGGGCGAACGTCGAGAGCAGTTCTCGATAAGCCATTCCCGTCCTCTCCGAGCACCGTCGCGATAGACTCTGGCGGTGCTGCTCCCCACCGTCCTGATCTTGTTGTCGGCGATTCTTCACGTCAGCTGGAACATGCTGATGAAGCGCGGCGGCGACAAGCTCGTCACGGCCTGGACGCTCGACCTCGTGACCCCCGTGCTCCTGTGGCCGCTTCTGTTCGTCACCGGCGTGCCCGGCCCGGACGTGTGGCCTGTCATCGCCGTGAGCGGCGTCGTCCACGCGGCCTCGACGCTGGCGCTGGTCGGTGCCTACGAGCGTGCCGACCTCTCGGTCGCCTATCCGGTCGCGCGCGGGCTCGCGCCGGTGCTGGTCGCGCTGGGCGCCGGCGCAGTGCTGGGCGAACGGCTGTCACTGCCGGCGATGTCGGGCGTCCTCGCCGTCAGCGTCGGCGTCGCCTGGCTCGGACTCTCGGCGCGGCGAGTCGGCGGAAGCCTCGCGGGGCTCGCGTGGGCGGCGACGATGGCCACGCTCATCGCGACCTACTCGATCGTCGACAAGATCGGTGTGACGCGGGCTCACCCCGTCGCGTTCGCGATCGTCTTCATGGCGTGGGATTCGGCTCTCCTGACCCCGTACGTGCTGCTGCGCCGCGGGACCCGACGCATTTGGGAGGTCTTTCAGGGCGAATGGCTCCCGATCATCGCGAGCTCGATCATGGGGCTCGTCGGCTATCTGCTGATCCTCGTCGCCCTGCGGCTGACCGAGGTGAGCTACGTGGCCACGCTGCGGGAGATCTCCGTCGTGCTCGCTGCGATCGTCGGCTGGCGGGTCTTGAAGGAGCCGGTCGGCTTACTCCGCGTCGCCGCGGCGGCGCTGGCGGCCGCCGGTCTCGTCACACTGTCGCTCGCTCACGGGCGCTAGCCCGCCGGGCGGCAGACTCGCGACGGCTTGGCGATCTCGTGCAGGTACCACTCGGTGTAGCGGATGACGTTGTACTCGTGCTTCGTGGAGTAGGGCCCCGGCGTGAACGCTGAGGAGTTGACGCCGACCTGGTTCTTCTCGCAGAGGTCCCAGTCCTGCTCGCTGGTGAGCTGCCAGAACGGGAGTAGCGCGTCCAGCTGGTAGTCTCTGCCCTCGACGGCGTCCTCGCTCACGAGCCACTGAACCTGCACGAGCGTCTTCTGCGGGCCCGCCGGGGTCAGACGCGTGGACACGCCGTGATCGCTGCTCGAGTGGTTCCAGAAGTTGGGCATCGTGCGCATGCGCAGGGTGCCGACGTCGCGGCTCGGATAGCTGCCCATCACCGGCGCGACCGGCCGGCCGTCCATCGACTCGCTGACCCAGCCAGGGACCAGAGGCGTGCGATTGATGGACCACCAGCCGTCCGGAGACGGGAATCGCACCAGGCCCGCC
>Ga0066709_100000232_pt1 | contig 26011 bp, 19 predicted proteins | sample GraSoiAngelo_158_FD_79665 | JGI IMG/M metagenome (GOLD analysis project Ga0066709, IMG submission 79665) | Grasslands soil microbial communities from the Angelo Coastal Reserve, California, USA - 14_1009_16_30cm | ecosystem: Environmental > Terrestrial > Soil > Grasslands | place: USA...
CACGTCGCCGCAGGCGAAGATACCTGGGATATTAGTCTTGGTGCCGTCGTGGGTGAGTATGTAGCCGTTGGGGTTTAGTTCCAATTGTCCGACGAAGAGCTTGGAGTTGGGCTCGTGCCCGATGGCAATGAATAGGCCGTCGGATTTGAAATCTTCGGTCACCCCGGTTTTCACATTCCTAAATTTAACGCCGGTTACTCCACTTGCCTTCGGATCGCCGTATACTTCGTCGACAACCGTATTCCAAACAAAGGTGATTTTGGGATTTCTCTCGGCGCGCTCTTGCATGATCTTGGAAGCGCGCAGCTGGTCCCGGCGATGCGCTACCGTCACTTTGTTGGCAAATTTGGTGAGAAACGTCGCTTCTTCCATCGCCGTATCGCCGCCGCCGACGACGACAAGGTCCTTGTCTTTGAAGAAAAAGCCGTCACAGGTCGCGCACGCGGAGACGCCATGGCCCATGAGCTTCATTTCCGATTCCAAGCCTAAGAGTTTTGCCGTCGCTCCGGTGGCAATGATCAGCGCATCGCAAGTATAGGATTCTTTGCCAATAACAACCCGAAACGGCCGCTGCTTGAGATCCACTGATGTTACGTCGCCAAAGATAGTCTCGGTTCCGAAGCGAACGGCTTGCTTTTTGAAATCCTCCATTAGATCGGGTCCCATAATACCTTTGGGGAAACCTGGATAATTCTCGACATCAGTTGTAATCGTAAGCTGTCCGCCAGGCTGCGCGCCTTCGATGACGAGCGGCTGAAGATTGGCCCGAGCAGCGTAAATCGCTGCCGTGAGACCGGCGGCTCCGGAACCAAGAATGATCACACGATAATGGCTTTTATTCGCCATATAGTTTCTGTAACATAAAAGGCTGGCGCTAGAAAGAAAGACATGGCGAAACTCAGTCATTTGGATGAACAAGGCCGCGCGCGCATGGTCGACGTGAGCGAGAAGGAGATTACCAGCAGGATTGCTACCGCCCGCGGTACTATTCACATGCGTCCCGAAACACTCGCGCTCATTTTGGAAGACAAAATCGAGAAGGGCGACGTGTTCGCCGTCGCGCGCGTGGCGGGCATCATGGCGGCAAAAAAAACATCAGAATTGATCCCCATGTGCCACCCGCTCAACATCACTTCTGTGGAAATCGAACTCACACCGGGCGAAAAGCCGGCCCGGGTCGACATCGAAGCGACGGTTCGGGTTAGCGGCAAGACCGGCGTGGAGATGGAAGCCCTGACCGCCGCATCGGTCGCGGCGCTGACGATCTACGACATGTGCAAAGCCGTCGACCGCGAAATGACCATCGGCGAGATCCGCCTAGTCAAGAAAAGCGGTGGCAAAAGCGGCACGTTCATTCGCAAGGAATAATTCTAATTTTTGGATTTTAGGGCCGAAGCAACCGGCGAAACGAATCCAAAATCCGAATATCGAAATCCGAAACAAACTCAGAGCCAAATAAATCTCAAATCGGGAAAATTCAAAACACCGAATCCGAAGGAAGCTTGTTTGGAAATTTACATATTTTGGTCATTTGACATTGTTTCGAGTTTCGGATTTCGTGCTTCGAATTCTTTTCTGAAATAGCAGCCCCTTCCATTCCCGTTAGGATTTCATGCTGCAAATCTATCTTAAGAAGGAACGGGATGCGCCCGTTCTAAGGGGCCATCCCTGGATATTTTCCGGCGCCATTGAGCGAGCTGACGGCGACCAGGAATGTGCCGGCATCGCCGATGTCTTCGACAGCAAGAAAAACTGGATTGCGCGTGGGCTATATAGTCCGAAGTCACAAATCCGCGTGCGCATACTCGCGTGGAAAGACGAGCCAATCGATCAAAACTTTTTTTCTCACCGCCTCACGCAAGCGCTCTCACTACGAGAAAAACACCTCGAGCGCTCGACCAACGCGTATCGTTTGATCAACGCGGAGGGCGATTTTCTCCCGGGGCTTATCGTCGACCGCTATGCCGATTTTTTCGTCTGCCAGTTTTTCACTGCCGGCATGGATTTATTCAAGGACGATATCGTTTCCACCCTGTCAGCGCTCGGAATCACCAAAGGCATCTTCGAACGGAGTGAAGGAAGGGTGCGCGAGCAGGAAGGATTGGAGCCGTCCGCCGGTGTGCTCACAGGTGAGGCACCGCCGGACCTGATTAACGTTGAAGAAAATGGGTTCAAGTTTCTCGTCGACGTGCGGCGGGGACAAAAGACCGGCTTCTTTCTGGATCAACGTGACAGCCGGGTCTTTCTGTCCTCTACCTCGCGAGATCAAGAAATATTGAATGTATTTTCATACAGCGGCGCTTTTTCAGTCTACGCTTTTGGCGGCGGAGCCAAGGAAATCATTTCGATCGATTCTTCAAGGCCCGCCTTGGGGCTGGCGGAACAGAATCTCGCATCGAACGGCTTCGCAGAGGCTCCGGGAGAGCTGCTCAAAGGCGACGCCTTCGCTTACTTAAAAGAGACCGATAGAAAATTCGACTTGATCGTCTTGGACCCGCCGTCGCTTGCCCACAAGCGCAGCGACGTTACCGCTGCAACCGGCGGATATAAGTTTCTTAACTTGCATGCGCTCAAGCATCTCAAACCCGGCGGAATGCTTTTGACTTTCTCCTGTTCACAACATCTTTCGACCGACCTTTTTCAAAAAGTTGTTTTTGGCGCGGCCGTCGATGCGATGAGAAAAGTGAGTATCGTCAAACGACTCGGTCACCCGATCGACCATCCGATTAGCCTTCATCATCCGGAAGGCGAATACCTCAAAGGACTCGTCCTTCGCGTATTGGACTAAACCGCTCGCATTATGGTAGACGGGTTCTCGCTACTCGACCGACTTCGCCGCCGCGGCGGCAGCGAGTCTGATACCATAGCGAGGAGAGAATGGCTTCATACCAGACCATCAAAGATTGGCCCGAAGAAGATCGACCGCGAGAAAAACTTCTCGCCAAAGGCCCCCAGTCGCTTAGCGAAACTGAACTTCTCGCGATTATCCTGCGAAATGGCAACGCCAGCACCGGCGAGAGCGCAATCGATCACGCGCGTTTGCTCTTGAGTCAATTCGGCGGGCTGAGGGGAATTGATGACGCGTCCATCAGCGAGCTCGTCACGGTTAAGGGGATCGGCCCCGCGAAGGTCGCGGCGATCAAGGCGTGCCTGGAGATCGCCAAGCGTATGGGCAGCCAAAAATGGCAAACCGGCGAGCCGCTGCGGTCCGCGGAGGACGTTTATCGCCACTTCCGGGAAAATCTCGGCCGTGAAAAGCGCGAGCTCTTTTACGTCGTCTTGCTCAACAACAAGAATCGCAAAATTCGCGAAGTCAAAATCTCCGAAGGATCACTGACAGCCTCGCTCGTCCATCCTCGCGAAGTCTATAATCCGGTGATTCGCGAATCCGCAGCGGCGGTGATCTTCGTCCACAACCATCCGAGCGGCGATCCCGCCCCAAGTCCTGAAGACATCGACATCACCAAGCGACTCAAAGAAGTCGGCGATGTCATGGGAGTGCGCGTGCTCGATCACGTCGTAATCGGTTACGACCGCTTCTTTAGCTTCAGCGACAAAGGCATGCTTTAGCCGGCGCCATTCATTTCATTGGCGAAGGGATACACTTGAGTTTCTCCGAAACTTCGTCAGCGGTGATCAGATTCGCTAGGCTTTTGTTGACATCGTCGCGAGCCACGTTTATCTTGGCGGGGAAACCATTCCGCGATCATACCCATCTAAAGCATGAGCGCTCTCGAAATCGGTAGACCTAAACGACGGCTTCTTCCCGGCGTCGGCACCTTTTTGATCTTGTTCGTGATCCTACTGGTCGCTGGCGGCTATTTTATTCTTCCACGATTCGAATGGCACAAGCCGCAAATCAAGATTACCCCTGACACCGACACGATCGGCCTTGCGCCGCTCGAGATTGAGGTCGTTGAACAAGGAAGCGGTTTAAGATCGTTCGCGGTGGTCTTGAGTTCCGGCGGTACCGAATATGCGCTCGCGTCCGAAGAATACGACCAACCGGTGATGCAAAAGAAATTTACCGTGGCGCTTTCCGCCAAGCTCGCAGGCCTGAAAGAAGGACCGGCCGTGTTGCGCGTTACGGCGCGGGATCGCTCCTTGTGGCGTTTCTTTCGTGGCAACGAAACGGTCGTCCAGAAAAACCTCACCATCGACATCACGCCGCCGACACTGGAACTCATGGCCGACGACCGCTACGTCAACTTCGGCGGCGTCGGTATGATCGTTTACAAACCGTCAGTCGACGCGATCACGACTGGCGTAAAAATCGGCAATTATTTCTTTCCCGGATACAAAAACCAGATTAAAGCGCATCCGGATCACTACATCGCTCTTTTCGCTCACCCCTACAACGTTGCCGAGAACGAAAAGGCGTCATTGGTGGCTACGGATAAAGCCGGCAACACGAGAGAGATGAGACTTGTCTACGAGCTTAAGAACGTCAAATACAAGAAAAGTACGCTGGCGATTTCCGACGAGTTTGTCCAGAGCAAAGTGGCGCCCCTGCTCCATGACGTCGGCGCCCGCCAAGGAAGCCCTAAAGACATCTTCATAAAAGTGAATAAGGACCTTCGCAAAGAAAACGAAGACAAGATCAGGTCGGTCACCGAGAAATCCACCCCGTCGATTCTCTGGCACGGCGCTTTTAATCAGCTCACCAATTCCAAAGTCGAGGCGAATTTTGCGGACGCCCGAACCTACACTTACAAAGGCGAAACGATCGACCACGCTTATCACGTCGGTTACGACCTGTCCGTCACGAAAAATTACCCGGCGGAAGCCGCCAACAGCGGCATCGTCGCTTTCGTCGGCGATCTGGGAATCTACGGCAACACCGTGATCATCGATCATGGGCTTGGCCTATTTACGCTCTATTCTCATTTGAGCTCCATGGACGTCAAAGTCGGCGAGCAAATCAAGCAGAAACAAGTGATCGGCAAAACCGGCGAAACCGGCCTTGCCGTGGGAGACCACCTGCATTTCGGCGTCTATCTGCACGGTGTGCCGGTTCTCCCAGTCGAATGGTGGGACCAGAAGTGGATCAATGATAATATCCAGCCTAAGCTGGAAGGCTCGGCTAGCGAAGTAGGGGCAGAAGCGAAAGAACCAAAGACAACGGCCAAACCATCCCGTAAACGCCGTCGATAATCAACTAACGAAAGTATTGCGTCGCACCTTTAGCTCTAGGTTGTAAAGTTCGGAACCCACCAGGAACGTTTTTCCTACGCATCGCCACAACCAATTGAACGCACTGGCGGTGCGGCGCGCCGGTTAAAGATTGCAACGGTAAGAATTATTTGTTTCGTTTGCCCGGAGAGCTCATCAGCATCAATGAAATTACCGATGCAAATAATGGAAAAATCGCGATGGCAGTTACGGCCATCGGCAGTCCGTATCGGTCCGCGATGAGCCCTGCCATAATCGGCGCCAGGAACGACACTCCCATATTAGCGCCAAAGATGACCGCAACGATACTCCCGGTGAGATGTGGCGGTGCCGCCCCCATGGCTGCAGAAATAATTACCGGTCGCAGCGCCCAGAGCAGCGCACCCAAGGCCCCGAGCCCCACCGTTAAGAGCAACCCGGAGCCAAGATAGGGAATTGCAATGGTCGTAACAACGCTCAGGATGGAAAACACGACAATCAACAATTTGTGACCGAAACGGTCTGAAATCCACCCAACAAATGCCGGAGCAATGCCAGCGAATAGAAATAATACTGACATGTAAGCTCCGGCGACCCCGGCGGCAAGTTTAAGATGCAACGATAAGTACAGCGGCAAGAAGACGGCAAGCGCTGTCTGACCCATCGCGCGTAACGTCGACACCGCCACCAGGCCAAATACGGCCTTGTTCTTGAGCACGTCCTCCCACAGTGCTCGTCGATAATCTCGACCGCGCGGGACGGGCAGATCTCCTTCGGCGCCGAACAAGGCGTAAAGCAGTCCGATGGTCAATCCTGGAATCGCCCAGATTTGCAAAGTCGTGCGCCAATCGAAAAAAACCAGTACTAATCCGATCGCTAACGGTCCGATTACTTCCCCCAAGTTGGCGCTACTGTCATGCACACCGAGGGCAAAAGCGCGTTTCTCTTGGTAACGAGTAGATAGAATCGCCAACGACTGCGGATGAAACCAACCGCCGCCCAGTCCGGCAAGCGCCATAAAGATCAACAATGCCGGAAAATTCGACGCCGTGCTCAATCCAAAACAAGCGAAACCAATCATGCCGATACAAAGCCCCAGGAGAACGTTGCGCCGGCTGGCAAGATCCGCAAAAAAACCGGAAGGAAAACTTGCCACCCCAGCCATCAAAGTGCGCGCCGAAGCGAGAGCGCCCGCTTGCGCGAGGCTTAAACCCAAGGAGGCCGTGATCAGCGGCAATATGACCGCGATCACTCCATTGAATAGATGCTCGGTCATATGCGCCGCAGAGTTCGCGGCTAACCGGCTCCAGGTAGCGAATGGTGCAGATATTGTTTGAACGTTTTCGACTTTCGACAATTTTTTACCTTGGAAATTATTAACCTAGATCCATATGCCGATTTTCGCGCGGTCGCAACTCATTGATAGGGCCGCCTGACCAAAAAAATCGCCAAGTTCAAACTTTAGGTGAACACGGCGCTCTAACGGCGCGGCGTAATCTCTCCGAGCGCTATTCGCCGATCTCGATTAATTTCTTTCGTGCGAATTGACCACGAACGATCCTGATGGCTGACTTCGGGACGCAAAAATACCCCGCGAGCAGTTCGATGAGCGCGCGATTGGCTTTGCCGTCCTCTGCCGGCGCGTGGACGCTTACACGGTATTCAGAGTCGGTTAATTTTGTAACCGTGGCCAATTTCGCATTAGGCTTGACCGTCACCGAAACATTTCGCGCCATGGTTTACCATAGCGCAGCAACGGCAACGGTCAACAGCGAAAGCGGCGGCTTTGGTAGAAGAGCTCAGCGCGCTTGTTTCTGGACTAACTCGAGGACCTGCTGATAGGATTTGAGTAGATCGGTGGAAGTCACGATGCGACAAACCGTGTCATCATCCTCGACGACCGGGAGGCAATTGATGCGCTTGAAAAGAATCTTCGATACCGCCTCGATGATCGGTGTGTTGCGCTTCACGGTAATCGGATTCGTCGTCATGATTTGATCGAGCGATTTGGAGCGCGAATTGGGGTTTCGCGCCAACGCGCGAAGGATATCCCGGTCTGAAATCACGCCGATGATCTTTCTCTGACCGTCAACGACAACGCAATGGCGGAAATAGCGGTCGTTCATAAGATTGGTCGCGTCGTTAAAACTGTGATGCGCGCTGAGCGTCACGACTTTGCCGGTCATGACATCTGCCACCTCGGTCGGTCCGATGACCAAAGAAAGTTCACGTGGTATCGCTGCATCCTGAGCCATTTTGTCGCTTAGGTTTTGAATCATCTGCTTACCCCTGGAATAAATTACTGGTTGGTTAACCAGAGAAGAACTAAGCAATTCTTGCACCATCACTGACTCCAAAGACTAAGCCTCCGGTGGCTCGCCAGAGGACAACGCATTTGGCCGAAATTTACCCTCGATTTCCATTACTTCCGCCAAAGCGCGCCTGCACTACCGGACTGTCCGAAACGAACTTTGTTCAACCTCCGGCCGAAACTGCCGAAATTGTTTCGGACGGTCCTGTCGAGAAGGAGCGCTCGAGCTCCGCGGGCACTCTAGGGGATTCAGCTTTTGGCTGACAGGCAGCTTCGCTCACCTGTTCTGTACGCGTTCCAAACCGTATGATAGGAAAGAGACCCACTTGTTAATCCAAGGAACGATCGATGACCCTAATTCTCAACAACGATGATGTGCGCAGCGCATTTAGCGTGAATGAATGTCTGAAAGTCATGGAAGATTCCTACCGCGAGCAGGCTCATAGCCGCGCCGTTAACCGACCGACATGTCATTCTTACCTGGCTCACTCGCTACCGAACTCGACCTACAGCTTTAAATCGGTCGATGGCGGCGTTGGAAAGTTAGGCGTCCTTGCGCTTCGCGTCACTTCCGATGTCGTTCAAGAGCAGGAGATGCACGGCTCCGTACGGTTGGAAAAACTGCCGCTTGCCGGCAACAAAATGTTCGTCGGGCTTGTTCAATTGTTCAGCACGGAAACAGGCGAGCTATTGGCGATCATGCCGGACGGCCTCATTCAGCAGACGCGCGTCGGCGTCACCAGCGCGCTTGGCATGAAAGTGATGGCACGCAAAAACTCCGAAGTGCTCGGCCTCATCGGCACCGGTGGCCAAGCGAAAGCTCACTATCGATTCATGACCGCCGTAATGCCGATCAAGAAAGTGAAAGTCTTCAGCCCCAATCCCGAGCACCGAAAATCATTCGTCGAAGAAATGGCGAACGAAACAGGCGTTACGGGCGAGCCGGTGGGCAGCGCCGCAGAAGCTGTGGATGGTTGCGATATTATTTGCAGCGCGACCAATTCGTCACGTCCGGTAATCGACCCGGATTGGCTCAAGCCGGGAGTTCACTACAACTCGATCCGGGAATTTGAAACCGACCTCAGTGTGTTGGAGAAATGCGACGTCATCGCGATTCACACGCAATTCGGCGGTATTTTTCACTACCAACCGCCCGGTGTGATTGAAGACATGCCGGGAGTACGCCGCGAAAAGCCGCGCGACTGGTCAAAGTACCCTGAAATCTCAGACCTGATCGCCGGCAAAGCACCCAGCCGCACAAGTGACCGCCAGATCACTTTCTTTTTGAACAACGTCGGCACCGGCGTCCAATTCGCCGCCATGGGCTACTGCGCTTACAAAACCGCAAAAGAAAAAGGTCTGGGCCACGAAATTCCGAGCGAATGGTTTATGCAGGATATTAAGCCGTAATTGGCCGAATGAAGTTACCTATTTGCCCATCATTTTCTTTATTCGTTCGACGACTTCGGGCGGTTGCGACATCACCTCTTTCGTTAAAGCCTCGACCTCTTCGCCGGTCGTCGGATCGATATCGAGCTTTTTCTTTTTGGTCTCCGCTAAAAAATCCGGATCTTTCATCGTCTTGTTAAAGGCCTCGCGCAGCGTCTTGACGAGCTCAGGTCGGATCCTCGGTGGCGCAAGGTAGGGGCGGTGAAAGTCGCCGGAGGCAAGCAGGGTGGTTGCCAAGCGTCGTCCTAGCTCGGGCGTTTTGTATCTATCCATCAGCTCGAAGATCGTCGGCACCTTGGCGAGGTTCTCGATTCTTATTCTTCCGCCTTGAACCAGCTCTCTAGAAAAACCGTTCCTGCGCCAGGTATGAAACGGTTCGCGGGAAAAATAGGCTTCTGTGCTCAGAGATCGGCACTGGATCTCGCCCCTTTCCACAGCGAGATCGATCTCGTTCCCGCCCTGATAACCGGAAATCACGTTGAATTTTGCTCCGACCGTTTCTTCCAAAAGTTTCGGCACGAGGTAGCCCATGTTTCCCGTGCCCGTGGTGCCGCATTTCGGCGCTTCTTTGGCGCTGCGCACGTCGTCGATGGTTTTGAATGGGCTATCCGCGCGCATGTAAAGAACTTGCGGCGATTTGTTCGCGTTGCCGACCCAGGTATATTTCGGCCAGTCGAATTTGACCTCGGACCGCCCAACCAGTTGCTCGAAATAAAGACCCGCGTTAATCGCGCCGAGCGTTAGGCCATCCGGCTTTGCTACCGTGTAAATATAATTGGCGGCGATCATGTGACCCGCGCCGGGCATGTTTTGCACGATAATGCCGGGATTGCCTGGAAGATATTTACCCATGAACAGCGCGATAGCGCGGGCGTAAAGATCGTAAAGATCTCCCGCGCCGGTGCCGACTATGATCGTTACGGTCTTGCCCTGGTAATATGGCGCTTGAGCGCGTCCGAAGGACGGCGCGAAAAATAGCAGCATTGCGAAGACGATCACCTTGGTCATCGTGTTCTCCTTTTGCGAGTCGACTACTCCGACAATATTTTTTTCATCCGCTCGATCACGTCCGGTGGCTGATCCATGATCTCTTGGACCAGTGCCTGCAACTCTTCTCCGGTTGACGGGTCCATGTCCATGCGCCCCTTCTTGGCTTCGGCGATGAGCTCCGGGTCCTTCATCGATTTTGCGTAAGCTTCCCGCAGCATCTTCACTCTGTCGCGAGGCGTTCCGGGAGTGACGAGCATGAAGCGGCCGAACTCAGCGCCGCTTAACAAAACGTTGGCGAGGCGGCGATTCGAATCGGTGGTTTTGGCTTGATCCATCAGCTCATAGATAGTCGGTGCTTCGGCCACAACCGGATCGCGCTTGCGCGCGGTTTGAATCAAATGCCGGTCAAATCCTTTCTTGTGCCAAGTATCGAATGGCTCTCGTCCGAAATGAGGCAAGATCGTGTTGCCGCGGCAATGGACCTCGCCCTTCTCCACGGCCAGATCAATCTCGTTTCCTCCCGGATAACCCATAACCGTGTTGATTTTCGCGCCCAAAGCGACCTCCATAACCCGGTCAAGAATATAGCCGGCGCTCCCCACACCCGTGCTGCCGCATTTGGGCGGCTCTTTTGCTTTGATAATGTCCCCAATAGTTTTGTATGGCGCGTCAGCCCTCATGTAGAGCAGCATGTAATTTTTTTCCTGCGAGCCAAGGATCGGAAACTTGCGCAAATCGAAACGGACTTCTTTGTGACCCGACAGCTGCTCCAAATAGACGTTGCTGTTGGGCATGACCGTCGTCAGACGGTCAGGCTTGGCGACGCCATAAACATAATTGGCCGCCATTAACGAGCCGCCTCCAGGCATATTCTGCACGATAATGTCCGGTTGACCTGGGATGTACTTAGGCATGGTACGTGCCAAGAGCCGCGCCCAACGATCGTAGAACCCGCCCGCCGTCGCCCCGGTGACAATCCGAATCTGTTTTCCTTTGTAGAAGGGTTCGGCTTGGGCCTGAACGGAACTACAGCTTAGAAGATTAAAAACTCCAAAAGTTAAAAGAAACACAACCGCCCGAGAACAAGCCAAGTCGATATTCATCACTCTATCCTCCGACATCACCATCTCCAATTTGCCATCGCACGAGAAGCGTACGCTGGCTACACAACCTGCTCGAAATCCGTGTCCCAAAGTTTCCTCACCTTGGCCATCTGCCCATCTGACAATCCGGGCATTCCCGAGCACGCGACCGCTTCGTCTATGTGCGTCGTGTTAGAAAAGCCAACCAGCACCACGGAGACTTTCTGATTCATCAGCCCAAAGCGAATTGCCGCTTGAGTAAGATCCCTACCCTCCACGTTCAGCGCAGCTTTTATTTTTTCCGCTCGTCGAAGGTCCACTGGGTAATCTGAACCCGGAGACAGTGTTTGGCCGCTGCCGCCGCCCCCGGTGCTGGGATCCGAAGTGAGTGCGCCGGCAGCCAAGACTCGAATGACGAAGGCGCCCATTCCTTTGGCCGCGGCGTGATCGAGGATTAGACCGTAGTCGAGTGCGCTGAAGCCGGCGGGGACTGGTTGTCCAGCGCTTGGATTTAGGAGATTGTAGTAGCACTGAAAACCGTGAAACTCGCCACTGTCAGCCAATTCATCCAATGCCTTGGGATCACCCAAGCCGCTAAACCCGAAGTGGCCGACCTTGCCACGGTCGCGCATCGCTTTGAATCCGTCGATCACGCCGTTCGGCCCCAGTACATCTTTTGGAGCGAGGCTGAATCGCTTGCCTGTGCCGCGCTCCAAGGTGACTCGTGTATGAAGCTGGACAAAATCGACACGATCTCTCTTGAGCCTCGCCAATCCGGCTTCTACTGCGCGAATCGTCGCGGCTTTGACATCGCCGACGGCGTCGGCCTCGAGGCGAATCTTGGTCGAGATAACAGGATTCGCACCGAGCTCGTTTAGAATCCGCCCCAAGTTTTCTTCGGACTTGCCCAAGCCGTAGGCGAACGCGGTATCGAAAAAGTTGATGCCCCGATCCAACGCGTGGCGTACGGCTTTCACTTGCTCGTCGTACGGCGCCTTGACCATCAGCACGGCATTGTTGCCGCAACCAAAGCCGATTTCCGAGACGCGCACGCCGGTTTTCCCGATAGTTCGATATTGCATGTTTCCCTCGATCGATTTCGCTAAATCTTCGATAGCAACGCTAAGATTGATTCCGTATCAGTCAGATCCGGCAGGCAGTCCTCCGGTTGTCAATAGCGAAGCTCCTCTGACGGATACCGGCCGGTGCCGACAAGCACGCATTTCATATGATTATGCCGGGCCGCTTCTAAATCCTTTGGCGTGTCGCCGATGACGATACATTGCTCGGAGAGAAATGTTCTTCCGCTCATCTCCTCGCACCGCGACTTGGCAATATGCGGCAAATCGGCGCGGCGTTGTGAATCGCTGGCGTAGGCGCCGCGACCAAGATAGGGCGCTAGTCCGGCGGCTTCGAGCTTGACAGCCGCCGTGACTTCGAAATTGCCCGTCACGACACTCGAGTGAAATTTCTTATCTCCTGAGAGCGCCTGGAGCAAATCCATTGCCCCCGGCAATGGACGAACCGTCGTCGTGCCTCGATCAACAGCATTCTTGTAGCACTCGTGGAGTTTGGCCGAGAAACACTGCCACTCTGCATCTAGAATTTCGATGGCTACATTCGCGTTTACGAAAATGTCTTTCACGATCATCGGATCGGTATTGCCGTCCGGTATGACGGTGCGGATGTCGCCGCAAATTCCGAAGGTCTTTTCAATCGCTTCGTTGAAAGGAATGTAGCCATTCAGCGTGCGCGTGAGCGTGCCGTCAATATCGAAGAGGATTAACCGTTCCATAGGCACGCAAATATTGGCACAATCCAAATCAGGTTGGCAAATTCAAATGGCTAGAGCACTGATCCGCAACTACATTGACAACCCAGCGCTTTCAAGATAGAAGTCTTGCGTAAGTTTTGCGCGACTGGCGAACGTGGAATTGACCACGAGGGAGTGCAAAGCATTAAGTAGGCCGACCGCCTGGGTCTCTTAACCATAGAGGTCCAGGCTTTTTTGTTTATGCCGAGGCAATCATTCGCGCCTAACTTCGTTTATCGCTCCTCGATCTCCGTGCGGCGTAGGAGCAACAGTACGCCTCAGTCGACTCGGAGCTCGCGCCTTGTTATGCGCGTTGCTTGCTTTGGCCTATCGCCTTAATATTGCAAAAGCATCAGAGCGATAAAAATGATCAAGCAGTATTTGCTCTCACCCGGCCCCACACCGATTCCCAATGAAGTCGCCCTGGCGATGTCGGAGACCATGATCCATCATCGCACGCCGCAATTTAACAAGATCTTCGACGAGGCGCGCGCGGCACTCAAAAAACTTTTCAAAACGAAAAATGACGTTCTCATCTTGGCGTCATCGGGCACGGGCGCGATGGAAGCCTCGGTCGCGAATCTATTTTCTCCCGATGATAAGGTCCTTGTCATCAACGGCGGTAAGTTCGGTGAACGCTGGCTCAACATCTCCAACGCGTATGGATTGAATCCGATAGAACTGAAAGTCGAATGGGGCCAGGCCGTTAAAGTCGCCGCTGTCGAAAAGCAACTGAAAGCGAACCCGGACATCGCCGGCGTGATGATCCAGGCGAGCGAAACTTCTACGACTGTGCTGCATCCGGTCAAAGAGATTGCCAAGCTCACCAAGAACGGGCCCTTGTTCCTCGTCGATGGTGTCACGGCGGTCGGCGTGGTTTCGCTGCCGCTCGACGAGTGGGGCATTGACGCTTTAGTAACCGGTTCGCAAAAGGCATTGATGTTACCGCCTGGGCTTGGGTTCGTCGCCTTCAGCGACCGGGCGTGGGAAAAAACCAAGAAAGCAAAACTGCCGCGTTTCTACTTCGATCTGAATCTCGAGCGCAAAAATCAGCAAAAAGGCTCCGGCGCATTCACTCCCGCGGTGTCATTGATCTTTGGCCTGCGCGCGTCGCTCGAAATGATGGAGCGCGAGGGATTGGAAAAGGTCTATGCCCGCCACTCCCGCATGTGCCGGGCAACTCGCGCGGCTGCGACGGCACTCGGACTAAAACTGCTGGCGCCGGAAAGCCCGAGCCCGGCTGCGACGGGTATTTACATGCCGAACGGCATCGATGCGGACCAGGTGCTCGACTATTTACGCGACAACATGAACGTCACGCTGGCCGAAGGCCAGGATCAGCTCAAGGGCAAAGTGATTCGCATCGCCCACGTCGGTTACATGGGCGCATTCGACGTGATCACCGCGATTGCGGCCGTGGAAATGGCGCTGAGAAAATTCGGCGCCGAGATTCCCTTTGGCAAGGGCGTCGCGGCGGCAGAGGAAGTCCTGATGGAGGCGCTGGTTTAGAGGCCGAGTATCGAAGATAGAGGGTTAAGGATCACGCGATTTTCTATCCACAATCTTCGAACACCAGAGTGGAAACCATCCGGTGAAATAGAGAATGAAGATTTTAGTAACTGACTCGCTCGCTCCCGAAGGGCTGGCCGTATTTAAGAACGCCGACGGCTTCGAAGTCGACGTCAAACTTGGACTAAAGCCCGACGAGCTTAAAAAAATCTGTGGCGACTACGACGGCTGGGTTATTCGCAGCGGCACCAAGATAACCGCCGAGCTGATCGAAGCAGCGAAGAACCTCAAAGTCATAGGCCGCGCCGGTGTAGGCTATGAAAATATCGACGCTGATGCTGCGACCAAGCGAGGGATCGTAGTCATGAACACCCCCGGCGGCAACAACGTCACCACCGGCGAGCACACGATCGCTTTAATGATGGCGCTGGCACGCCATATTCCCCAGGCAGTCGCTTCGCTCAAAAGCGGCAAGTGGGAACGCAACAAATTCATCGGCGCCGAACTTTGCAACAAAACCATTGGCGTCATTGGCCTGGGCAATGTCGGCCGTATCGTGGCGGAAAGAGCTTCAGGCCTCAAGATGAAAGTTATCGGGTACGATCCGTTCATCGCTGCCGAAAACATCGCCCGGATGGGCGTCGAGCCGGGCACTTTGAAAGATATCTTTACCAAGTCGGACTTTATCACGGTCCACGTCCCGTTAACGCCGGAAACCCAGGGGCTGATCAACAAGACCGCCTTTGCCAAGATGAAATCCGGCGTGCGAATCATCAACTGCGCTCGGGGCGGCATCGTTGACGAGCAAGATCTAGCCAATGCTATCAAAAAAGGCAAAGTTGCCGGCGCCGCGCTTGACGTGTACGTCGACGAACCGCCGAAGCCTACTCACCCGCTGCTCCAATTGGAACAAGTCGTCACCACGCCCCATCTCGGGGCGTCCACTGATGAAGCGCAGCTCAACGTCGCCATCGCCGTCGCCGAACAGATGGTCGATTTTCTCGCCAAGGGCGTGGTCCGCTACGCGGTCAATGTCCCGTCGGTAAGTCCCGAGCTTCTGGAAGTCTTGCGCCCATATCTAACTCTGGGTGAAAAACTCGGCAGTCTCCATACACAAATGGCGGGCGCGCTGCCCAAGGAAGTCCAGGTGGAATACCGCGGCGACGTGACCCAGTACAACGTGGCGGCGCTCACGTTGGCGGTCCTCAAGGGACTCTTGTCGCCGGTCATGGAATCGGTTGTGAATTACGTGAATGCGCCGCTGGTGGCCAAAGAGCGGGGCATCAAGGTCATGGAGTCCAAAAGCGAACAGGCCGGAGATTTCGCCAGCTCGATAACTGTCAAGGCGAAGAACGGCAAACAAAACTTGGAAGTCGAAGGCGCGATGTTCGGCGCCAAGCATCCGCGTATCGTGCGTGTCAACAACTTCTACCTCGAAGCGGTGCCTGAAGGGTATATACTCATTCTCCAGAATAAGGACGTTCCAGGCGTTGTCGGCGCCGTCGGCACGATTCTCGGTAATAACGGCATAAACATCGCCGGCATGGAGCTCGGCCGGAGCGAAAAAGCCGGTAATGCCATCTCGTTTACTCACGTCGACGAAATGGTGAGCAAAAAAGCTCTCGACGAGTTGCGCGCTTTGCCGCAAATCGTCTCGGCAACATTGGTAAAGCTATGACCAAACATGACGGGAGACCGGCGACCGAAGACCGGTCAGTCGTCCTCGGTCCTCGGTCATAGTCCCGGGTTCTATTATGGCAAACGTCGCGATCATCGGCGCCCAGTGGGGTGATGAAGGCAAGGGTAAAGTCGTCGACCTCTTTACCAATGAAGCCGACATCGTCGTTCGGTTTCAGGGCGGCAATAACGCCGGCCACACTCTTGTCGTCAACGGCGATAAAACGATTCTTCACCTGGTGCCTTCGGGCGCCTTGCACCCGGACAAACTTTGCGTGATCGGCAACGGCGTCGTCGTCGATCCGGAGATTCTCATCGAGGAAATTCAAACCCTAAAGCGGCGAGGGCATCTAGTCGACGACGAACAATTGCGCATCAGCGAACAGGCGCATGTGATCATGCCCTATCACAAGGCCATCGATCTCGCCCGCGAACGGCTGCGCGGCAAAGGCAAAATCGGCACCACAGGACGCGGCATCGGACCGGCTTATGAAGACAAGGTCGCGCGCACCGGTATTCGTTTCGTCGATCTTTTGGAAGAAGACACCTTCCGCGAAAAGCTCCAGCGCAACATCGAAGAAAAGAATATTTACTTAAAGGCCATTCTTAAAGAGAAAACCCTCGACTTCGACAAGATTCACGTAAGTTATGGACGCTATCGCGAGAAGCTGCGCAAATTCGTAACCAACACCGGTCTCTTGCTCGACCAGGAAATGCGCGCCGGCAAACGCGTACTGTTCGAAGGGGCACAGGGGACCCTGCTCGATGTCGACCATGGCACCTACCCTTACGTGACATCTTCAAGCACAGTCACCGGCGGCGCCTGTTCGGGGTCCGGTGTCGGCCCGCAGCATATTCAGCAAGTCATCGGCATATCCAAAGCGTATACGACTCGGGTCGGCAGCGGCCCGTTTCCGACTGAACTTAACGGACCGGACGGCGAAACGCTCAGACGCGAAGGCGCGGAGTTCGGCGCAACCACAGGCAGATCGCGCCGCTGTGGCTGGTTCGACGCCGTGGGCGTGCGCCACGCCGTGAGAATGAACGGCATGACCGGTATCGCATTGACTAAGCTTGACGTGCTTACCGGCTTTAAGAAAATCCCCATCTGCACCGCCTATCGTTATGGGAGTAAAGATTTGCATGAGTTCCCCGCCAGCTCCAAAGTCATGCACGGCGCACAGCCCGTTTATGAGGAATTGGCTGGCTGGGAAGTGCCTCTAGACGATGCGCGGAATTTTTCCGACCTACCTGTGGCCGCTCAGAAGTACGTGCGGCGCATCGAAGAGGTCGTTGGCACAAAAATCATTTTAGTTTCGGTCGGCCCGGGTCGAGAGCAAACAATCCTTCTTAAGAATCCCTTCGAAAATTAGGCACCCGGCACGCTTACGGCCAGATACGCCTGCCCGTACTTGACGATCACCGCGTCGTTCAACCGTGCCCCTGGCAAGAAAGACTTGGCTCGTCGCCCAATGGCGACCTTGAATACCCCCGGGAGGCTGATTATCATGTCTACCGTTAGCAGCTGAACTGCAGGAGGTGGTTATGGACGGTGCATCCACTAGCAAGGAAAAACTTGTCAGCGATCTAAAGAACCTTGTCGCCGACGCTGAAGAGTTACTCAAGGCCACGGCCAGCCAGGCGGGCGAGAAAATCTCCGAAGCTCGGCAAAAAATCGAACAGAGCCTGGTCGAAGGAAAAAAAGCTCTGGCCGATGCCGAGAAAACATTGCTGGCGAAATCCAAAGAATGCGCGGAAATGGCCGACGACTATGTACGCGAAAACCCCTGGACCGCCGTCGGCGTCGCGGCTGGTGTTGGATTAGTGCTCGGCTTATTGATGCGCGGCAAATAATCATCCGGCGATGGCGGATCGAGGACCTATCTCGGGCACGAGCGGCTCACCCGGCCTTTTGCACTCATTGAGAGGATTGCTGGCGATTTTAAGCTCGGCGTTCCACACACGTCTGGAGCTGTTCGTCGCCGAGCTCGAGGAGGAAAGGGAGCGGCTCAAGCAGACTCTGGTGCTGATATTGCTGCTCTTTTTTGGTCTCAGCTTTGGTTTGATCCTGCTCACAATCTTCATCGTCGCAATATTTTGGGAGCGCGGTTGGATCGCGGCCATTGGCTGCTTAGCGGCAGTTTATCTTGGCATCGGCATCACTGCCTGCATTAAGCTTCGCAGCGCGTTGCTTCAACATCCCGGGCTTTTCCCTGCTACCTTAGCCGAGCTCGGCAAAGATCGCGATCACTTGAGGTCATCAACGCGTGAATAATCATCTTCGAGAAATTGCCCGCCGCAAACAGGCACTTATCGACAGAGCCGCTCGTGAGCGCGTCGACCTGGCCAAGGCGTATGATAGTCTTCCGTCGCCGTTCGATATGAGTGGCACTCTATTGGGCATCGGCCGCGTGCTCAAGACTCACCCGATGATCGCCGCCGGTCTATCGAGCATTTTTGTCAGCGGCTACGCGCGGCGCTTGCTCAAGCCCGCGACTGAGCTCGTCAAGATTTGGCGCATCGTCCTTCCCATCTGGCTCTGGTGGCGGAAACGCCGACGACCTTCCTAGCAATGTATTTGAACCGCTTCAGTCCCGCGCCTATCGACGACCGGTTCGTGTTGGTAAAAGGCGCCCGTACCGTACCCAGCCGACTCGCGTGGCTATTCCGTCCGCGCCCGTTCAGTTTTTCTCGGATCCGCAGCTCCGCTCGTTCCCGGTCCGTTGACGGTAATCGCCTGCACTACGCCAAGCGCGCCTTGTTCCCGTAGTGTGTGGCCACGCTGTTCCAAGGCTTTCCTCTGATCGCCGGCGATCTTTGCCTCGAAATACAACCGATCCGGCACCCACTGATGATGAATACGCTCGGCCTCCACCGCGGCTTTTACCGGCATACGAAAATCGACGATATTTAAAATCGCTTGCAGCGTCGCATTGATAATGCGCGGACCGCCGGCGGCGCCGACAATGAGCTCGGGGCGATTTCCATTCAAAATTATGGTCGGCGACATGCTGCTCAGCGGCCGTTTCTTCGGTTGGAGCGAGTTGGCCTCGTTGCCGATTAGTCCATAAACATTTCCGACGTCGGAATGGATGGCAAAATCATCCATTTCGTTGTTGAGCACGATTCCCGTGCCCGGCACAAGTAACTTAGAGCCGAATCGCGTGTTGACTGACTGCGTACAAGCCACTGCGTTGCCGAAGCGGTCAACGACGCTAAAATGCGTGGTTCCGCCTTTTTCGGCATGGTAGTTGTAATAACCGTAAAACGTCGGTGGACGGGTTTTGTCCGGCATGATGCGAGCGCGAATCCACTCGGCGTAAGATTTTGCGGTGAGCTTACCAACCGGCACATGAACGAAATCCGGATCCCCGAGAAACTGCGCGCGATCGGCGAAGGCGTGTTTCATGGTTTCCGCGAGCAGATGAAGATAGTCCGCCGAGTTGTGTTGAAACCGGTCGAGTTTATAGCCTTCGAGGACGTTGAGCATTTCGAGAATGGCCACGCCGCCTGAACTCGGCGGCGGCATGGTGATGACCGTATGATTGCGGTAGGAACCGACAAGCGGCTCGCGCCATACCGCCCTATAGTCTCTTAGGTCGTTGAACATCATCACGCCGCCTTCTTTCTTGATCGTCTCGACGATCGCTTCGCCAATCCAGCCCTGATAAAAAACTTCCGAGCTTTTCTGAGCGATCGTCTTGAGCGTCTCGGCTAGCTGCGGCTGTCGGATCAGCTCGCCATCCTTAGGCACTTCGCCGTTTGGCATATAAACCCGACCGAGATCGGGGAAACGCTTCATGTTGGATTGCTGCCGCTCGATGGCGACGCGCAGGGCGCCATCAACCGAAAACCCGTCAACGGCGAGCTTGATCGCCGGCGCAGCTAAAACCGCCAGTGGCAATGTGCTGAAGAGTTTATCTGCTTCACCCAAACCGGCCACCTCGCCCGGCACCGCGACGGCCAGCCCTCCCGTGAGGCTCAATGACGGCACCGGTGTGCCATCTTTCATGTACAGCTCGCGGCGGGAAGCTTGCGGCGCAGTCTCACGAAAATCGAGCGCGAATGCCTTTTTATCTTTGGCACGGTAAATCACCATAAACCCACCGCCACCTAAGCCCGACGAGGCTTGATCCACCACGGAAAGTGCAAAAGCCGTGGCGATCGCTGCATCGATGGCATTGCCGCCGCGCCTGAGGATTTCCATTCCTGCCTCGCCTGCCTGCTCGCTATCGGCGATGACGAGACCGGAACCAGACTGCAACGTGCGCCCGCGTGCTTCGGTTTGGAGAGAAACGAAGAAAAGGACAAAGCAAAAAAGAATTCGAATCTTAGTGAACGGACGCATAAAGTTGGATCTTGGTTTAATGCTTTGTCGGCGATTTTTCAAATAGGAAAAAAGTTCTATTGACCCGGCAAAGTAATCGATAGTTTCGAAGCGCCGATTTTCACTTGCGCTTGGCGACTCCATATTTCATAGTGGTTCAAGATCTGTTCTTCTGAATCAAAGCATGCAAACCATTCTGGGGCCATTCCATCCCAACCTGGAAAACGCGCTCGTCGATGAGATCCTGAAATATAAGGCGGCTGACTTGCTAAGCCCGCTGTTGATTCTTACGCCGTCCGACTTGTTGCGCCGGCGCCTAAAAATTCTTTTGAGCCGGGAGCGACGCCTCTCGCTGCTTAACGTTCAACTGCTGACCTTCTACCAGCTATCCCTAAGACTCCAAGCAGAAAGCAACCGCACGCCACTGGAGCTTCGCAGCGACCTTTTTCTCGAAGAAGTGTTGCGGCAAATCATCCGAACGCGCCAACCCGGCGCGGAGCCCTTTGCCGGCATCGAAGAGCGCGCCGGCGGCTGCGCCGCGCTCTGGCAGACGCTGCGCGATCTGCGCGACGGACTGGTCGATCCAACGGTCGCGCTCGACGCACTGAGCGAGGGCCATTTCAGCCAGCGCGCCAGCGAACGCACATCGCAGCTCCTGGTCTTACTGCGAACCTTTCAACAATTTTGCCGCCGACAGAAGATCGCCGACCAGTCCGATTTGAACCACTATGCCACCGAACAGGTTCCTGCATCGCGGTTTTTGAAACAATTTAGCCAGATTTTTTATTACGGCTTCTACGATCTGACGCAGATCCAGGTAGATTTTTTTCACGCGGTCGCGCGCTACTATCCGACGACGCTCTACTTTCCCTATCTCTCCGCCAAGCCGAGTCATGACGCCTGGCGCTTCGCCGAGCGTTTTTACGAGCGCTATGTCCAGGGACATAACACCGAGTCCGCACAAGAGTTAGAATCTCAAGGCGTCTTGCCCGCATCAGCGAGGCTCTTCGATGACACCAAAGAGCGAAAATACGGTGACTTTCCAAAACCCTGGCAGTGCCAGATCATCAGTACGTTCGGCATTCACGATGAAGTCGCCGCGGCAGCGAAAGAGATCTTGCGACTTGCCGAGGACGGCAAACTGCAATTTCATGAGATTGGCGTTGTGGCTCGAAGCTTGGAATCCTATAGCCAAATCGTCAAAGACATTTTTCACCAGCACCGCAACCCGCTCGCCGGCACGCTCGAAGAACCGTTGGTGCAGTTCCCGTTGACCAAGGCAATCATCCTGTTTCTGAACTTGCCGACGAAGGACTTCGTACGCAGCCAGGTGATAGATCTGCTCTCTTCACCCTATTTTCAATTTCAGAACACCGTCGACGGCTCCCGGCCACGCCCCGACTTGTGGGATCTCGCGAGCCGCGAGCTAGCCATATGCAAAGGCGTCGCCGAGTGGCGCCGGCTCCGTCGTTACAACCGCCAAGATCTAGAACTTAGGCAAATATCTGACGACGATGAACCGCGTATGATTCGCATTCCCTCGGAGCAATTGGCCTGCCTGGCCGATAATGTTGAATCACTGGCGGCGGATCTGCTCCAGTTGCCGGCCCATGCCTCGTGGCAGGATTACGTCTCGGCCTGGAAGGACTTGCTGAAAAAGTATCTTGGAATTGTGCCAGACGCCGATTTAACCGCGCCGGGCGCGAGGTCGGAGCCCGTCGAAGCGATTCTCGACGTCCTGGATCAACTCGCTGGACTCGACAGTGTGGACAATCGCGTCGCGCTCGGCGATTTTAGCCATACTTTTCAGCATTGGCTCGAACGCTCCAGCGTGACCGATGATCGCCGCAACCGCGACGGCGTCATGGTGCTTAGCGCTACTGCGGCGCGTGGCCTAGCGTTCCGCGCGCTCTTTGGTCTGGGCATGAACGAAGGCGTTTTCCCGCGCACGATCCGCGAAGATGCCTTTCTGCGCGATCGCGACCGCGAAGTTCTGGAACGCGACCTGGGCTACAAGGTAAGCCAAAAACTCGCCGCCTTCGACGAAGAAAAATTGCTCTTCACACTGCTCGTCGGCGCCGCGCGGGAGCGGCTCTATTGCTCGTTTCAAAGAGCGAACGACAGTGGCAGAGGGCTGGCACCATCCTGGTACGTGGACGAGCTCAAGCGCACTCTCAAAGACAACGGCCGCGAATACGAAACGATCAGCATCCCACGAAGCATGACCGAAAAAACCGCTACGCCGCCGTTCGACCGACAGGATTTATTATTGCCGTCCGAACTAGCGATTCGCCTGACGCTCGAAGCACAAGATCCCTCCGCGCTGCTCGATGCCTGCGCGCCAGTGCCGGCGCTTTACAGACAAGGCCGCAAGGTCACCGCTGAAATCGATCAAAGCGGCGATCGCTTGCTGCCCTACGACGGCGCGATCGCTAAGTTCGACAGTTACTGGAAACATTTTTCCGAGCGCGGCCCTTCGCCGACCGCGCTCGAAACCTATGCCCGCTGTCCGTTTCAGTTTTTCGCGCGCCACGTGCTTGGCTTGGAACCGCTCGACCGTCCCGAAGAGATCCTCGGACCGAATCCTGCTGAGTTCGGCAAGCTCGGTCATGGGATCTTAAATTCGTTTTACCGCGCTCTGATCGACGGCGGCTATTTTGCCGGCAAGGCGGCAACGGTGGACGTGGAAACGACCTTACAAGCCATCGCGGCCCGCGCATTCGTAGACTATGAGGAAAATAATCCGGTCGGCTATCCGCTCACTTGGGAGAGCCTCAAAGACAGTCTCGTCCAATTGCTGCGCCAAGTCATCGCTCAGGATCTCAGCGAACTGTCGCAGTCCGGGTTTGCCCCGGTGAGTTTAGAAACCGACGTGACCGGGCGATTGCCGGCCGACTGGCCGGAACCGCTAAACGGTCTCGCGATCCGCGGTCGCATGGACCGCATCGATCGAAACGATGCACGCCTGCGCGTAATCGATTATAAATTTAAATTTGGCGCCAACCCGGCAACCCAAGATACGAATCTTATCCGCTCCGCTCTGCGCGGCGAGAGGTTGCAGCCACCTTTCTATATTCTCCTCGCTCAGCGCTGGGCCGAGCAGCAAACAAACGCAACCTCCCAGCCCACCATCGAGGCGAATTTTTATTATATCGCGCCGCGCTGGGCCGAAGGCCCGCTGGTCTCGACATCATACGGCAGCGATGGTCTCGCCGACAAAATCGGTACAGCAACTAAGCAAACCATCGCTTATCTGGCCGATGGCGTGCGCAAAGGCCATTTCTTTATCAATCGCGGCGAGTACTGCGGCCGCTGCGACATGGCGCCGATCTGCCGCAAGAATCATCCACCGAGCCTGTGGCGTGCCGAGAACGATCCGATGACCCAAACGCATCGCGCTTTGCGCGAAAAAGATCCTAAAAAATTATGAACGAGACGCAATCGAATATTGAACTGCCCGACGCGCGCGACCGCCAAGTCGCCGTCGTCACCTTCGATCGCAATCTCGTGGTCACATCGGGCGCGGGCACGGGCAAGACGACATTGCTGGTCGACCGGCTGGTTCATTTGCTGCTACGCAACCCCGATCCGTTAAAAATTACCGAGATCGTTGCACTTACCTTTACCAACAAAGCCGCCGATGAAATGAAGCTCAGGCTGCGCCAGCGATTGCAAGCTTTCCTGAACATCGAGCTTGACCGCCAACCCAAAACCGACGCCGAGGGACAAACCCAGAAAAACATCAAGACACTCATCGATCTCTATCAGCTGTCCAAGGATGAGTTGGACAGCCGCGTTCACGACGCGCTAAGAAACATGGAGCGGAGCGACATCGGCACGATTCACAGCTTTGCCGCCACTTTGCTCCGTCTCTACCCGCTCGAAGCCGGCGTCGACCCGCAGTTTCACGAGGACGACGGTTCGGCCTTCGACCGCCTTTTCGACGAGCACTGGGATCTCTGGTTGGATCAGGAGCTTTCTTTGCGCAGTACCCACGCTGAAGACTGGCGCAAAATCCTCGCCCGCTGCCAGCTCGATCAAATCAAGGCGTTGGCCAAGTCGATTACCGCGGAAAACGTCGATCTTCGGCCGAACGCAAATGGGGCGCACGCCATTCCGCCCGCTCTCCACGATTGGTTAGTTAAACTTGAAGACAAAGGCGCATCGCTGATCGAACGCCATCCCGAGGATCGGCTCAACAAAAAATTAGTGCACGCCGCGCTCGCGGTTCTCCGCGAATTTATAGAAGCCGGACAGCGGTCCGACGCATTGAAAGAAGAATCCGCTCTGCTGCCCGAGAAAACAATCAATCGAAATCTCAAGGGCTGGCCGCCTGCAGATATCGCCGACGCTCAAGAGCTCGTGCGCGCCGCCAAGGGGCTCATCCGTGTCGACGGCGAATTGGCCGGTATGCTGTGGCGCTTGCTGGTTCCCCTCGCCGAGGATTTCCGTGAACGATTTGTCCGCGAAGGACATCTTTCTTTCGACGGCTTGCTGGTGCGCGCGCGCAACCTCGTGCGCGACCAGCAGCGCGTGCGGGCAGAGCTTAAACGGCGCTATCGTGCGATCCTCATCGACGAATTTCAGGACACCGATCCTATTCAATATGAGATTCTCCTCTACTTGGCCGAGCACTCCGACCAAGCCGCGATGGATTGGCGCCGGCTCAAAGTGGTTTCCGGAAAAATATTCGTGGTCGGCGACCCGAAACAGTCGATCTATGCCTTCCGCCGCGCCGACATCGAGGCCTATCTCGAAGTCGTCGGGAAAATCATCAAAGCGCAGAACGGTGTCGAATGCCGGCTTACGACAAATTTTCGCAGCAACGCGGCGATACTCGATGGGGTCAACGGCGCGTTCGAAACCCTCATCCAAGCTCAAGACGGCGTGCAGCCAGCCTACATCGCCATCCATCCCGCGCCCGGAAGAATCACTGCGCCGAGCCAGATTCCGAAACTCTTAGTGCGAAAGATCCTTGCCGAGGACGAAGCGATCGATGCCGAAACCGCGCGGCGTCTCGAAGGCGAGAGCTTGGCGCGCTGGTTAAAAGAACAGGTCTTAGGCAAAACCGCGATCCTGAACGGGCGCGGCGAACAGGTCTATGCACAGGCTAAAGACGTCGCGATTCTGCTGCGCAAGCTCACGGACATCCACGATTACCTTGAACCCTTGCGCCGCCAAGAAATTCGTTACGTCGTCGAAGGGGAGCGCCACTTTTACGCAGCGAAAGAAGTCATCGACGCCGTCAATCTGCTGCGCGCAGTAGAAAATCCTCACGATCGACTGGCGTTCGTCGGCGTACTGCGCTCGCCTTTGGGCGGGCTCACCGACCAGCAAATTTATGAGCTGCACCGGCAAAACCTACTCGATTACCGCAGCGCCGCGAAACTCGCTGGCAAGGATTTTCCACCGACGCTAGTGCAGCTTTATGACACGCTGGCGCGCCTGCATGATGAAACCCGCAGAATGCCGATCGGCGCCGCGGTAGCCCATGTATTTGCGATGTTGCCGGTGGACCTGCTGGCGGCATGCTATTTCCACGGCGAACAGGCGGTGGCAAATTTGCAAAAGTTGGCGCAGCAGGCCGAGCTGCTTGGCCGCGAAGGATTGACCACGCTTAAGGAAGCGATCCGCCAGCTAGAACAACGCGTGCTCGATGTCAAAGATGAAGGCGAAAGCGTGCTCGCCGAAGAAAACCTCGA
>Ga0066709_100000233_pt1 | contig 25972 bp, 21 predicted proteins | sample GraSoiAngelo_158_FD_79665 | JGI IMG/M metagenome (GOLD analysis project Ga0066709, IMG submission 79665) | Grasslands soil microbial communities from the Angelo Coastal Reserve, California, USA - 14_1009_16_30cm | ecosystem: Environmental > Terrestrial > Soil > Grasslands | place: USA...
GAGCGGGTTTGTCGAACACGGTTCGTGGCAACCAATTGGCCACACATGGAGATTGCATGGCAGTCCTCGACACCGCGTTCGAACATCTCGTGGCGCCGCGTGTCGCTCGCAGTTCTCCTCGCACTGGCGATCACGATCGCCGTTCCCCCGCTGCGTCGCGCCGTCGCCCTGCTCGCCAGCAAGGCGGTGCTCGTCGCGTTGTCGCCGTTCGCGCCGGACATCCGCGGGTTCCACGACCTCCCCGCTCCCACCAGGATCGTGGCGGCGGACGGCACGCCGCTCGCGAGTCTCGGGGGCGCACCGCGTCGCACCGTCCGGCTCGAGCAACTGCCGAAGGACGTGTCGCAGGCGGTGCTCGCGGCGGAGGACGCCGACTTCTACCACCACTCCGGCGTGGATCCCGAGGGCGTCTTCCGCGCCCTCGTGAACAACGCGCGGGGCGACCACCTCCAGGGCGGCAGCACCATCACGCAGCAGTTGGCCAAGTTGAACTACACGGGTGGGCGCCGGACCGCGTTCCGCAAGCTGCGCGAGCTGTTGTATGCCGTGCGCCTCGAGCAGCGGTACACGAAGGGCGAGCTCCTGGAGCGGTATCTCAACCAGGTGTACTTCGGCGACAACGCGTACGGACTGGCTGCCGCGTCGGAAACCTTCTTCGGCGTGGCGCCGGATCGACTCAGCCCGGCCCAGGCGGCCACCCTCGCAGGCAAGATCGAAGCTCCCGAGGGCCTCGATCCGCGGCGACATCCCGAGCGCGTGCGGGCGCGCCGCAATCAGGTGCTGCGCAACATGGCCAAACACGGCTGGCTCACCCGAGTGGAGCTCCTGCGTGCCCGGGCCCAACCCCTCGGGGTGCTCCCCGAGACACCAACGGGTGCGCGCGACCGAGCACGGGCGGCTCATTTCGTCGCGCTCGCGTCACGCGAGGCGGCGTCGCTCGACGCGCTGGGCGCGACGGCCGAGGCGCGCCGCAATCGCCTCTTCACCGGAGGCCTCACGGTGTTCACCACCCTTGACGTGAAGGCCTTCGACGCGGCGGCCCTCGCGGCCGGGGCATCGTTGCCGGACACGGCCGATCCCGACGCCGCCATCGTGTCGGTGGTGCCCGGCGACGGTGCCATCCGGGTGCTCTACGGCGGTCGGGATCCGAACCGTGCCTTCGACGTGGCCAGTCAGGGCCGGCGTCAACCCGGGTCGTCGTTCAAGCCCTTCGTGTACCTCGCCGCGCTGCGGGCCGGTATCGACCCCCGCACGCGTTTGGACGCGAGCTCGCCCAAGACCGTTGCGTGCAACGGCGCACCCTGGACCGTGCGGAACTTCGAGGGCGAAGGGCGCGGGCCCACCACCATCGACGATGCGATGGTTCATTCCGTCAACGCTGTGTACGCCCAGCTCATGGCCGAGGTCGGGCCGCAGTCGGTGGCCCGAATGGCCGAGAGGCTCGGGATCGAGCCCGATGAGGTGAAGGATGGTCACTGCGCCATGGCCCTCGGCGGCCTGCGCCGCGGCGTACGACCCATCGAACAGGCCGCGGCCTTCGCGACATTCGCGGCCCACGGCGTCTACGCCGAACCTTATGCCGTCGCCCGCATCACCGACCGGCACCACCACTTCGTCTACGAGCACGCCCTGGAGACCCACGATCGCATCAGTGCGACGGAGGCGGGGGTGTTGACGGGGGCGCTCGAGCGGGTGGTGCTCGAGGGGACCGGTCGGGCCGCTGCGATCGGACGACCGGTCGCGGGCAAGACCGGCACCACGGAGAACTATGGCAATGCGTGGTTCATCGGCTACGTGCCTCAGCTGGCGACCGCCGTGTGGGTGGGCTACCCGGAGGGCGACGTGCCGATGAGACACGTGCACGGGATCGCCGTGACCGGAGGATCCTTCCCGGCCCGCATCTTCCGCGACTACATGCGCCAGGCGCTCGCGGGTACGCCGGTCGAGCCCCTCACCACCGCGTCACCTGACGCACTGTCGTTGCGACCCTTCACACCCACGACATGGCCATCGCGGCCGCGTGTCGAGTCGCCTCCATCATCTCCGCCGCTGCCCACCGCGTCGTCCTTCCCGACGACGTCGACGAAACCCACCAGGGCAACGACCACGACCCAGGTCGTGCCCACGACCACGACCACCTCGGCACCCGCGACGGCTGTGTCCGCGGCCTGATCTGATGGAGATCGAGCGCGGTCATGCGGGCCTTGCGCCCTCCGAGCACTGGCATGAGACTTCGAACATGATCACGAGCGGGCGGTGGCCAACGGCGAGGTCGCGGCGTGCCACGTTGCGGGCGAGGGTGCCGAAGGCGTTATCGATTCCGCTGGCAGTCGGCTTCGTCGTGGCACTCACCGCCTGCGCACCACCGCAGAGCTACGTCGCCCTCGGCGACTCGTACACGGCGGGACCCGTCATCCCAGTGCAGCTGGACGACCCCGCAGGTTGTCTTCGCTCCGATCACAACTACCCCCACCTCACCGCTCCCGACTCTGGCCTTCCCGTGTTCCGCGACGTCAGTTGCAGCGGCGCCACGACGGCGGACATGACCGCCCCCCAAGACGTCACCCCCGGCCCCAACCCGCCGCAATTCGACGCGCTCGACGCCAACACGGCCGCCGTGAGCCTCACCATCGGGGGCAACGACATCGGATTCGTCAGCATCGCGGAGAACTGCTCGAGCCCGGTGAACTCGGGAACGCCATGTCAGGACAGGTACGTCGTCAACGGCGACGACACGATCAGCGACGCCATCGCGGAGACGGCGCCGAAGGTCGCAGCCGTGCTCCAAGGCATCCACGCCCTGTCACCTCGCGCCAAGGTCTTCGTGCTCGCCTACCTCGACATCCTCCCCGACGACGGCACGGGCTGCTACCCGCAGATGCCCATCACCGACGGTGACGCACCCTATCTGCGCGACAAGGAGAAAGAGCTCAACGCGATGCTCAAGACCCAGGCGGTGGCGAACGGAGCGATCTTCCTCGACACCTATAAGTTGAGCATCGGTCACGATGCCTGCCAGCTGCCGACGGTGCGCTGGGTGGAGCCCATCGTTCCCGTGAACCCGGCGGCGCCCATCCACCCCAACCTGGCCGGGATGCAGGCGATGGCGACGCGCCTGGGCGCGGCGATGCGGCGGCACGGGGTCTGAGCGCGCGCACGAGCACCCGGATTGCATCGTCGCGGTTCGGGTAGGACACGCGAGGGTTTGCGTCGTGCAAGCTCAGACGCGAGGTGAAGAGAAAGAGAGGAGTTCGCGCCATGCCTCAGCAAGCGTGGAGTGAGAAGCGAGAGCGTCAGTACAAGCACATCAAGGAAGGCGTGTTGGAGCGCGGCGAGGACGAAGACACCGCGGAGGAGATCGCGGCCCGTACGGTCAACAAGGAGCGGGCCCGCGCCGGCGAAGCGCGGGAAGCCAGCCGCACGTCAACGGACGACATCTCCTCCGGGCGTAGAGGCGGGCTGCGGTCGCACCGTGGTCCGGGCGGACGCACCCGAGATCAGCTCTACAACGAAGCCCGAGAGAAGAACATTCAGGGTCGTTCGAGGATGACCAAAGCCGAGCTCGAGCGGGCGGTTGGGCGCTGATCCGGCACGCGCCGGCAAACATCTCGAGCGGCGTACCGTGAGCGTATGAACATGCCTACGACCCCCAAAGAGCAAATGGACGTCGCGATGAGCGAAGCATGGGCGGCGGCCGCGCACTGCAAAGCCCTCTTGGCGGGCAACGACGACTCCTCTGCGCTCGCGTGGGCGACATCGGCTCAGGCTTGGGCAGCCGTTGCTTCCACCGTTGCCACGCGGCTACGGCAGTAGTTGCGTCACGTCCGGTGGGCCTCGATGCCTCGACCGCGCTCACCGGCTTCGAGCAAACGCCCGATCTCGGCCACCTCTGCGCCCACGGACCGAGCAAACCAGCGACGGGCCACGAGGTCGTACAGGTGCCCGAACACGCCGTGGCCGAAGTCCATCGTCTCCACATGGCGCAGCCGGGTGCCATCGGCGATCGCCTCGATCTCGAACCAGGCGTGGAGGGCACTCGGCACGCCGTGTTCCAGCGTCACGTCGATGCGATGCGGTGCCTGCCAGCGATAGCGAGTCACCACCGAGCCCCGGAAGCGACCCAGGAAGCGGCCGTCCTCCCGGGCGATCATGCCGTCGTCGGTGTCGGCCAGCTTGGTGACCCAGATCATCTTGGTGTCGGCCTTGGTGTACTGCGCCGGGTCGATGACGAAGTCGAAGACCTCCTCCGGCGTCACGCCGGAGATGACCACGGTGCCCTCGCCTCTGATTGCCATCCGCACATTCTCGTACAAGACCGCGAAGCCTGACCGCTCTCCGGGAGAACCGCGCAAACGACGGCGACAATCGTCGTCGCGCTCACGGTCGGTCTCGCCCCCGGTCACGCCGCTCCCGGGCTGCGAGGTCGACCTCGAACCACACGGTCTTGCCCGCGGCGGTCGTCTCGACACCCCAATCCGCGGCGAGCTCCTCGACCAGTTGCAGGCCGCGTCCGCTCTCACGACTCGGCCCCCCGCGGCGAGGTACGGGCACGCGGCTGCTCTCGTCGGAGACGGAGCTGCGCAGCCGTCGACCCGCGAGGCGCAGCTCGAGCCCGACCGACGTGCCGGCGTGGACGATCGCGTTGGTGACCAGCTCGCTGACGAGCAGGCACGGGTCCTCGGCCAGCGCCGGGGGACAACCCCAGTCGTTCACAGGTCGCGCAGGAAACGTCTCGCCGCTCCCGCGCTCGTAGGGAGCGGGGGCAGGATGGTTCTCGCATGGCGTGGCTCAGCGATAGGCCCGTTTCGTACCCAATCCCGCACGCTCTAGTCGGAAGCTCGTTAACGGCGACCAGCCCCAGGCTGTCGAGCACAACCGCCGCACCGCTCGTGGCCTGCCCGTAACGCGGGCACCACGTCGAACGATGGCATCGCGGAAAGGGTCGAAGGGGTAGGGCCTGCGGTGGAGCGCGCGTGGCGAAGGGCAGAACGGGGCGACCGCACGAGCGGGGCGCGACCCTCGTCGAGTTCGCCTTCATCCTTCCGATCTTCGTCCTGTTCGTCTTCGGGGTCATCGACCTCGGCTGGGCATTCGCCCAGAACCTCGACGTAAAGCAGGGCGCTCGCGAGGGCGGCCGCATCGTTGCGGTCAACGGCGGCACCGGCACCGGCACGGCCCAGTGTCAGAGCCTCCAGACCCAGATCCGCAATCGGACGCAGGAGCTGAACCCGGGGTCGCTGACCGTCCTGTTGGGCTTCACGGACGCCAATGGCAACGGCGCCAAGGACATCGGGGAGCTGGCGCAGGTGACCGTGAAGTACCCGCTCTCCTCGCTCAGCGGCCTCTCCACCGCGTTCCTCAGCGGCTCGATGCAATCGAGGGTGAGCGTCCGTCTCGAACAGACCGGGACCTGGGCGACCACCGATGCCGGGGGAACCTGTCAATGAGGGTCGTTCGACGAGACGAACGCGGCGTCACGATCGTGCTCTTCGCACTGCTGCTCGTGGTCTTCACGGTGTTCGTGGCCTTCGCCGTCGACCTCGGCGGCGCATTCAATCAGCGCAGGCAGACGCAGTCCGGCGCCGACTTCGCCTCGCTCGGCGCGGCCCAGGACCTGCCGGACACGTCCGTGAACCTCGTCAACCGGGTCAAGGACCTTGTGAACGACACCCTCGGCACGAGCTTCACCCTCGCCGACTGGCAGACCGCGAACTGCACCGACGCCGGCGCGTTGCCAGTCAAAGCGGTCGGATACGAGTGCATCTCGTTCGACACGTCGTTCTCGCGGATCCGAGTGAAGGTGCCGATGCGGGCACCGTACAAGACGAGCTTCGCCCAGGTGATCGGTATCAACCAGATCAACGTCACGGCGGTGGCCGAGGCCCGCCGGCACACCCCGGGCTTCGGCGGGGTGCTGCCGTTCGCCCTTCCCGTCACCGCGGTGACAAGCGGCCAGGCCTGCCTGAAGACCGGTCCCGGGGGACACGTCGACACCATTCCGCCCTGCGACGGCCCGGACTCGGGCAACTTCGGAGTGATCGACATCAGGCTGTACGGCAACTCCTCGCTGGGCACGAGCCCGAGCTGCACGGCGGGAGGCGACAACGCGAGGCTGATCAACAACGCGGCGGTGGGCGCCGATCACGAGGTCGTTCCGTTCGCGGGCGTGACCGTGCTCGACGACTGTGTGCAGTCCAAGCCCAACACCATCGATGTCACGACCGGCGACAAGTCCTCTGCGTTCGACACGGGGATGCTGAGCGGCGGGCCCGCCGACTTCAGCGACGGGAAGGCCGCCCGGCTCGCTCGGCTCGGTGACAGCTCGGGCGACTACTACGACCGTACGACCGGGATCGCCGGGGTCAACGTCAACGACACCGGCCTCTGGGAGTTCATCCCGCCCGGCTTCATCTTCGACACCCCGCTCTCCTGTCGCCGGTCGGTGTTCACGAGCGCCCTCACTGACGGCAACCCCGACAACAAGAATCAGCTACGCGCTCTGCTCGACACGTGCTTCGCCGATTACCAGGCCGGCACCGGCTGCTTCAACAACCCCTGCCAGGGCGACCTGTTCACGATGAACAGCCACACCGAGCCCGGGATCGACCTTTACGACATCCAGCTCAGCCCGCGGTTCGGCTACGTGCCCCGTCTGACCGGCAGCTTCCCGTCGGGCACGTCGGGCACGGTCCAGATCGCCCAGTTCAACCCGGTCTACATCCAGCGGTTGTTCGCCAAATGCAACTCGTCGAGCTGCGCGATCGACTTCGATCCGGGCGTGGGCGACGGGCCCCAGAACCAGCCCGGGAAGGCAGAGGCCATCACCGCGTTCGTGATCCCCGCGCAGATGCTGCCCGGGAACTTGGGCACCAACCCCTACCAGCTCGGACAGAACCAGTTCATCGAGCTCGTGCGTTAGCGCGGGCTCGCCCGCAATGGGATCAGAGTCCCAGCGCGTTGAGCAGGCGTCGACTTTCTGCACCCCTCATGATTGCTTTCGCAGGAGAGGTGTCGATCGTCGTCATCATTGTCTCGGTGACCCGCCTAGGCCAGTACGCCTACCGCGCGGCCCGCGACGCGTAGTACGTCGAGGACGTCGATTCGGACCTTGAATTCGCGCTCATGAGCATCGCCGAGCCAACGAAGACATTCGTAGATCCGGGCAGCGGCAAGGACGTGTTGAAGACGACTCACCTGGTCGCAGGCGGGTTCGGGCCACCGAGCCGCGATGTACGCGTTCTCGAGGTTGTCTCGCGCGGAGCCAATCCATCCCGAGGTCAACATCGCCAGGTCGATCTCGCCGGGTGCCATTGCCGCGGTCTCCCAGTCCACCGGGCAGACGTCGGTTCCGTGACAGAGGATGTTGCTCGGGTAGAACTCGCCATGAATCAGCGTTCTCGGCTGTTCGACCAGCGGCGCCATCGCGTCACTCGAACGGTCGCACAACTCGGACAGCCACATATTCTGGCCGCAGAGCTGTGCCTGCGCCTCGCGAGTGCGTGCCGCCCAACTCGTGTAGTACTCCAAGTCATAGGTGGGAATCGTGGATCCACCGGCCAAACGGCCAGGCCACAACGCGGGGCGGAGCTCTAGAGCTGCGGTGGCGTGAAACTCTCCCAGCCAACGCGCCGCCCGTTCGTACGCCTTCAGATCAGATGAATGCTGGAGTCGGTGGGCGCCTTCGAGGTATTCGAGGACGAGACAGGCGCGGCCGTCAGCCAACCTGACCGAACCGAAGAGTTGGGGGGTTCTCACTGGGAGGCGGTCCAGGAGGCTGTCGTACACGGCTGCCTCCCTTACCAGACCACCGCGGTGGTAAGCCGAGGAAACGTTCGCGTGCTGGGGCGCGCCGTACTTCAGGAGCACACGGCGCGTGCCAGTTGCGAAGCGACAGGTCACGATCTCGAGGCCGAACGTACTCTCGTAGATCGACGTGACGCGCTCGACGACCTCGACACCCTTCGGTTCGTCAACGAAGACGGCCGCGAGCACTGCCGCGACGGTGGCAGCGGACGGGCGGGGTCCTCGCGGTAGCGCAGTCGTATCCGGCACCTTCACACGCGGCCGTCACTTTCATCCCGAGCGGGAACATCTCGCACGTCCGTGACTGCGTCGCGGACGGTCACGACGTCGATCACGACTCGCAGCGTGCGGCGGCGCGGGTGACCTCAGGCATTGTCGCCACCACCTCGTCGCGGTAGATGCGAAGCCGGGCGACACCCCTCGCGACGTGCGGTGAGGCGAGGTCGAGGCTGGCCCAGTCCATCGCCGCCAGTCGCCGGAAGATCGTTCCCGCAGTCATCAGGCGATCGATCGACTCGATGCTCAGCGCCGGCCAGCGCGCGCGTGCGATCGAAACGTACGTGACGAGGTCCAGGTGGTTCCTCAAGCACAAACCCTTCGGTGGCGCCAGATCGACCGCCGGTACTCCGCGTCCCGCGGTCTCCCAATCCAGCACGTACACGCGCCCGCTTGAGACGGAGGGCTGCAAACGGACATTCTTCGGTCGAAAGTCGCCGTGGACGAGCGTGACCGGCGCGCCACGGCAGCATGCCTCCAGTTCGGGCCACCGCCGCTCCAACGCGTCGCATGCCGCGATCACCGATTGCAGCTCCTCGCGGTCAGAGCGCGTGAGCACGGGATTCCCGAGGTTGATGGCGATCCGATCCCGCGCCGCGCGCAGCTGATCGAGCGTGTGATGCACTCCGCGATTCGGCAGATCCACGCCCGCAACCAACGGCTCGGCAGAGGTGTGCATCGTCGCGAGCCAGGCGCTGACAAGCGATCGCTGGAGCGCGACTGTCGGCGCGAACTGCATCGCGCCCGCGTCCTCCAAGAAGAGCCAGGTGTGCACTCCATCGGCGACGGCTCCGTAGTAGCGAAGGGCTGTGACCGGCAGACGGGGCAGCACCGATTCGTACACGGCCCGCTCGACCGAGCCGGTGGCGGCGAAACAGCGCTTCGCGATCACCGCCGATGCTCCATCGCCAACGCCCGCCAGCCGGTACGCCGCCGACTTTCCACTCTCGTGTACGACGTCGACGCGTGCCGGGAGGCGGTGTACTTCGCTGAGAGCGCACCACGCCGCCACCGCGGGGTGTGCGCTCCGTTCCGTCGCGCGCTTCGCCGCGGCTCGCGCCGGCGGTGTCGGGCGGGACCGTCCGGTCGCATCGAAGGAGCCGGTGTGGCACGTGTCGCCGCGGGCAGGAATCATCGCCTGCGTCCGCGGACGCGGTACGAGCCGGCCCGCTTCGAGCTGCAGGCGCAGATCGCAGCCGTCGAGCAGTTGCGGACGGTGGGCGACGATGATGCACGTGCGACCGGCCATGACGCGTTGCTGGATCTCGATCAGCGCCGCTTCGGTGCCGGTGTCGAGCGCGCTGGTCGGCTCGTCCAGAACGAGAATCGGCGCGTCCTCGAGGAAGGCGCGGGCCAGCGAGAGTCGCTGACGCTCTCCTCCCGAGAGTCGCATCCCCCGCTCTCCGACAAGCGTGTCGTAGCCGTCGGGCAGCGCGTCGATGAAGTCATGCGCACATGCGGCCCGGGCCGCGGCGACGATCTCGTCGGCACCCGCATCGGGGCGCGCGTACGCGATGTTCTCGGCAATGCTCGCGGCGAAGAGCACGGGCTCCTGCAGGACGAAGCCGATCTGGCGGCGCAGGTCGGCCAGCTGGTAGTCGCGCAGGTCCACGCCGTCGAGCAGTATCCGTCCCGCGATCGGGTCGTACAGGCGGGCGACAAGGCTCACGAGCGTCGTCTTTCCGGCGCCCGTCCTGCCCTCGAGCCCCACCCGGCTACCCGCCTCGATCGCGAACGACAGGTCGTGGAGGGCGTCCGGGCAGCCGGTGTACGCGAACGACACGTGCTCGAACACCAGCCGCCCCGACGTTCGCACGACGGAACGCGCGTTCGGGCGGTCAGGCACCTCTGGCTCCTCTTCGAGCAACGCGAAGATGCGTTCGGCGCTGGCGAGCGAGCCCTGGACCGGTGACGACCGCGACCATCAGTCCCGCCCCTGCTCGGCGCGAGCGCGTCGAGTTGTGCGGCGATGCTTCGTAGCGCGACCCAGTGTGATGATCAGCTCGCTGGCGGTGCTGCTCGTGTACGGGTTGACCGTGCGGCTCTCGACCCGCACCGAGTCCCTGACGTCAGGGCTCGCGAGCACCGCGGTGCGGCCGCGCGCCAGCGTCTCGGCATCGGGCAGGTCATGCGTCACGAGATCGACCGGCCGCGCGCATCGAGATCTCCGAGCGCGTCGGCCAGCCCTGATCGGCAGTACTCCAGCTTGCGCACGGGCCTCTCTACCCACGGGCTGGACAGGGCGTTGCTCTCGCCGTCGATCCAGAGGATGAGCCGCAGGATCGTCCCCATCGCGCCGAGCGCCCGCCATTTGGTCGAGCTCATCCGGCCCCACGACGCACCGATCGTTCGACCGTAAGACGCGAAGTCCGTGGCGGCGACATCCGAAGCGGGCACTCCCCAGCCGGCGGTACCCCAGTCCATGACCGACAGCCGGCGCCCCGAGCTCGGAGTTGAGACCAAGACGTTCTTGGAAGTGAAGTCACCATGCGCAAGGACCGGCGGAAAGCGACGGCCGAAGCGGTCGAGCTCGTCCCAGGCCGACTCGAGCATCTCTGTCTGCTCGATCACGCGCTGGAGCGACGAGATCGCCTCGTCGGAGAGTGCCGGGTTCTGCAGGCTCTCCTCGATTCTCTGGCCGGCCGCCTGAAGCTTGGACAGGTACCAGCTCGTCCCGCGGTCGGGAAACCGGTCGGCGAGGTCCAACCTCGCGGTTCTCAGATGCAGCGCACCGAGCCACTCTCCGGCCAGCCTTCGGTGGTCCGCCACGTCGTCGGCATACGGCACTCCTTCGGCATCCTCGAGGAAGAGCCAGCCCGCGTCTCCGCCGGGGTTCTCGATCGAGCCGTAGCAGCCGATCGTGGCCAACAGGACCCGCGGGAGGACCTCTTCGTAGACCCGGCGCTCGAGACGGATCCGTTCGAGGCCCGCCTGTTTGGCGATCACGTTCTCGCGGTTCGGGCCGGCACCGCGTAACCGGTACACCTGCGACTTCCAAACCGGTTTTCCGTTTGGTGTCTTGAGCACCTCGACCGACTCGGGCGCGGGTCCGATGTCGAGCCGAAGCCAAGCCGTCGCGGCCGGGTGGTCATCGATCGCCTCGCGGGTCGATGCCGTCCGGCGCGTCCGGCGCGCGCCATTCCGAGAGCGGCGGCGTGCTGTGTGCGTTGCAGTGGTGGAGAGCGCCACGATTCGGCCGTGGTCGATCTCGAGCCGGCGATCGCACTCCTCGAGGGTGCTCAGACGATGGGCGATCATCAGCGTGGTGCGGCCGGCCATGAGCCGGCGCATCGCGGCCATGATCAGGCGCTCGGTGGCCACGTCCACCGAGCTCGTGGGCTCGTCCAGAACGAGGATGGGGGCGTCCTTCAGGAACGCCCGCGCCAGTGAGATTCGCTGTCGCTCGCCCCCGGAGAGGCGCATGCCACGTTCGCCGACAAGCGTGGCGTACCCCTCCGGCAGCTCCGCAATGAAGGTGTGTGCGCTGGCCGCCTCGGCCGCCGCCACGATCTCGTCGTGGCTGGCTTCCGGGCGCGCGTAGGCGATGTTCTCCGCGATGGAGGCGGAGAACAGGACGGGTTCCTGGAGCACGATGGCGAACTGGTTCCGCAGATCCGCGAGCCTGAGGTCGCGCAGGTCCACACCGTCGAGAAGGATCGCGCCGCCGGTCGGGTCATAGAGGCGGGTCACCAGGCTGATGAGCGTGGTCTTGCCGGCTCCGGTGGGCCCCGCGATCCCGAGCGAGGTTCCGGGATCCAGGGCGAACGAGACGCCGTGGAGAACGGGCGGGTTGCCCGCGTAGGCGAAGCCGACGTCGCGGAACTCGAGGCGACCCGCCGCCCGCTCGAGCGGGCGGGCGTGAGGCCGCTCGGGCACGTCGGGACTTTCGTCGAGGAGCTCGAAGGTCCGCTCGGCGCTGGCGAGCGAGGACTGCAGGGTGCCGATCGTGCGGCTCATCGTCTTGAGCGGGCCGTAGAGCTGTGTGAGGTACGCCATCACCAGGAGCAGCTCTCCCAGCGTGATCCGGCCCGACTGCACACCGCGGACGCCGATGACCAGGACGGCGGCTGTGCCCAGCGCCGTGGTCAGGTCGATGAGGCCGCCGAAGACACTGTCGGCTGCCGCGATGCGCACCTTCGCGTCGACACCCAGGCGGGAACGGCCGACGAACCGCAGGTGCTCGTGCTCCTCGCGGCCGAAGGCCTTGACCACGCGCAGCGCGGTGAGCGCCTCCTGGACGACGCCGAACGCCGAGCTCTCCAGCTCCTTGGCGTTGCGGTACCAGCGCCGGGCACGCACTTTGTAGCTGCGAGACAGGACGAACAGCACCGGAGCCACAGTGAGGGCCACCAGTGCGAGTGGCATGTCGATCTTGGCGGTCACATAGAGCATCGAGACGAGGGCGATCGCGCTGGTGACCAGGGGGATGACGCCGTCGACGGTCATGCTCTGAATCGCGGTGGCGTCGTACTGGATGCGGTAGATGGAGTCGGTGGATCCGCGCACATCGTGAAACGCCAGCGAGAGGCGCTGCGCGTGACGGAACAGCCGCGTCCGGAAGGCCAGTGTGAGCCGCTCAGTCGTGCGTGCCCGGAGCACGATGGCGGCCGCCTGCTGGAGCAGGTTCAGCACCACCACCGCGAGCAGCAGCCCGGCGACGAGGCCGAGCAGCGAGTCGTTCGATCGCTCGAGCCAGTCGGGCGTCAACGCGGCCAGGGGGCTCGGCAGGGGTTTTGAACCGATGACGCTGTCGACCGCGATCTTCAAGGGGACGGGCATGAGAAGCAGGATCGGTGTGGCCGCGAGATCAACGAGAAAGATGCCGGCAACTCCCCGCCAATGCGGTCGCACCTCGCCCGCGACACGACGCAACAGCGCGCGATCACGTGTCCGCTCGGCGGACGTATCAGGCATCTACGCCGGACCACCCGCGCATGCTGCAATCACCCGGTGGATCATCGGCCCGGAGCGCCACACCCCCCGCGTCAACTCGAGACACGCGAGCGCCGCGACGGCGAAGCCAACCGGGGGCGACAGAACGGTCAGCATCATGGCGGCGAGCGCCGTGACCGCGAGCCGGAAACGGAGAAACCGGCGTCGAACGCGTACTTGGACGCAGCCGACCGGGTGCGCGCTCGTGACCAGCTTGCCGCGCACGAGCGACGATGCGATCACCTCGCCGTCGTGGTCCTCCCAACCGGTGGCGGGTAGAAGCCGAACGTGCACGCGGCGGAGCGCCGCCACGATGCCGGCCGCGATCTCGGCCCTCGGACGATCGTGCGCGAGCACGCTCACTCCGCCCGAGACGCGCCGCACGAGCGCCGGCAACGCCGGCTGAGGCGGAAGGTCGCGACGCGCCGGGCCGCCGTAGCGCACGCGACCCCAGCTCCGCACGAGCGGTTGCGCGACGCACAGCCCGGCAACCCCGACCCGAAAGCGCAATCGACGAGCTCTGGTGCCGCGCGGCGGATGGGCTTGACCGGCATCGACAAGTGCCAGCGCGAGCAGCGCGAAGACGGCGGCGACGGCCGGCACGCCGAGCAGCGGGTACACCAGCGCGACCGGCGCACTCAGGATGAGAGCGGTTGCGACCGGCACCCCTACCTGGTGCACGACGTCGAGGAGGTGACCGCCACCGCGGTACACCGATTGGAAGGCGCCGGCCCCGTACAAGCCGCGGTAGATGCGCTGGCGGCCCCGCCAGGGCACGAGCGGGTTGTACATCCGCCCGGCCCAGCGGGCCGTGCCCAGTCCCGTGAACCGATCGGGGTGGCGGGCCTCCACGAGCGCCTCGGCGCGTCCGTAGCCACGCTGCTGTCGCAGATAGGCCCGGGCCCCCGATCGGCGGTGGTGCCAGACGAACGCGGCGGGATGGAACCCGATGTCCCAGCCTCGGTCGAGCACCCTCCAGCACAGGTCGACGTCGTCGCCGGCGGCCATGTAGACGGGATCGAACCCGCCGACCTGCTCGAGCACCTCGCGTCGGAAGGCCATGTTGCAACCGGGTAGGTGCTCGGCTCGCTCGTCGGCGATCAGCACGTGGACGGGTCCGCCCGGGGCCCGCGCCACTCGCTGCGCTCCTTCGGGATCATCCGGGGGTGGGACGTTCGGGCCGCCCGCGCCGCCCACCGTCCCTTCTTCCATGGCGAGCGCGAGGTAGTACGGCCATTCCGGTGTCGGGTACGCATCGCTGTCGAGATAGGCGACGATCTCCCCCGCGGCGGCGCGGTATCCCTCGTTGCGGGCCACCGAGAGGCCGGCGTGGTCGATCGTCACCCGCCGAGCTCGAGGGTGGTGGGCCGCGATGTCGGCGGTGGCATCCGTAGAACCGTCGTCGATGAGCAGGATCTCGAGGTTGGGATAGTCGAGCGCGCAGGTATGCCGGAGACACTCGTCGACGGTGGCGGCCGCGTTGTACGCGCAGATCACCACGCTGATGGCCGGCCAACGGTCTCGGACGTCAGCGACGGTTCGCCCATTCCATCGCTCGGCCACTGCGAGTGCGGGCCGAGGCGAGCGATCGGCTCGGGTGAGGCCGAAGTGCCAGCCGTCGACGGCGGTGTCCCCGACCCACCAGTCGTCGGTCCACGAGAACAGACACGTGCCGGCCGCGCCGCTCTCGAGCGCGGTTGCCATGAGCCAGTCGATGGTCTCTGCCTGTCGTTCCTCACCCGCCACGGTGGCGGCGTGCAGACCCATCTCGCCCACGACGAGCGGACGGTCACCGGCAAGGTTCCCGAGTCGCGCCAGGTAGCGACGAAAGTCCTTTCGTTGCTCGAGGAACACGTTGAACGTGATGAAGTCGAGCTCGTCGGTGCAGAGGTATTCGGCCGACGGGTAGTTGGCATAGGTGACGAGGCGGTCTTCGTCCTCTTCTCGCACGACGTCCGCGAGCTCCGCGATGACATCGGCGATCGCGCGAGCGCCCACCCAACGCAGCACGTCGGCCGGAACCTCATTGCCCAGAGACAGGCCCAACACGACGTCCGCTCCCGCGAGTTGCCGGGCGATCGACCGAACGGTCGTGCGCGCTTCTCGAGCCACTCGTCGCTTGTCGCGGCGTGAGCTCCCGATGAGATACCTCCAGTCGGGGAAGAACGCGTCGATCAGCAGGTGGAGGCCCCAATCGGCGGCCAGCTCGAGGAGGTCATCGGGAGGCGGTGTGTAGGTCCGGATCACCGTGAAGCCCGCCTGCTCCATCGCCGCGAGGTCGCGTTTGAGCCCGTCCCGCTCCGGGAACCGCGCCGCGTCCGCGCGGGGCTGGAACGTCCCGTAGCTCACGCCGCGGAAGTTGAACCTGCGACCGTCGCGCATGAAGTGCTTGCCATCGACGCGAACGCGGCCCATCGCCCCCCTCGGGACCGAGCTCGACTGGAGACGTCGTGGGCGGTCCGACCCTCTGCGTGCGCTATCGCTCGGAAGGGCCCAACCGGTTACGGGTGTGGCGCGGGAAAGTCGGCAACCGACCTCGGCTCGTAGGCGCCTCGAGGGGACCCAGATCGCCAGAAACGCCTCAATAACAACGGAATCGGGCGCCCCTACCACTGAGTGTGGCGGAGGGCGGTTTTTGAGGCATCATGTGCAGGTGGCGCTGTCCGAGCGATTCGACGAGGTGCTTGCGGCCGCGCAGACCGGGGCACCCTGGGCCCACGAGGCCATCTATCGCGACCTGCACCCCAACGTGCTCGCCTTCCTCCGCCACCGCACGCTTCACGATGCCGAGGACCTGGCGGCCGACGTGTTCGTCGCCGTGGCCGAGGGAATTGCCGGCTTCGAGGGCTCGGAGTCACGCTTCCGTTCGTGGGTGTTCACGATTGCCTACCGTCGCCTGACGGACCTGCGCCGGCGGGCGGGCCGGCGTCGTACCGACCCGCGCGCGCCCGAGGTCGTCGCCGAGCACTCCACCTTCGGAGACGCCGAGCACGACGTGATGGTGGCGATCGCCACCCGGTCGGCCCTCGCCCGCATCGCCGCACTGCCTGAGGCTCAGGCCGAGGTGATCCTGCTACGCGTCGTGGCGGACATGGCGGTCGACGACGTGGCCACGGTCGTGGGGCGACGCCCGGGAGCGGTCCGCGCCCTGCAGCACCGGGCGCTCCAGCGCCTGGCCCGGGAGCTGCCAGCCGGCGGCCCGTAACCGCTTCGGCCGCCCAGACGATGGCTCCAGCGAGATGTCACTGGCGACGCTGGACGAATCGACTGCAGAGCGACTGTTGCGCGGGGCAGTACCACCCGATGACGCGCCCCCGGGCTACGGGGGAGTGGCGACGCTTCTCGATACGGCGCGCACCGAGGCTCGCACTGCGACGTCAGCCAGGACGGAGGACACGATCGCGGCGATGGTGGCGGCATCCCGCGTCCGCGCGGTCCCGGTCGTCCCGCGCCGCCGCCCCATCAAGGCCAAGGTGGCGACCGCTGCTTCTGCAGGCTTGCTGACGCTGTCGGGCATGGCCGCCGCGGGTGCTCTTCCGTCCGTGGCCCAGCGCCACATCTCGACGGTGCTGGCCAGAGTGGGCATCGAGCTGCCGACGGGCGAGGGGAGGCACGGGCGGTCGCCGTCGAGCGCGCACACGTCCCGCGCCGACGACACGGGCGGCGTGGGCGCGACGACGACGAACCACGGCGACTGCGTGTCGCAGTTGGCCGGAAGTGGTGGCGCGCAGGTCTCGGCGTTCGCGCGGTCAGACTGCGGAAAGCCGCCCAGCGCAGGCGGGTCCCCCGCGGACGCCGCGCGAGTTGCCGTGCCGCCGGGCCAGGCCAGGACGGGCGACAACACGCAGCCGACGCAGCCGACGCAGCCGACGCGCCCGAACTCGGGCGCGTCCAACGCCGACGGCCACGAGGGCACCGGTCATAATCGGGGCGCGTCACCTTCGACGACAGCGCCGGCCAACGGTTCGGCGCAACGCGCGCACGAGCCTCATTTGGCGACCTCCTCGCCGCGGGAACCGCAGACCACGACAACGCCACGCGCGGCCCACTAGCTCCGCCGGTTTCGCTGCAGCACCATCTCGGTCTCCGACGCGGGCCTCGCAGACTCCGGCGGGCGCGAGAGAGCCGCCCGGTTGCGACGGGCGGCTGTCTCGTTCCTGCCTCAGCAGCCCACACCCGTGGAGACCGCGGATGTCGGCCTGGGGATCGGTGAGGCGCCGTCGTTGCTATCGTCGTGGCGCAACTGCGTGTTACGGCCGACCGAGGGCTGCACGCAGCTGCGACGGTTGGCGAGAAGCGTGTCTTCGACACGCGCGCGCCCGACCCGCTCGGGCGCGCGAGAAAGCCAGCGGCAGGGGATGGGGTGGGTGGGTCCCCCGCACCGCTGGCTCTCTACTGGCCGGGCTGACCTACCTCGGTGACGGTCGTTTCAAACCTCCGCGGCTCGGCGCGCACCGGCGAGACGCGAACGCATCTCGCCGGTGGGGCAGCAGGGGTGCGGTCGAGCACCCCGACGGCGTCGCCGAGGTTGGCGGAACCCTCGCGACCATTGGAGTGTGGACGAGCAGCCTGCGCTCTGGCAAGGGGGGCGTCGCCCCGGCGCGCGGGGATCGTGGCGATCGTCGCTCGAAGCCTGAGAGCATGACCCCAGCTATGGGATGGTCGGCGGGCAGCGATGCGCTTCGCGGGCGGGTCGCGGTCGTCGCCGGAGCGACCCGCGGTGCCGGGCGTGGCATCGCAGCTGCCCTGGGTGAAGCCGGCGCAACGGTCATCTGCACCGGCCGCAGCACGAGATCCAGTCGGTCCGACTACAACCGGGCCGAGACGATCGAGGAGACCGCCGAGCTCGTCACCAACCTCGGCGGCACCGGGATCGCGGCCGCCGTCGACCATCTCGTCCCCGATCAGGTGAAGCGCCTGGCCGAGCAGATCCGGAGCGACCACGGCCACATCCATGTGCTCGTCAACGACATCTGGGGTGCCGAGCTGCTCAAGGGCGGCCCGGCCGATTGGAACACGCCCATCTGGGAGCACGATCTGGACAAGGGTCTCCGGATTCTCCGGCTCGCCATCGACACCCACCTCATCACCTCCCATCACCTGCTCCCATTGCTCGTCGACGAGCCGGGTGGCCTCTTGGTCGAGGTCACGGACGGCACCGCCGAGTACAACGCGTCGCGCTACCGGCTCTCGGTGTTCTACGACCTCGCCAAAGTTGCCGTGAACCGGCTGGCGTTCTCCCAAGGACATGAGTTGGAACCGTATGGAGCAACCGCGGTCGCGATCACGCCTGGATGGCTTCGGTCGGAGATGATGCTCGACAACTTCGGCGTCTCCGAGCGGAACTGGCGCGACGCGATCGATCCACCGGCCGCCGGCAGCGAGGGACCGTCTGCGCCCGCCGACTTCGCTCTCTCCGAGTCGCCCCGATACGTCGGGCGGGCCGTTGCCGTGCTGGCATCCGATCCCGGTCGGGCGCGATGGAACCAGTGCTCGGTCAGCTCCGGACAGCTCGCGCTCGAATACGGGTTCACGGACGTCGACGGGACACAACCCGATATCTGGCGCTACATAGAGGAGGTCGGGGAGACAGGAGTCGACGGCGACCCGGACGACTACCGGTAGGACGGGGGGCGCCTGGGTCCTGAACTACTTTCCGGCGCTGGCCGAGATCCAAGATCGACGGGCAGGCCTGCTCTCCGGTGGACAGCAGCAGATGCTGGCGATGGCACGCGCGCTCACGTCGACTCCGAGGCTCTTGATGGTCGACGAGATGAGCCTCGGCTTGGCGCCGATCATCGTCGAGAACCTGTTGGAGATCCTGCGCCAGATCGTCGACGACAGCGGTGCGGGCGTGTTGCTCGTCGAGCAGCACGTCCATCTCGCGCTCTCGATCGCAGATCGCGGCTACATCCTCAGCCACGGAGAGCTCGTGTTGGAAGGCACTGCGGCCGAGCTGAGCTCGAATCAACACCTTCTCGAGTCGAGCTACGTCGGTGGCAGCGAGCTCGACGAGTTGGCGTCGTCGCCGAGGTCGAGACGAGTCGCGAAGACCCTCAGCGTCGGGACGCGATGCGGTCGCGCCAGGCGCGGCGGGGCGAGCGGGGGCGACGCGACGGGCGGTAGAGGATGTCGTCGTCGGTCCGGCGCCAGTACTTCCGCGGCGCGTCGTCCGGGCTGGTCACCCGGTCGGTCTCTTCATCGTCGGTCTCTTCGTCGTCGGTCTCTTCGTCGTCGGCCTCTTCATCGTCGGCGTCGATCGACGGTGCGGTCATCGGGATCGGGAGGTCGGGCACGAGCGCGTCCTCGTCATCCTCGCCCTCGTCGCCCTCGTCGGCCGAGTCGATCGAGGTGGTCGAGGACGGGGCGGCGGGCGGCTGACCCAGCTCTGTGGCGCGCGCCCGGTCGTCCGCACCCAGGTCGAACCCGAGGAAGGCCGCGGCCCGCTTCAATCGCGGATATGGCGGGTCCGCGGTGGCCGGCGCGGCATCCTCCGGTTCCGACCACGCCCACCTCGACACCTCGGAGCTCGCCGCGGCCCCGGGCGCGTCGTCGCCGACGTCGCCGAACGACGCGGCGTCGAGTCCCAGGTAGGCGACCACCGACCGCAACCGGCTGCGGGCGGAACCGTTGTCACCCTCGCGCGCGGTGTCGCTCCGGGTGGGTGTGGTCGCGTCCTCGAGCGCGTCTGGCTCGGGCGCGGTCTCGACCGGGGGAGGGTCGACGTCGTGCACCACCTCGGGAGCCGCGGAGCAGTGGCTGTCGAGCAGATGGCGTCGGCCGCAGGTCGGGCACATGGAGGACGCCTCGGCGTGGACCTTGGCGCGGACCGCGCGCAGGCCGGGCGCGTCAGGGAGGGCGTCCAATGCGGAATCGGGCACCTGACCGAGGGTACGGGGGCGGCACCGACAGGTGGCGGACTCGACGAGCGGGCTACGAGGGCCACTGGGGGCACGTCGCGTCATAGGCCTGGCCGGCGAGGTACTGGACTCCGACGGGAAGTTCTTCACCGGTCCGTCCGTCCCAGTGATGTTCATCCATGGCACCGCCGACCCGGTCGCACCGATCGAGCACAGCGCGCAGGAGTACGCGAAGGCTCCTGCACCGAAGTTCCTCGTCAGTCTGGTCGGGGCCGAGCACGTCCAGTTCGGGCCGCCGTGGGAACCGATCGCGGCGCGAGCCACGATCGATTTCTTCGAGCGCTACCTCGAGGACGACGAGGGCGCACTGCGCCGGCTCCAAACCGATGCGAATGTCGCCGGAGTCGCCGGTCTTCAGCAAGCACCGACGTGAGGCCGCTAGGCCCGGGCGGCCCAGACCCCGCCCGCGAGCGCGGCGCCGATGATGACCGCGGCAACGACCAGGCCGGCGACGGCGGAGCGACGCGTGGATGACGGACGGAGCATGAACCACCCCGCAGCGGTCCCTCCGGCGAGGCCGCCCAGATGGGCCCCGATCGAGATGCCGGGGAGAACGAAGGTGAAGATCAGGTTGATGACCAGCAGGCCTCCGATGCCGGTCTGCATCACACTGATCCCGCGCTGACGCAGCCCGGCAGCCGCCGCGCCGAAGAGCCCGAACACGGCTCCGGACGCGCCGCCCGAGACGACGGCGGGGCTGAGGAGCAGGGCGGCAAACGACCCCGTCAACAGGGCGGCGAAGTACAGCGCGAGGAAGCGGGTGCGCCCGAGTGCAGGCTCGAGCATGAGGCCCAGCTGGTACAGCAGCAGCATGTTGAACCCGATGTGGATCAGCCCGTAGTGAACGAATCCGGACGAGATGAGCCGGTACCACTCGCCCCGCGCGACCGCGGGCCCGTAGAGCGACAGGCGCGACTGCAGGTCGCCACCGCGTCCTCCCGCGCCCCCTCCGGCCGCGGTGGCCAGGTAGGTGACGACGTTGAGCCCGATCAGAACCTTCGTGGCCAGCGGGCCCGCCGTCGCGTTCCAGCGCCGGACGCGCTGGCGGGCAGGCGGACGGGCGGCGCGCACGCACTCGAAGCAGTGCGCACCGACAGGCGCCTCGCGCAGGCAGTCCGGGCACGCGGGCCGTCCACAACGGGTGCAGGACCGACCCGTCTCCCTGTCGGAGTGGTGGAAGCACGTCGTCACCGTGTCGATACGAGCGACGGTACGGGATCCGGCCGCTCTATTGGCTTCGTTCCATCGCTGACTCGCGCAAATGCGTTGTTCGGTGGCAATAGAGTCCCCGGGGTGCCTGGGTGTGGCTTCACCCGACGGGCCATGGAAGCCCCGATGGGCGCAGATGGACGCTGAGCTGCAGGAGGCGTACCTGCGCCGGCTCGGGCTGGAGGTGGAGCCTCCGTCGGTCGAGGCGTTGCAGCGGTTGCACCGTCGCCATGTCGAGCGCATCTCGTACGAGACGATGTGGATCCACCTGGGTGAGGCATGGGGCATCGACCTCGACGACGCCGTCGTCCGCATCGCGCAGCAGGGTCGCGGCGGCTACTGCTTCCACCTGAACGGCGCCTTCAGCGAGCTCTTGAGGTCACTTGGCTATGCAGTCACCCGTCACGTCGGCGGTGTCCACGGGCCCGGCGGGCCCGACGAGGAGGCGATGAGCAATCACCTGGTCCTCACGGTCGGCGGGCTGCCGGCGAGCCGGAACCCTTCGGGAACCTGGTACGTCGATGCCGGGCTCGGTGACGCGCTCTACGAGGCCTTGCCGCTCGCCCCCGGTGCGTACCGGGAAGGCCCGTTCCACCTCGTCCTCGACCCGACGCCGGGCGGCGTCGGCGACTGGCACCTGACTCACGATCCCGCCGGCGGGTTCGCGGGGATGAGCTGGCGGACGGCCGAGGCCGGGATGGATCAGTTCGCGACGCGTCACCGGTGGCTGTCGACGTCGCCGGACTCGGGGTTCGTGCGGGTGGCCGCCGCCCAGCGCCGGGACGCCACCGGCGCCGACATCCTGCGCGGTCTGGTACTGACGCGCGTCGGGACCGGAACCGCCCCGTCGGAGCCGCTGACGGAGCGAGACGACTGGTTCGCGGTGCTGGCCGACGTGTTCGGCCTTCGCTTCGACGGGATCGCGACAGAGGCACTCGACCGGCTCTGGGAGCGATCGCTCGCCGCGCACCACGCGTGGGAAGCGGGAGGCCGCCCGTGAATGCCCTCCCCTCTGACACGAGTGCCGCGCCCGAGCCGCTGATGGCTCACGTCGGGCCGACCGCTCGGCCCAAGGCCTCTAGTCTCGAGGGATGGTCGACCGGCTCGAACTGAAGGATCCACTGAAGCGCCAGCCGCTGACGATCACGTCGGCCCGGAAGGGTGACCTCGAGGTCATCGGCCACCAACGCAAGCCGCGTCCGGCTCATCTGAAAGCACTCAGCGCGTCGATCGAGCGGATGGGCTTCATCACACCGTTGGTCGCGGTGGAGCGAGATGGCAGGTACGTGATCATCGACGGCCAGCACCGCTTCCACGCCGGAGCCGAGCTCGGCGTCGAGGAGTTCCCCATCGTGGTCGTGCCCGAGGTGCTCGCTCGACGCATGATGAGCTTGAACATCGAGCAGAGCTTGAACATCCGTGAACGCTCGACGATCGCGTTGTCGATCTACCGGGAGATGCTCGAGGAGTCACCTGAACGCACCGAGGACGACGGCGACGTCGTGGACGCGATCGAGACCGCGCATCTCTTGACGCTCGGGCTCGCCTACGAAGGATCCGGACGCCTTGCAGGCAGCGCGTTCGAGCCGATCCTCAAGAAGTGTGACGGCTTTCTCGACCGGCCTCTCCAGGAGGCGTACGGGGTGCGCGAGGGGCGCGCCGAGAAGGTCCTTGCGGCGGCCAAGTGCGTGAAGTCGGTGGAAGATGCCCTCAAGGCCGAAGGGGCGTGGCACTCGATGGCGCGCTACCAGATCATCAGCTACGCGAATCCCACGAAGCGGGCACGCAAGCCCACCGACTTCGACAAGACCTTCGCCAAGTTCATCGCGACGCTCGAAGAGCTCGAGGCATCGCCTCACAAGGTTCTGCGAGAGAAGATCGAGTAGCGATGGGTCTCGAGCGCCATGATCAATCGCACGAGCGGCGAGCGCATGGCGAGAGTCGTGACTTGCTGCGTACTGGCCGCGGCCTGCTCGTCTCCGTCCGCGCCCCACGCCGCCGCGACGTTCGGGCCCGAAGCGCACGGAGCGAGCAACTACCACCGCCCAGGCGACGAATGGGGCACCGGGTTTCGATTCGGCATGAGCGGTTTGCTGGCATGTCCACCTCACCCGCGACGACACGGCGGGTGACGTGTGGCTGAACGTCGCACGCTGAGCGCGCAGACGAGCGTGCGCCCTCAGCGCAACGGCGTGCCGACGACTCTCAGCTCGATCAACCGAACCGGCACCGCCTTGACGTCGATGCTCAGGACATGGAGATCGCCATTCGGCGACGGGCCGGCGTCGATGCCCTCGCCTTCACCGTCGACATGGCCGATCGACCCGAGTGCCTCGACCTTCCCGCTGGCGAGGTCGACCCGGTAGACGCCGTCGGTTGCGTCATCGGTGGAGAGCCAGACGGCGCCGTCACGAATGTCGGCCCCCTGCACGCGGTCGACATACGTCGACATCCGGAGAGGAGCAAGGGGCCGCCATCGGTCACCGACGTCGTAGCGCAAGAGCGCGTCGCCCCCGAAGCGGTCCATCGAATAGGCGATGCCCGTCGCCGGATCGACCGTCACGAACGAGTTCTCGTGTTGCGCCACGTCGACGCCACTCCTGTACGCGAAGGTCGAGGCATCGTAGGTGAGCGTCGCCTGCTGCCCCCGCTCGTAGTCGGGCTGTTCGAGCGGCGCATACAGCACACCATTCTCCACATCGATGTCGCCGATGTGATTGAAACCACGCGCCTTCCACTCCGCGGGGATGGCAGGGACCAGATGGGCGGTCTGATGCAGCGCGTCATCCGTGCGGAACAACCCGTCGTTGACGGAGAAGATCCAACCCGCGTCGGCGCGGGCCACACCCTGCCGGTAGGCCGAATCGACCTCGACCTCTCCGACGACGTGCGCGGAGTAGCTCACCGCGACGGTTGTCGTCGTCGAGCTGCCGGTGGTCGTCCGCGAGCTCTCGCTCGGGCCGGACGAGCACGAGCCGAGGAGGCCCGCGGCGGCCAGTACCGCGACGGCCGTCCCGCGGGTCGAGAACACGTGCCGAGCCTAACGGGCAAGGCGTTGATACGAGTGGTGGACAACGGCGGCTTGTGGCTCCGACTCGGACCGTCGAGCATGGAGGCCACCGTCTCGCCCTCGTCGAAGGAGTCTCACGTGCGTCTCGAGTCGTCGGTCACGTCGGTGTCGTGGATACCTTCCGAAGCGATCAAGGGGATGGTGAAGGCTCCGTTCGAGTTGGGCGTCGGTCACTACGACAGCGCGCCGCCCGGCCGTATCGACGTCGCGGCGCTGGAGCGGATGCGCGACGACGACCGGTTCCGCTTCGCGAACCACCTTGCGGCGTGGATCGAGGTCGAAGACGGCCGGATCGTCGACTACGGCCAGTCGGGAGGAGGCCTCGTCAGCAGCACGCACATGCACCTCGGGCCCAAGGAGATCGTCTTTCACGCCGTCGGCTTTCCCGACCTCCGCCCCGAGCCCAAGGTGACCTCGCGGTCGGCGACGTTCGTGCAGACCGCGGGTGGGCGGCCGGGGATGCCCGCACCGAGACGAGTCCGGCGCGAGCCGTTCGTGCAGCTGGTCGGCCCGACGGTCTGGACGACACTCCAGCTCACGCTTCATGCCGATGGCCGGGCCGAGCCCAAGCTCGCCGGAGCGACGACGTTTCCTCGACATTGGGTCTACGACGTCGAGGGAAGGGTGTTCGCGAAGAGCGGGATGATCGACTTCAAGGACTGGTACCACGGCGTCTTCGGAAAGAAGGGCACGCCGTGGGGCAACCAGGACTCACCCGCCTTCGTCACCATGGCGGAGACCGCTCTGGAACGGGAGCTCTCGACGTCGATCATGCGAGGCGGCGCCAAACCCAGGCTCCGCAGGCTGCGCGCGGGCCGGTTCCTCACGAAGCAGGGCGATCCGGGAGACGAGCTCTTCCTGGTGCTCGACGGAGTGTTGTCCGTCGACGTCGACGGGCGCGCGCTCGCGGAGCTCGGTCCCGGCGCCGTGATCGGGGAGCGGGCACTCCTCGAAGGCGGGAAGCGCACCTCCACTGTCAGGGCGCTCACACCCGTGAAGGTGGCCGTGGCGAGTGCCGCACAGATTGACATCGGCGCGCTGCGACACTTGGCCGCGACGCACCGCCGAGAGGAGCGGCGCTAGCCCCTTCGCCGATTCGTGCCGCGTCGCTGTGGCACGCTACGCGTCCGCGATCGTCGAGCTCAGAGGACGCGATGGAACTGCAAGATGTCTCTGTGGCACCGGTCTCGTTCGCGCGCTTCGAGCAGCTCGCCACGTCCGCCCGGTGGCAGGAGCTGCAGGACGCCGCGCACACCGCGAGGCGACTGCTGGCCAACCGGGTCGTCTGGAACGTGAACTCGACGGCGAGCGGTGGCGGGGTGGCCGAGATGCTACAGGTGCTCCTCGCCTACGCCTCGGACATCGGTGTCGACATGCGGTGGACCGTCCTTCGGGGCGATCCCGAGTTCTTCGCCATCACCAAGCGCATCCACAACCTCCTGCATGGCTCGCCCGGTGACGGCGGGCGGCTCGGCACCCGAGAACGTCGTCACTACGACGACGTCACCGCCGGCAACGCCGCCGCGCTCGTGCCGCGAGTGGGTCGGGACGACGTGGTCATCCTCCACGACCCACAGACCGCGGGGCTCGTCGAACGCGTCCGCGAGACGGGAGCGACCGTCATCTGGCGGTGCCACGTCGGTGCGGACGAGGCGGACAGCCACGTGTTGCAGGCATGGGACTTCCTGCGCCCCCATCTCGACGGCGCGGCCGCGTACGTCTTCTCCCGCAGGCCCTTCGTTCCCGGTTCGATCGATCCGGC